>Ga0315321_10000695_pt1 | contig 25517 bp, 19 predicted proteins | sample M180m21515metaG_FD_203464 | JGI IMG/M metagenome (GOLD analysis project Ga0315321, IMG submission 203464) | Ammonia-oxidizing marine archaeal communities from Monterey Bay, California, United States - M1 80m 21515 | ecosystem: Environmental > Aquatic > Marine > Intertidal zone | place: USA...
CAATGGGTCGAGGATGTTTTTACTGGTGAGTTGGGGCGATTTCATATCACAGGTCCAGCTGGTATTGGTAAGACACGCTTGCTCAACGAGGTCGTTGATTACATCGAAGGAAAAAAATGGGGTCAGGTGTTTCGGGCCCGTTGTCGATTACGCGAGGATCATCCGCTGCAGGCCTTTGATCAAATCTGCGATGCTGTTGCTAATCGATATATGCTGGATGATCGAGAAGCGATGATCCTGGATCCCGTCAGCGTGGAGCTGTTGAAGGGTGTGTTTCCGGTGCTCGCAAATGTATTGCTGCCCAATATGCAAATCGCAATGAGCGATGGCTCTCCGGTTGGCATGGATAAATTCATTGCTGCTACCCGACTGACGGAACAGTTGCGGAAAGTGGGGCCGTTGTTTCTGGTGATTGATGATTCCCAGTGGGTAGACCGAGATACATTGAACCTGCTGGATCAGTTGCAGTCTGCGGTGGGTGAAGCCGGATTGGGAATCATTACCGCTTCGCTTGAAGAGAATGATCCACAAAGAACACTGGCTACTCATACACTCAAGCTGAATCCGCTTACTCTTGAGGAATCACTCGCGATGATCAGGCGGGCGGCAGACCGTTGGAATCTTGAGCTGAGTGATGCCATCCGTAATGAACTGGCTTTGTCCGCACAGGGAAGTCCATTTCGATTGACCCAGCTAACGGATGAGTTTCTGCCCGGAGGAGCGGTTGCGAATCTGCCGGGGGACGATTTGGCAGTTCTGCCCAGCCTCGATCGTCTCTGGAAAGAACGTGCGGATCGCCTCAGCGACGAGGCTCGTGGAATTTTGACTTATGTCGTGACGTCAGGTGGTTATGTTTCGACGCAGCAATTGGGTGAACTGACCTGCCAAGGCGAAACTGTGGATGTTGCCATTTCAGAGTTGTCGCAACAGGGGCTCGTGATTGATGAAGCAACCGGGGGTGAGTGCATCACGATTTTCCATGATCGGGTCGCAGGTGAGTTGATTGCAACTCTGCCTGAGCAGGATGTGCAGTTAGCGCATCAAGCTTGGGCCGCATTGCTGATGGATCGACCGAATTCAGAGTCTCTTTCTTCACGTATTGCTGGGCATTTATTTGCCGCGAACAAACCGGCGTTGGCTGTCCCTCATGCGATCGCAGCTGCTCAGGATGCGGAACGGCGACTGGCAATGACTGAAGCTGGAAGATGGTACGGGCGGGTCGTCGCGCAAGTGGATGATACAGAAAAAGTGGCCTTTTTGCGGAAGGCTGCACGCTGTTACGTGAATGCTACTTTGCCCGTTGAGGCATCCTTGTACTATCAGGAATTGTCAACATTGGTCGATAGTGACGAATCGATTGAGTGTCGGTTGATGGCGACGAGTTTGCTGCTCCGATGTGGCCGATTGGATACCATTTATGATCAATTGCACGAATTGGCTGAAATGTTGGGTGCGCCCATTCCGAATACCTTTCGCAAAAGTCTTGTTTCAAGAGTCTTGGAAATCGGACGCACGATTGCGATCGAGGCAAAATTTCTATTGAAATCCAGGCGAAGTGTCTTGCCTCGAAGGATCAAATCACGACCTCTGCGGCATATCGATTTTCCAGATGCAGAATACGATCTAAAAACATCGATCAAGTTGGATCGACAGCGTTTGCGAATGTGCATGACGCTCATTCGGGCTATGACCTTCTTCGACCATGTTTATGCCCGCGAATTGTGCATCGCGAACTCTCGACTTGCAAAGAAGTGTGGAAACAGGCTTGAGGAAGTTGAAGCGCTCATTGTTGAATCCGTTTTTAAGTGTCATGAATTTGGGAAAATACGTGATGAGGCGGAGAGCAATCTGGCATTGATCCGTCCCGAAGTAGAACAACTCAAAAGTCCACAGGTCTCGGCTGCATGGTGGTCCGGGATCGCATATTCGCACGCACTTTCTTGTCGCTGGTTCCATGTTGCACATCCTGCCCGAGACAGTTTTGAAAAATTCCAACACCTGGTTGGCGTGAGTGGATTTGAAGGAGCCCAGATGTTGTGGCTGGATGTCTGGTCCAGCTGGTTCCTTGGGAATTGGAGCGAGATGTTTGAGATCACGGCACGTATGTCGGACGATGCATTGAGACGAAGTGACTTTTTTCAGCTCGCGCTGCTCGTTGGCGGATTTGGACGTGGGGCATGGCTGGGAAGGGATCGCGCTGATGATGTTTCCCAGTTACAGACGCGGTGCAGAGATTTTACTTCGGGTACTCACACATCCAATTTTTTTACGGTCTTTGATTATCTGGCGAGGATTCAAGAGTGCATTTACGAAAAACGATTCGCTGAAGGTTGGGAAATTTATCAGCAACTGGATGGAAGCTTGCGTGAAGTCCCGCGGGGTACCGCGCAACTTGCGAGAGTCTCTGCGTTGAATGTTGGAACCTTGCTGGCTGTACACAGGTATGCCGAAAAACAAGATGATGACTGGCTTAAGCGTATTCGATCAATGACGAGACAGTTGCGCCGTGAGCTCATTCCTTTTGCGCTCATGCTGGCTGACTATTACGACGGGTTGATGCTCTTGCAGCTCGGGCACCGTAGTGGAAACGAGCAGGCCATGAGTGAATGCAGGGCGGTGCTTCGGTCCGCGCGATCACAAGCACAGCAGCAATATTTAACGCCATACGTGTTGGCAGCCGAGGATGCGTTGCAGGAAATGGAGCAGGGACAATCATCTAATCTTCTGCGTAGCCGGATGTTTCAGCAGGGTGTCGTCAATCCGGATAGCTTCAGCAGGCTGTATACTATCTCGCTTCGGTAATGTGAGAGGGTACACTTGTGCCACCCAAATGGCGGGTTTCAGCTTGGCGTCGTGCGTGGTGGAAAACTACGAAGTTATGGGGCCACTGTTGGGTTCGCTCTGATTTGCACATATGTTTACCAAGCTGGCTTTCAGTGTGGCATTGACGTACTGGACGCTGTTTTTACTTGCGTTCAGCCCTGAGACGGGTCGGATTTGGGGCACGGTATTTGTCTGATCAATGGAAGGAGCGGCAACGGCCCGAGTAGTAATCTGTTTGATTCGGGCAAAAACAAGTCGATTCTCCCCTTGCCGATGCTGTTTCCAACTCGCTAGCCTTTCGCACATGTGTCAGGATTCACGTTGGGTGACCGACGACTTGTCTGTCCATGGCATTTTTGGCATCGCGTTCTTTTTTGCTTCAGTTCACCACGCAGTGACCATAACAACTTGTCCGGTTCTTCTCATCCGAAATCGCTAAGCTCTGATTCCTGGTCGGAACGTCTTGCCGAACGATATCAGTGCGTTTTCTCACCTGCGCTGGTTGATTGGTTCGATTCCAGGATTTGGAAGCTGCGCGGTTGTGGTGAATATTGCTGTGGTGTTGATCCATCGTTGTTGTTGGCGGATGCTCCGGAGCCGATTTGGCCGGGGCTGATGAGTTGTGACCTCATTCCACTGGTCGGTAATACCACAGGTGACTGGTTGTGTGTTCGTGTCGATGAGGACAACAACGCAAGTGAAGTAGTGCAGTGGTATCACGGTGGTGGGGATTGGATTCCCTGGGGCAAGAACCTCGCGCAAGCGATTGTTTTTGATGGTCTTATCGATCGGATTGCAGCTGATTCCCGACGCCACGCGATTCCAGCCGTTGTTCCGAGATCAAGTGGTCAGGGGAATCGTGATGACGAGCTATTGAAGTGGGCTTTTGGACACATGCCTGAGGAATTGGTCGAGTCATTGAGTGTGGCTCACGATCCGCAGCAAGTCGCAACAAGTTTGCTGAATGCTCAAGTTGCTGAGGTTGCGATTCATTGCGAGCTCATTTTGAAATCACTTTGCCCTGCGGATGTCGAATCGTTGCAGACTGCGATGGGGCGGCAAGCTGAAGCCATTGGCAGAACACAACTGACGGAATGGGCATTTGATATTTCAAGAATCCCTGAGAAGTATCGTCAGCAGATTGCGTCTGGTGAGCACGGTGTGACATTGGTCGACCAGGATTGGGAGTCCGCGGCAGTGCATGCCAAAGCGGTGACGATTTTGGCTCCGCAACTTGCTTGGGGCTGGGAAATTCTTGGTTATTGTGAGGAGCGGGTGGGTCACACTGACTTGGCAATTCAAGCGTACTCCAAGGCCGCGTGCTGTTCTGTATTCACGGATCAGTCCGTTCGGATGAACACCCACTGGGCGACCGATGACGCATCTAAATTCAGCATCGAACGAATGCGTCATTTGGATAATAACACGATAGAAAAATCGGATTATCTGCTGACTGTCTCGAACGCAGAAAATGCGGATCGCAGAATGCAGGTTACCGAATATTGGAAGAAAAAAGCTGCCACATGTCTCAAGGCTAATGAAGTTGCTGAGGCCTGCGAATGTTACATGGCGGCTGGTTGGGATCTCGGTGCAGGGCCCATTACCGTTTATGGAGAAATTCTTGAACGGGTGCATCAAACCGCAGCTCAATGTGGTCAGAAAGCACGTGCTGAGTTGGCAGCAACGCACCGAAGATGCCTAAGCGATCGCTACGGTATCTGAGTCTCGTAGCCAATTCAAACGGAAGGGTGTTATTTCTGAAACAGATCGTGTCTGTCACGATTGTTCAATGAGAGTACCACTCAACTCTCTTGCCCTGCGTAACGTAGGCTTCGGATAATGGCAGCTTGCACTTCGGAAGCGTCCACGCCAGTTCCGACTTCCATGTTGACGGGCCATTCGGGACGCAGGCGTTGATCGAACACTGTGGACCCACGCGTCAGTGAACCACGATGTTCTACTTTGCCACGCATGCTGGACCATTGGAAAAGGTCGGGTTCAAGGACTGCTATCAATGTGGTGGGATCGTAAAGTGGAATCAGCTCACGTCCCAGATGCCTGTGTGCCATACGGAAGGCAAATGGCATGATCTTGTGCAGTAACGATCCCGCACGGGTAAAACGGGAAGGGAGTCGCTCCAGCAATTCGACACCAAACTGTACCTGAGCGGTCACATCGAGAGGCACCAGACTTTTGGTGGTCGCCGACTCGAAAATTTGAGCTGCACTCTGGGGGTCGTAAAACATATTGCTTTCAGCTGTGGGAGACGCATTCCCTGGATGGCTGACTGATCCCCCGCTGATCACAAGGTTATTGATCAGTGGAATTGCGGTGGGGTCGCGCCGGCAGAGGCGTGCCAGATTGGTAAGAGGGCCGAGACATACCAGAGTGACAGAGTTGGGGTTTTGGTGCACCACCTCCGAAATTACTTTTTCGCTGGGAGTTTGGTGTTGTCGGCCGGATGGCTCGAAATTGCATCCCCCAAGACCATCGCTTCCGTGTAGCACATTATCATCTCCCACAGGGGGATGGTCCGCAGCAGTCGCTTTTCCAATCCTTGGGTAGCGAGGCGGGTCGAGTTGTCCGACGATACCGGTTACGTTCGTAGTGGCCTGGGATGCTTCAACCGTGCCAGCTGCTGCTGTGATTGCAAGTACTTCCAAGCGAGGATCGAACAGTGCCATGGCAATAGCCACTGCATCGTCGATTCCGGGGTCACAGTCGATGATAATCTTGCGAGTCATACCAACAGTTTAGGATTCCACCGTTGGCAGGACGACCCCGAAATCGATAGACGCTAATATTTCCTCGTTGGAGATCTGCAGGTCATCCTTGCTCTCTCCAGTTTCACATGATAATCCAACCTTCAATGACGCTGCCATGAATTCAATCTCTCCTAATGAGTCCTCTTTTCAGCAAGCCATCTCGCATGCCCAGCAGGGACATGACCTGACTGAAGAGCAGACCAGCGATTTGATCGATGCCATGCTGCAGGGAGCTGCCGATGAGCAGCAGGTGGCCGATTTGTTGCTGGCACTGAAAGCCAAGGGTGAGGCTGTTAGTGAACTGGTTGGAGCAGCCAGAGCGATGCGGCGACATATGACCCGGATTCCGCATCACCACGCCTTGTTACTTGATACCTGCGGCACCGGTGGTAGTGGCAGTGGAACTTTCAATATCAGCACCGCAGTAGCCATGGTGGCTGCCTCGTGCGGGCTGCCTGTTGCCAAGCATGGTAATCGCAAGGCTACTAGCTTGACGGGGTCAGCAGATGTTCTGGAAGAACTTGGAGTGGGGATCGAGTCGGAAGCCGATGTTGTTGCTGAGCGACTCGACAGAATTGGAATCTGTTTTTGTTTCGCTGCCAAACTGCATCCCGCCATGCGGCATGTTGTTGGCGTGCGGCGAAAGCTCGGTGTGAAAACACTGTTCAATCTGCTGGGCCCTTTGTGCAACCCTGCAGGAGCAACCCATCAATTATTGGGTACCTCCAGTACAGATGCTCAAGCCAAAGTCGCTGCGGCAATTCGGCAACTTGGAACAACGAGGTCGTTCATCGTTTATGCAGAGGATGGTCAGGATGAAGTTTCACTCGATGGTGCAACGACTGTCATTGAGGTCGCAGACGGCAGAGAAATTCATCACCGTTGGACAGCAGATGATTTCGGATTGCTGCCTGTGGGACATGAAGCATTGTCGGCTCCTGACCCAGCAGCAAGCGCGGATATCATACGCAGGCTGTTTGCTGGTGAGCCAGGGCCTTGCCGCGACACTGTCATTGCAGGTGCCGCTGCCGCGCTTTTCCTCACTGAAAAAGCAGAGTCCCTACGGCAAGGGGCTATCCTTGCTGCGGAAGCCATTGATCAGGGAACCGCAGCGGATAAGCTTGCTCAATTAGCAGGTGCTTGAGAGGTGCTCGGTGCTTGAGAGGTGCTCGGTGCTTGAGAGGTGGAAGTGTTTGTTGCCTCGTCAATACGACTCCATTGTCCAAACCACTCCGAAAGTGAGATTTTCAAGTCGTCCCGCTCTTTATCGATCGACTTGTTGACTTTGCTGACCAGTTTTTCGTTTTGCCGTTTTACCAAACGCTCAACCAGTAGATTTTCAAGCAGTTCGCCCCATTGCTCAGCGACATCACCGCCAATCTTGCTGACTCGATCCACTTCGAAATGCTCCATCACCAATTCCGCTTTTTTGACGCTGGGAGCAATCACCAATCCAGGCGGGATCTCTCCGTAGTTTGCTTGGAAGCCAACTGCCAGAGTCGAGTTAAAACGGATTCGTGCTCTGCCATTCACCGTCACGCTGAATAGTTTGACGCCTAAATTCCAACGTTGCACGCGTGCCGTGAATTCAACGGGTGAAACGACAGATGAAGTGATCAACCAACTCTGATCGCCAGTCGATGTGTCGACGATCGGATTCACTTCCGCAATTTTGATCGTGGGCGGAACATCGGGAAGTGTCACGTCATACTTGACCCACCTTCCCTGTTCTAATTCACGGTATCTACGATTTGTCCTGAGTTTGAAACCATCCATACGCATCTTGACGCCTGCCCAGACGCGCTTGGTATCGCCCCAGTTTTTGTCTCCACTTATCGTTCGTGGAAGATGCTTGGATGCTTTCGTTGCCAACCATTGAATCGACTCTGTGGCTTGCTCGCTGGTGATCTTCAGTGACTGGTTGCTGACTTGGGTTTCAGAGGTTTCCTGGAATGTCGAATTAATCTGTGTTTTGGTCGGCACTGTGGTCTGCGCTGGTGACAGGCCCATTCCAATTTGAGTGAACAGAAGAAACTGCAAAGCCTGAATCAGAAAGCGGTGATGCAAATGCATGAGTGGATCTTAAAAAGAGGGCTTCTATGGCAACCAACATTGCATGCCGTTCTACTCTCCATGTCTTACTCGCCAGTGTGGCACAGCACCGTGTGACGGGTCACTGTGTGGCAGGGATAGGGTGAGTCGAGTTTCGAGCACGAATTTTAAGGAATTCAATAGAATTTCCCCTGCTTCTATCGCAGGATGATTGAATCTTGTCGATACCGCTGCCCGCCATCGCACTGGAAACAGGGTTAGATCAGAGCTGATTTTTGCTCATGGCAACATCACCTCGGAAGGGCAAGTGACGCGAGGGAATCACTTGGCAGGAGCGATTCGGTAGGACCATTGGTATGTGTCCGATTCTCGCACTGAGATTGTGGCTGTGATGGTTGCGGCCTCGTTGTGTACCTGAACTTGCTCTCCCAATGCTTGCATTGAGAGCTGTTTGGAAAGTTGGTAGCGGCTACCGAGGAAGGTGGGTGGTTGCGGGCAACGGCAAGCAAGATCGAATTTGGAGGCAGATGGATCATTTGGCTCCAATCCTAGGCTGATGCTCCAGTGTCCCGTGCCGGCAGCACCCACATCTAGAATCACGGGTGCGTCGTTGATGCGTTCAAGGGACAGTTGCTGCAATGGTGGTGAAGTGGGCCACGCTTCATCCGCATCGCCTTCGATGCTTTTTTCCACTTCTATTTTGTTGGCGAGCAAGAGTTGTGTTTATCGGTCGATTTGTGCCATTGGCATTCGATTCGCATTCGTCTGTCACTGATCGCCCGTGAGAGTGTGGGAGGTATTCCAATGGTCATGATGATGGGGACTCCCGGTCGGCAATTTCGCCACTCTGATTGATCTGTTCAAAAGCCTTGAGTACTTGGAGGCCGTTAGTTTGGCTTTTCTCTGGGTGGAATTGTGTAGCGAAGAGATTGTCTCGTCGCACCATCGCACAAAACTTACCTCCGTAATCACATTCCAACGCGATGATGGAGGGATCCGATGGTCTCACGTAGTAGCTGTGGACGAAGTAGAAATGGCTATTTTCTGGCGTGTCGGCAAGGATGGGGGCACTGGCTCGCTTCGTGACCGTATTCCAGCCCATGTGCGGTACTTTGTAGCTTGGAGGCAGATCGAATCGCACGACGTCTCCGCCCAGAACACCAAGTCCCTCGTGTTCGCCATGTTCGAATCCACGCTCGAAAAGAAGCTGTAGTCCGAGACAAATGCCAAGGAATGGCCGGTTGGAGCCGATGAAATCGATAATCGGAGCGGCGAGGTGACGGCGATGAATTTCGGCCATCGCGTCACCAAAAGCCCCCACTCCGGGCAGAATGAGTTTTTCTGCGGCCGCGATTTCCTGGGGGTCAGAGCTGATTTTTGCTTGACCGCCGACTCGCTCAATTCCTTTTTGAACGCTTCGGAGGTTACCCATCTGGTAGTCGACAATGGTGATCATATTGGCGGTTTGGCGTCGAAATCGGTCATGCTCGGTAGGTCACTGTGATCATTAGCGTACCGAAAACCGGAAGAGACAGAACCCGTCAACGAGGTTCGCGGCGTTCCCTGACAATCTCGACGTTGGCAATTCGGCGTTCTCCGTCTAACATCGTGAGCAAACCAAGCCGCAATTCCCTCTGGACCTCTTGAATGATGAGCCAGTCGCTCGAATCTCTTACCCGTTTGATGCAAACCTTGCAGGAGCGGGCCGAACAACGTCCTGCTGGGTCCTACACGACCAAGTTGATGGAGGGCGGTGCATCGAAAATTGGTGGCAAAATTCGAGAAGAAGCTGAGGAGCTGATCGAAGCTGCCGGCGAATCAGGAGACGAGGGACGAGAGCATTTCATCTATGAAGCCGGGGATCTAATCTATCACACCATGGTTATGCTGGCGTGGCGAGGCGTTGATTTGCAGGAGGTCGCTCAAGAGCTTGCTCGTCGCGAGGGCACCTCGGGGTTGGTTGAAAAAGCAAGTCGGAATGGTGGCGGTGACTCTATTTCATCCTCTGAGAGTGAGTGAAAAACTTGGACTCTGGAAATAATTTACGGATCGGCTTGCCCAGCAAGGGCCGGCTGAGCGACATCGCGGGTGATCTGCTCAAGCAAGCGGGGCTGAGTTTCCGACGGCAGAGCCGGGGGCTTTTCGCGCGTGTGAGCGGCCTGCCCGTGGAGCTGATCTTCCTGCGGACCGACGATATCCCAACGCTTTGTGCCGAGGGTGCAATTGACATGGGGATCACCGGCAGTGATCTGCTGGAAGAATCAGGTGGTAGTGCCGAAGTCCGTATGAGGCTGGGAGTCGGACGTTGTCGACTAGCGATCTGTGTTCCTGACGATGCCGACCTGAAGTCAGCTGCTGATCTCGATGGCAAACGTATCGCGACAAGCTTTCCTGAGATCACACAGCGATATCTCGCGAAGCATCAAGCATGTGCCCATCTGGTTTCATTGTCGGGATCAGTTGAAGTGATGATCCAATTGGGTGTGGCTGATGCCATCGTTGACCTCGTTGAAACTGGAAGCACGCTCGCTGCTAATCGATTAAGGATTTTGGAAGAAATTGATTCATACGAAACCGTGCTGATACAAAATAACCGCTGCCGTGATGCCGAGACGGCTGACCGAGTGGTACGCCGACTTGAGGGTGTTGTAATCGCCAGAGACTACTCGTTGTTGGAATACAACGTGCCCCGAAGTAAGTTGGCAGCCGCTGAGGAAATTACACCCGGATTCAACTCACCCACCGTGAATACGCTCGAAGATCCAGACTGGTGCAGTGTCAGGGTCATGGTCAAACGTGGTGCCGTGATCGATGCCATGGAACGTCTGGAATCTCTTGGGGCCTCTGCGGTCATCGAAACTCCTATCTCAAATTGCCGCCTTTAAAAATCCTTCAGGAAGGTTTGATGTCTGAACAAGCTGAACTGCCGATCGAAGTCGATGTTGCGACTGTCAACGCGATGCAGCAACAGAAAGAGCCGTTCGTCTTACTCGATGTTCGCGAGCAAAATGAGTACGACATTGCACAAATTGAAGGCAGCCAGTTGCTCCCTATGAGTGAGTTGCGTTTGCGGTTGGAGGAACTCGAGCCGCACCAACAATCACACATTGTGGTGCACTGCCATCATGGTGGGCGTAGCATGCAAGTGACTCGCGCGCTTCGAGAAAGAGGTTATGCCAAGGTGCAGAATATGGCTGGTGGAATCGATGCATGGAGCCTTCAGGTCGATTCGGATGTCCCTCGCTATTAGGCGGCAAACTAGCGGACTGACTTGACCATGCGACGCTCGACGTCATTCGCAAGCCGGTGGCTCATGAATGCTGCTTGACTGCGGCCGCGAGGGATCGCAGCTTGGCTTGATCAAGAGCCCGTCGATTCGTGGAAACGAGATCCTCAACCTCCGGCTGAAATCAATGGTCAGGTCATTCTATAGATGTCTCAGAATGTCATTGGCGAACACCACTACCATTAGCAGTAGAAGAGCTAGCACGCCGGCCAAGGTGAGCCTGAATTCGAGTTGTTCATTGGCACGTTTGCCTGCCACGAGTTCATAAATCAGGAATACCATGTGACCGCCATCCAAGGCGGGAATTGGCAAGAAGTTCAAAATTGCCAAGTTCATGCTGAGCATGGTCAGGAACATCAATTGAGGTGATATACCTTTCTCGGCCTCGTTCTTGGCAATGTTCACAATTTCCAATGGTCCACCCACGTGGCGCAACTTGATTTTTCCGCGGGGCAGCATCCGTAGAAAACGAATCACATCGTTGAAACGCCGATATCCTTCTTTGACCCCAAGGGTGAGTGCAGAACCAAGTGAGGTCGCTTGCTGGATAGATTCGGTTGGCGTGAACGCAATGCCACGCTCGAACTGATTGCGGTCATCACCACTGACGACGAGTGTTGATTCAATCACTTTGTTGTTTGCCGAGCGACTGGCGATCACCTTGAGTTCGGTGCCTTCCGGCAGCAGTTGGATTGTTTCAACCAGTGTGTTGAGTGTGGACACGGGGGAGATTGTCCAGCCCTCTTTGAGTTGATCTACGATCATTTTGAAACGTTCGTCACTGAGTGCTTCGTTATCGGGCAGCGAGCTGACCAGCCGTACTTCATTGATTTCATCACCTGGTTGAAGTGACGAGTCATCCTTGCCGGTCTCATCGCTTGCTGAATTGTCCGAAGCCGCGAGCAGCTTCGAAATGACAGGCAGGGGTTGGTAGGCAAATCCCACTGCATTGATTGCGATTTCCCCCGAGATGCTTTGATTGGGTGGCAGAGTTTGAGGAGAGGCTGAGGGCGTGATCGCGAGTTCCACTGTTTTCGAGTCCTCATCATCACCTCGCTTGACGGTGACGTTCACTGTTTTTGAGGCACCAACCAGATCAGTGGCCATTCCATAAGCATCGGGTTCGGTCGTGTCACCATAGCTTTGGATGATGTCACCAACCTGCATGCCTGCTTTGGCAGCGGGTCCATTCTCGACCAACGCGACAATGGGGCCAATCGCGAACCGGACACCGAGTGACTTGGAAGCTTGTGGCGGCAACGCAACGGATTGCTCACTTCCGTCAGCACGACGCAATTTCAATTGAATCGTTTTGTTTGGATTCGAATACAGGTAATCAAAGAAAGGCGTTCCTGGGACGATCGCCTGTTCATTGATGGGAGTGCCATCAAAAGCAATGATCGATGCTCCCGCGTCCTGTTCTGTGAAAGTTTGTGACGCGATGGTGCCTTGTATCGTGTACGGCGTAGACGCGAGCGTAGCGACATTCGGAATGGCAATCCCGATCATCCTCGCATCCTTCATTTCGGGTCGAGGTTGGGTTACCAGTTCAAAGTTGCGGACACCGCTTTCGTACTTGATTTCCACATCGATGGGCTTGTTTGGATTCTCTAAGCCATCAGTCAAGATTTCCATTTTCATTTCACGGAAATGCATCTCCGGATCACTCCAAGTACCGACCGAGACGACTTGACCGCCCGGTTCAATTCCAGCTTGCCACGCTGGGCCACCAGGAACAACGCCGCCGACAATAGCAGGACTGTAAGAGACGCCATAACCGTATGCGATCGCGGCAAACAGAACTCCGGTGATCACGTTCATGACCACACCCGCGCTGATGATGATCATTCGTTGCCAGACAGGTTTCGCAGGGAAACTTCGTGGGTCCAGTTTCGGTGCCGCCTGTTCCTCAGGATCTTCGCCCTCGTTTTCGACCTGAATGCGTTTCGCTTCTTCTTCCTGCTTGCGTGGGTCATCGTCCTGCCCAAGCATTTTCACGTAGCCGCCAAGAGGCACAATTCCGATGCCGTACTCCGTTTCTCCGTAACGGAACTTTCCCAAGGTGCGTGGGAACTTGATTGGCCCCAACCGAATGGGGACGTCAAATCCTACATAGAACTTTTCGCACTTCACGCCGAATGTCTTGGCAGCAACGAAGTGTCCGAGCTCATGGACAAAAATAACCAGTCCAATGCCCAGTGCAACTCGCCCATAGAGAGCAAACGATGAGAACAGTGAAACCAGAAAATTGGAGCTATCGTCTGCTGCCAACAGAAGATGAGTGGAGAGAAAATCGAGCAACATTCAGAATGCCTTGTTCAGGTTCAGGCGGGTGTCAGGTGTTGGTGCAGGCTGGATCGTAGTTGGTCACGACGTTGATGCAGTACGTAAGATTATGTCATTTCGACCAGTTTGCAGGGATAGCGGGGCGGTCAAATTCGATTCGGAGCGAATTTGACCGCGAAATTCAGGGTCTGGGCTGTCAGCCACGGGCATCTTTCAGGAGATTCCGAAGCGTTTGTTCAATTCTTTGCGCGCCCAGCGATCGAGCTCCAGTAACCGATTCAGGGGTGGATCTGACTCGTGAGAGTGGTTTTCAAGCACTTCACGGCAGCCCAGCACGATGTCAGTAAACCTGATTTTTCCGGCGAGGAACAGACCGACCGCTTCTTCATTGGCCGCATTCAGGACCGCACCCGCTGTGCCGCCAGCGGCGGCTACCTCAAAACCAAGTTCCAGCCCGGGGAAACGCTCCGGGTCTGCTGGCTCGAGGGTGAGATCCCATGGTTTGCTGCGGTCAAAGTCGGGGCAGGGGCATGGCAGGCGTCTGGGGTAGGTCAAGGCATATTGAATCGGTAGTCGCATATCGGGTGGACTCAGTTGGGCGATGACTGACCCATCTTCGAATTCCACCATCGAGTGAATGATTGATTGTGGATGAATCACTACTTCGATCGCATCAGCAGGAAGACCAAAAAGCCATCGTGCTTCGATCACTTCCAGTGCTTTGTTGATCATGGTGGCTGAGTCGATTGTGATTTTTGGGCCCATTTGCCACGTCGGATGTGCCAGAGCCGAATTGGGCGTTGCCGTATCCATTTGTTCGCGGGTCCACCCGCGAAATGGGCCGCCACTGGCCGTTAAAATCAGTTTCTTGGGTTTGGAAGCTGCTGCCTGAATGCATTGGAAAATTGCCGAATGCTCGCTGTCCACCGGAAGAAGTTCCGCGCCGCTTTGTTCGCAGGCTCGACTAACCACAGGTCCGGCGACCACCAATGTTTCCTTATTGGCTAGGGCCACGCGTTTCCCTGCCTGAACAGCCGCCATCGTGCTTTCCAGTCCTGCGCGGCCTACGATTGCCGCGACCACGATATCCACAGATTTGTCACTGGCTGCGGAAACTAATGCTTCGGGACCAAATTCAATTTTGGAGCCCAATGCTCGTAGTTGGACTTCATCAGCTCCCGAACCCTCTGCATTTTTTTTGTCGGAGAGCACGATTCGGTCAGGCGGTTGCTCAAGCCCACCCGCCAGTTCCGCCAGTAATTGGGTGTTTTTATGTCCAGAGGCAGCACAGACGTGCCAGCGGAATTTGGGATCGATTCGGTTCAGTTGGGTCACAACATCGATTGTTGCCGTCCCAATACTTCCCGTTGCTCCCAAAACGGCTACGTTCTGGCAGTCGCGGTGATCTTCGAGAGGTGTTCCGTCTTGGTTCAAAATTGCGTCCAACAAAGTGAGGTGGTGGAACCCGTTGTTTACGGAATCCTGTTAGAGAAGTCCATCTGTTGTTTTGCTAAGCCAGTCTGTCGAGAAAAACTGGAACCGTCTGTGTTTTTGGAAACTCATCACAACGCACCGCGTTTCACTGTCCTTTGGCACTGAAAAGGGCTCCCGAAACGATAAGGCTGCTTATCAGCAAGCCCAGAAAGAACGGTTGCTATTTTCTGTTGGTCGGCGGCGAGCAATGCAGGGGACTTGGGGTTAGTTACGCGTGTTAGCGAAGCACTTGGCACTGATAACGCCGATTTGACACGGTTTTCCCCCGACTTTGCACAAATCCGCCCCAATATCATGAGCGATTCGAACTGCTGTTACGACCCGACCAACGTGTGAGGAATCGTCTTCCTGCTTGCCTTGGAAGGCGAATGCCTGCTTGCCTTGGAGGGCGAATGATCGAAGAATGCTTGCAGAGTCCGGAGCTCTGTCGGGTCGTGGACTGCGTTGCCGGACTATGGATGACGCTGAGAGACGGTCGGTTTGCGCAACTTTTTGCACGCAAATCTCAAGTTTTGACTCGGAAAGTTGTGTCACAGCCCCATCTGGCGGGCAACCATAGAGAGCGGCGGATTGCAGACCGAAAGCAAACGCACTTCTTATACTTTTATGAAAATGGGCAGGCTGCACACAACCTGCCAACGCCCGTATTACCCCTAAGAATTTAGCTGATGAGTGACGACAAGCAACGAAATTCAAATGGTTCAGAGCCTCGCAGCGGTGGCAATGTCTGGTTTGTTCTGATCGCAATCGTATCGGCTGTGCTCCTAAGCGCATTTTTGTTCGGTGGCAGCGACATGCGTTTGCGCTATCCAGACTTGATGAAATTGTTGGCAGCCATGGCTGAAGCGAAGCAGGCAGGTAACGTGCTGACACCACCTGATAGCCAAAGCACAAGTAGTGCTGATTCCAAGAACAGTGAGGCGGGCACTCCAAAGGTAGATGCCGCCAAGTCAAAGGGAGACGCGAACTCCGGTGGGATAAAGACCCCCACCGTGGTTGCCGCGCCGCAAGAAGAACAGGGTAAAGTTGAATCTTCGAAAAGTGAATCTTCGAAAAGTGGTGCAGAAGGGGAGTCGAAAATTGACCCCAAAGTGACCGTGATTGTTCCGTCGACCAAGAGGCCGGAATACCAGGTGGAATTCGGTGGCCTTCAGGACATTAGCGTGGCCGATGGTGAGATCACTGGAAAAGTCGCCTACCGAGGACGTGGAATTGATAACAAAGGGCCTGTCAGTGATACCTACAAATTGGTCGATTTTAAAACGATTCGTGATACGAATAACGAAGCCGAGCATAAGCGATTAGTCGAGTACCTCAACGCATCCGGTGTCACGTGGGATAATGCAAGACCAAGTCGTTTGTTTCGGGATCACTGGCCCGAACTGCTGATGATTGGTGTTCTGGTCATTCTCGGAATTATTATGTTGCGAAGAATGGGTGGTGTCGGGTCACCGATGGCCTTTTCACGTAGCCGCGGCAAACTGTATGGACAGGAAGATCTGGCGATAACGTTTGGTGATACTGCTGGGATCGACGAAGCTGTTCAGGAAGTCCGAGAGGTCGTTGACTTTTTAAATAACAGTGACAAGTACAAGTCTTTGGGAGGACGCATCCCCAAGGGAGTTCTGTTGGTTGGGCCTCCGGGAACAGGCAAAACACTCTTGGCAAAAGCGATTGCCGGTGAGGCCGGTGTTCCCTTCTTTAGCCTATCGGGCAGTGACTTTGTTGAAATGTATGTCGGTGTCGGTGCGGCGCGTGTCAGAGATATGTTTCAGCAAGCGACGAGTCGTGCACCCTGCATCATCTTCATTGATGAGCTCGATGCTTTGGGGAAGAGTCGAAGCGGATCGACTGTGGGTGGACATGATGAACGTGAACAGACTCTGAATGCCTTGTTGGTAGAGATGGACGGCTTCGATTCCAATTCGGGTGTCATTGTTGTCGCTGCTACTAACCGGCCTGAAACGCTGGACCCCGCGCTATTGCGACCGGGAAGGTTTGATCGACACGTACTTGTGGATCGACCGGACATTAGCGGACGCGAACATATTTTGAGGGTGCATGTTAAAAATGTGAAACTGGATGAGAATGTAGAGCTCAAGGACATCGCATCGATCACGCCAGGATTTGTCGGGGCAGATCTTGCGAACTTGGTCAACGAAGCAGCTTTGCTGGCGGCAAGAGCAGAGAAACGTGCGGTCGGGATTCAAGAGTTCAATGAAGCTGTGGAACGAGTCACCGCGGGCTTGGAAAAGAAAAATCGAGTGATGAACGAAGATGAAAAGATTCGTGTCGCTTATCACGAAGCGGGGCACGCGATTGTGGCTGCTGCGCTGCCAAACTCTGACCCGGTCCACAAGGTTAGTATCATCCCGCGCGGTCTTGCGGCACTTGGCTACACCATGCAACGGCCTGAGTCCGAGCGGTATTTGATGACCAAATCCGAATTGGAAAGCAATATGAAAGTATTGCTCGCGGGAACATTGACGGAGGAAATGATCTTTCAGGACATCAGTACAGGTGCCCAAAATGACTTGGAACGTTGTACTGAAATTGCACGATGTATCGTCATGGACTACGGCATGAGTCGGCTTGGACGTATCAATTTTAGACGTAGCTCAAGGTCTCCTTTCCTCGCAGGTGGCGGCGGTGCTGATGGATTTCAAATGTCCCATAGCGAGGACATGGCCAAACTGATCGACAAGGAGGTGGCAAGAATCATTGAGGATGAACTGACTCAGACACGAGAAATTCTTGAGCAGCGACGCGAAGTGCTCGAAGCACTGACCCAAAAACTTCTCGAAGTTGAGTCAATCAATACAGATGAATTGGCAAAACTGATTGAAGAAAATAGTAGTGGGCCGTGGTTGGTTCCCGGTACGATCAAACAAAAGCCTCGAGCCCAGATCAGAAGCGGTGGAGATGAACCAGGTCTGGCGGTCGCAGATTAGAAGGCACCGAATCTGCAGTGACAAGAATCTGCAGTGACAAGAACAGTGGTCACGTACTGGCAATTCCAGCGTTCAAGCTTCCAACGCTCAAGTTTTAAAAACGGGCGACTGCAACTTGTGATTCGCCTGGAGCTTTCTTGCTTTCAGTTTTCTAATACTGACTCGGGGTGCAGTAATACGATCAAGTGCTGATCGTGGATCGTCACTGCAATGTTTTTGAAGGAGCGGCCAACATACGGCAGTTTGCCCAGAAACGGTACGCTTGTCTCGCTTCGGAAACTGCGAGTCGAAGAGACGTGCGGGTCGATCAGTAATGTTTGACCAGGTGACAATGTCGCACTCGCTCTTGCCGTCGTGACGTGCACGTGGGGAATTTGTACTTCCAGAGGCTTCGTTCCCAAACCAAATACAAAATCTGTCCGCGTTTCGATCACACGCCGTGACACAATTTCGCAGCCGAGGTCAAACGATCCCTCGGTCGCACCTGTCAATGTTCTGGCTCTGGCAATGATGCCCAAACGGGTTCCCTCATCGATGTGTTGTAAAATCGGTTTGGTTGCGTTTCCCTGCTTTTCGTGATTCACAATGAATGGACGTTGGATCATGTCCCTTAATTCAAGTTTGTTGTCATTCAGGAGCAGCAAGTTGGGAGCATCGGCAACAATCGAATTGTTCGATGCTTCGGTCATTTTGAGAATGCCTGCAACTTCGGCTGTGTTGAGAACTGCCTGAGTTACGAAGGCGGCTGTTCTGGTGACTGCATCTGACTGTGTTGGGAAGTCATCCAGTGTGTCTGAAGCAGATTCCTGCGAATTTGATGCGGGAAGGTTTGTGGATGTGTGAAGTCCCTCTGTACCAAGTCCAGCATAAATCGCTTCACGCGTAGGTGGATCGACTTCCAACAACTGGACGCGGATTCGCAGTTGTTGTGACTGTGAACCCCGAATTGCCTGTGGAATCTCGGGTTGGATGGGTGAGTTGACTGAGGGGACAACCTGTGCCGGGGTTGAGAGGGATACTTGTCGGACATTTCCCGGAGGTTTCGGCTCATCGGGATTTGTGATCGTCAATTGCCCCAGTGCCGGGACACCCAGAGCGAAACTGCAAAGGCAAGCCACTGCGATCATTCGCATTCGTAACGAGTGCATATCGAACCGGTGACGTATCGAGTAGGTGGGGAAATTCATTCGTGAGCAATGGCATGCTTGTTTCAGGCCAGTCTCATTCCCCTCCCGGATACCAAAGGCATTTGGTGGGTGTCAATGGAATTTGCTACCGCTGGAATTTGCTACCGCTGTGGTGAACGGAAAGACAGCCGAGTACATGATGTTTCACACGTTCAAATATGTCAGTCGACGTAGAGGAACTCGTTGCTGTTAAACATTGCCCGGCATAGATCTGTCAAAGCGTCCAATTTGGGTTCCTCAGATCCTTGATGTTTGACGAGGTCAGCTTGCTTTGAGAGAAATTCAAGGCAAGTCAGCTCATCTTGGCTGCTCGGATTGCGGGATAGCAGGCGTTGGAAAATCTCACGTATCTGCACTTCTGGACTTTCCGGGTGTTGTTTGCTGCAGCGAGATGCCAGTTGCTGTGAAACCTCCAAAGTCAGCTTTGAGTTCAACAGCAGTAATGATTGAAGCGCGGTTGTCGAGGGAGTTCGAGTTGCGCAACTGCAGTTGGCGGCTGGTCGATCAAAGGTTGCAAATAGTGGGTAGCGAAGGTTGCGTCGTGCAAAAATATAGATGCTGCGTCGATGGTGATCTGCCGTGTTTCTGCTTGTTTTCCATTGGCCCGACTTCAGTGTTTTTACAAGCGTTGGCGGTAATGGCGGACTGACACCGGGGCCACCTGCTTGTTGGTTCAGTGTGCCACTTGCCAATAGCATGGCATCACGAATTGACTCCGCATCCAAACGACGACGTGGGAATCGTGACAAGAGGCGGTTGGCAGGGTCACTTTGCTTGGCATCTTGCCAAGCCCGCTTGGCGTTGGGTGATTCCGGTGGCTTGCTTTGAGTTCGGTAGGTTGCCGAGAGAACAATCTGACGATGCAAGTCTTTTAGGCTCCATTCATGACTGATCAGACGCTTTGCAAGATGATCCAGCAGTTGTGGGTGTGATGGCTCTTCACCCATGACGCCAAAGTCGCTGGGGGTCCTCGAAAGTCCTGTTCCAAAATGGAATTGCCAAACTCGATTTGCGATTGAACGGGCGGTAAGCGGGTGTGATGGATCAGTCAGCCAACGTGCCAGTTGCAGGCGTGGATGAAGCTCGTCCGTCATGGCTGTACCTGACGGATTTGCGATGCGTGGAAAGGCGGCAGAAATGGTGGGACCGGGATTTTGCCAGTTGCCACGCGGATGAACCTGGCTGGTTGCCTTGGGGTCTGCGCTCGGCTCTAGAGTGTTGACGGACTGGTTTGTTTTCAGCTTGACTGATTGATCAAAAAACGCTCGCAGTCGATAGAAATCGCCTTGGCTAATGGGATCGTATTTGTGATCATGGCATTCCGCGCATCCAATTTGAAGGCTCAGTAGAGTTGAGCCGACGGTGGATGTTATTTCGTTCAATAGCACGTGCCGACGTTCCAATTGAGAATTGATGTCGGGCATGTCTGGACCAGAAAGTACAAATGCCGTTGCAATCTTTGCGGATGATAGATCGGGATCCTGCGGCAGCAGAATATCACCTGCTAATTGCAATCGGATGAACTGGTCATAGCCAATATCTTTGTTCAGGGTATTCACAATCCAGTCGCGATAACGCCACGCATTTGCACGAATCTTGTCGTGCTCATAACCATCGGTTTCCGCAAAGCGAGCAAGGTCCAGCCAGTGTTGCCCCCAGCGTCGGCCATGGTTTGGCGATGCAAGCAGGCGTTCCACTAGTCTTCCATAACTGCCTGGCCGTTTATCATGCAGATACTGTGACAATTCCGCGGTTGTTGGCGGCATCCCCGTCAGGTCAAAACTCAATCGCCGAATTAGAGTTGGTCGATCTGCCTCCGCTGCTGGAGACATTGATTGCGATTGCAATTTTGACAGGATGTACTGATCAATCGTGGTGCGTGGCCAGTTGGATGGGCCAGTGTCTGGGGGCGGGGTGTCGGTGATTGCTTGATAGGCCCAGTGCTCGCGGTCGATTCGGTCAATCTGTAACTCATCGTCAAGCAACCCTGTATTTTCGGACTCGTTTCGTTGTCCACGATGAGTGGTGCCGGAGTTTGCTTTGGCAGAGGTGTCCGTAATGGCAGAAAGTAAATGTGGATCCGCCATGAAGAACACGGTGATCAACAGAAACGTGTTCAATGAGATTGGATTGACTCTGGCAATTGAGCCATGCAGTTGTTCATGGGATCGATGGAATTCTGTCTGAATCCTTCTCATCTCAGTAATCCCCCCACAATCTCAACTTCTGAAGGCCCAGTCAGGCGTTCATCAAGGCCGTTGTGTGAGTACACCAGTTTGCGATGATCTAATCCCATCAGGTGCAGTAGCGTGGCATGAAATTCATTCACGTGGACACGGTCGGTTTCGGCTCGTAAGCCAATTGCATCGGTAGCACCATACGTACGACCACCGCTGATCGAAGCGCCCGCTATCCATCCGCTGTACCCCCACGGATTATGATCTCGACCTTTTCCTTGTTCGCTCATGGGCATGCGGCCAAATTCTCCACACCAGACCACCAAGGTGTCTTCTAGGAGGCCACTCTGCTTCAAATCCGTCAGCAACGCCGAAATCGGCTGGTCTGTTTTTTTGCAGTATTCGCCATGGTTTTTTGCCACATCCTTGTGAGCATCCCAACCATTGGTATCACCTGAGTAGACTTGCACAAATCGGACGCCCCGTTCAAGCATTCGCCGTGCTAGCAGGCAACGTTGCCCAAAGTCCTGTGTTTCGGGGCGATCGACACCGTAGCTGGAAAGCGTTTTTGCCGTTTCGGTTGAAAAATCACAGACTTCCGGCGCAGCGCTCTGCATACGGAAAGCCAATTCGTACGCAGCAATCCTTGCTGAGAGCTCTTCATCACGATCGCGTGTCAGCAGATGTTGTTCGTTCATGTGACGAAGAAAATCGAGTGTTCCACGCTGCCGTGAATCCGAAATGCCGACAGGTGGTTTCAGATTCAGCACAGGTGTTTTTCCCGGACGCATCGCCGTGCCCTGAAAGGTAGGAGGCAGAAAACCGCTACCCCACGCAGAGGGACCACCCTTGAGTCCTCCGCCGGGATCCGGCAGCACCACAAATGCCGGCATGTCCGCATTCTCGCTGCCAAGCCCATAGGCAAGCCAACTCCCAAAACTCGGGTGACCCATCAGGATGCTTCCCGTATTCATCTGGTACACCGACTGTGGATGATTCACACTGTCACCGTGAAGAGAACGAATCACACACAGATCATCAGCGTGTTCCGCCAAGTGCGGCATGAAATCTGATATGGGTAGCCCTGATTGGCCGCGCCGCTGAAACGGCTTGATTGGACCTAGCAATGGGTTGGATGCCACCTTTCGGCGTGTCATTACATTGCCGAAACTGTCCGGCAAAGGTTGCCCCGCATACTTGGAAAGCTCAGGCTTGGGATCGAACAGATCAAGATGGCTCGGCCCTCCATGCATGAATAGCCAAATGATCCGTTTTGCTCGTGGCGCAAAGTGAGGTAGCAGTGCATTGGCTGATGGCAAACTCTGGTCTGCCAATAAAAGCGATTGCAACGCCATCAAGCCAATGCCACCGCCGGCTTGTTGCAACATGATGCGTCGATTGATACTCAAGCTTGGGCCGATCGACTTTGGAGGAAGCCAGCCTCTTTTCGAACGAACTCTTTTCGAACGAAGTAGAGGAACTCGATGGATGATTGGTTTTACATCCTAAAGAGACCATTCAGTCACGTCAATTTTGCGGGCTCGCTCCGATGCAATCATAGCTGTCTGTTTTCGGGCAATATACTTCAAGTTGACTTCCGCTCACTACATGTGTAGTGTGCCGAGATGAAAACTCCAGGCATATCACAGTCAGAATGGTTCGTCATGGAATGTCTTTGGGATTCATCCCCGCAGACAGCTGCCGAAGTCGTCGAGACGCTCCGTCCATCGCAGGGTTGGGCACAGAACACCGTTCGAACTCTGCTCACACGCCTAGTGAAAAAAAACGCTTTAAAAGTAGCGACCAACAAAGCGGGAATACGTACTTTTCGTCCTGCCGTTTCTCGCAAGTCTTGTGTCAAAGCTGAGAGTGATTCGTTTGTGAAACGAATTTTTGGTGGTGCGACAAAGCCCTTGCTGATGCATTTTGTCCAGGAAAGTCGTTTCTCTGCTGAGGAGGTTGAGGAATTGAAACACCTTCTTGATAAGTCTCTCAAACCCTGATCGCGAGAAACCAGCTCTCGGTTGGATCTTGTTCTCGACTTTGCTCTCAATGCATTGACTCGAGCATCGTTTTGCCTTTTTTCGTGTTTGTTGCTCGTCAACTCGTGGGCCATCATGTTGCCCGCTTCGTGGGTGACGTAGATTCCTGTTAAACTGCCGCTCGATCCTCGGGCTCGGGTGTTGAGTCCGCAGTTCACGTTGCAGTCACCGAACCCAAAAGATGCCTCTGCCATGACGCAATCACGCGACCCGTCGAAACTTCGTTCGCAACGCTGGTTTGGCCCGGACGATATGCGATCTTTTGGTCATCGTTCGCGGCTCAAGGCAATGGGATTCGATGACATCGACTACAAGGATCGGCCCGTCGTCGCGATTCTGAATACATGGAGCGAATTGAATACCTGTCATTCCCACTTTCGCAATCGGGCAGATGAGGTGAGGCGGGGGATTTTGCAGTCGGGCGGATTTCCCGTGGAAGTCCCCGTGATGTCTTTGGGTGAGATGTTGATGAAGCCGACGACCATGCTTTATCGCAATCTGCTTGCGATGGAGGTTGAGGAGGTTTTGCGGTGCCATCCCATTGATGCTGCTGTGCTCATGGGGGGATGTGACAAGACGGTTCCGGCAATGTTGATGGGAGCGATCAGTGCCAACGTGCCATCCATCTTCATGCCTGCTGGTCCCATGCTGACTGCCCGATGGAAGGACGTCACGTTGGGTAGTGGAAGTGATGTCTGGAAGTACTGGGATGAGCGTTTGGCGGGTAATCTTTGCGACCAAGATTGGAAAGGTATCGAAAACTGTATTGGCCGTTCAGCCGGAACATGCATGACGATGGGGACGGCGAGCACGATGGCGTGTGTGACTGAAGCCATGGGCTTCAGTTTGCCCGGAGCCGCCAACATTCCTGCAGTCGTTGCTGAGCATTCGCGTCTGGCCGTGCAAACGGGACGCCGAGCAGTCGATATGGCGTGGGAAGACCTGAAACCATCCGATTTCATGACCGAAAAATCCATCGATAACGGGCTGATGACTTCGCTGGCAATTGGTGGCAGTACCAATGCGATTGTGCACCTGATTGCCATTGCGGGAAGACTCGGCATCAACTTGTCGCTGAAACGTTTTGACGAATTGTCGCGGACGACCCCGGTTCTCGCAGATATTCGACCAAGCGGACGGTATCTGATGGAAGACTTTTTCAACGCTGGAAGCCTCAGCGCAATGCTGGCTCGAATGGATGATCTGTTGAATGTCGACTGTTTGACAGTCAGCGGTACAACACTCGCTGATCAGATCAAAGACGCTGAGGTGATTGATGATGAGGTGATAAGAACCCGGGAAAATCCAGTTGCCGAAGCAGGGGGAACCTGTTTGTTGAGAGGTAACCTTGCTCCTAATGGGTGTGTGATTAAATCAGTTGCCGCGGATCCTGATCTGTTGCAGCACCGAGGTCCAGCTGTTGTTTTTGACAACTATCCTGCCATGAAGGATGGAATTCATGATCCTGATCTCGACGTCGATGAAAATAGTGTGCTGATTCTTCGCAGTGCCGGTCCGCTGGGAGCACCGGGGTTTCCAGAATGGGGAATGTTGCCGATTCCAAAAAAACTGCTTGAGGCAGGAGTTCGGGATATGGTGCGCCTTAGCGATGCCCGGATGAGTGGAACCAGTTACGGTACCTGTGTATTGCATATTGCACCCGAGAGCGCGGCGGGCGGACCGCTGGCCTTGGTGGAGAATGGTGATGAGATCGAAATCAATGTTCCCGATCGCACCATCCATTGGCATGTCAGTGAAGAAGAAATTTCACGGCGACGCGCGGCAATGCCACCCCTGAAGCCTGCGCCGGAACGAGGGTATGAGCATTTGTATGCCAAGCATGTCACGCAAGCTGACCTGGGGTGTGACTTTGATTTCCTAACCGGACGAACGCCAAACGCCGAACCCAGTATCCACTAATCAACCCACTACTGAATAATGTCACTTGCCTTGGGAAGTGTTCTGCCCAATCAGCCGTACTTGTTTCAGTGTGTGAGTTGTAACACTCAAAAAAGAATTGATATCACAAGTCTTAGAATTGGCGAACCATGAATACTGCTCCCTTCTCTGCCGCTCAGTTGCGCGAATCGGTTATTGCTGTTCCACCGCTAGCGAGAAATTCTTCGCTTCTCATTTGCGAGCAGGAAAATCGGAAAATCATCCGCTTCCTCGAAGCTGGGGGAATCCGATCTCTGTTGTATGGTGGAAATGCGGTGCTGTATCACGCTCGTCTCTCTGAGTATGCCTCGTTGCTGCAGATGTTGGCTGACACGGCATCAGAAGAAACCGTGGTTGTGCCATCGTTGGGGCCAGCATTTGGTCTGGCCTTGGATCAGGCTGCGATTCTACGGGAACACGATTTTCCCACGGCCATGCTTTTGCCCTCACGAGACGCTGTCGATCAGGCCGGCATTGCATCAGGTGTTCGAAAACTGGCAGAAAGCGTTGGCAAGC
>Ga0315321_10000697_pt1 | contig 25476 bp, 17 predicted proteins | sample M180m21515metaG_FD_203464 | JGI IMG/M metagenome (GOLD analysis project Ga0315321, IMG submission 203464) | Ammonia-oxidizing marine archaeal communities from Monterey Bay, California, United States - M1 80m 21515 | ecosystem: Environmental > Aquatic > Marine > Intertidal zone | place: USA...
TTGATCCACCTGCATTAGGCTGCCGTTTGCCTCGCAATTTACACTATTTTGCTCGGGACACTCTTTTCAAAGGACCATTCGGTCCCCTTATTCGTTCTTTGAACTCAATTCCCGTGAATCGGGAACAGCTTGATTTGGGCACTTTGCGCAAAGTTTTGAAGGTCTTGGGCGACGGACACCCATTGCTTGTCTTTCCCGAAGGAACAAGAAGTGAAGATGGATTTCTAGGTGAAGGCAAGAAAGGAGTTGGCATGTTACTTGCCAAATCAAAAGTCCCAGTTTTACCCGCAAGAATCTTTGGTTCTTACGAGATTCTGGGTAAGGGTAAATTTGTGCCTCGTATTGGACGAAAACTTCGCTTGCGTTATGGCACACTCCTTGAACTCGACCAACTTGATCCTGGGGGAAAAGGAGGCGAGAGATATGAGAAGATTTCTCAATCGGTGATGAACGCAATCTCCGAAATTAAATAAAAATTTTAATTAAACCTTAAATATTCTTTGGATCGCAGTGGCACAGTTCCCTGGATCGAGAACAGTGAGGACTGGGGTCTTACTTGGCATCTGGAGGGTCGAGTGTATGTTTACAAGCATATCGGTCTTATCAACAAACGGTGGGCACGCGATGGTCGGGAACCCAGAGTTAGCTCCAACAAAACCCGAAAGCGCGTTGGATCGGCCTGCGATCGTTACATATACCACCGATTCTTCGTTTGCATTGTCTTCCAAAATTTTCAGTACCTCAAGGGGTTGCTTGTGTGCAGAGGCTGCGTGTTGCTCCCACTGGATGGACATGGCGTCCAAGTTATCGGTAATCTTTTTTGCGTGAGGCTCATCTGCGGTGGAGCCCATTATAATAACTACTTTCATTTTTTTAAGCTAAGTGTTTTTTGAGGTTTTCGGTGATTCGAGCATCAATTGGATTCTCGATTTCAGGAAACTGGAAGTTCTCTCCAGTTATTTTTTCAAATAAATAAATATATCTTGCCGACAACTCCACAACTAATTCATCTGGCGCCGCGGGAAGTGATTCGTCGTTGTAGGGATCGCAGTGTTCTTTAAACCAAAGGCGAAGAAATTCCTTATCGATATTCTCAGGTTCTTTACCTTCATCCATTCTTGATTGGTAACTATCGGCAATCCAATACCTGCTGGAATCCGGGGTATGAATCTCATCGATGAGAGTGATAACACCATTTTCGTCAATGCCCATTTCGTATTTTGTATCGACGAGAATTAATCCATGTTGTGCTGCAAGCTCCTGCCCTCTCTGGAATAACTCAAGTGATTTCTGAGCAGCATAATCCCAATGTTCTTGAGTCATCCATCCTTCGGATACGATATCTGTTGGGGAAATTGGGCGGTCATGATCCTCTTCCTTTGTGGTTGGTGTGAGTACTGCCTCGTACAAAGCTTGGTTTTTAGTTAATCCGTCAGGGAATTTGATTCCGCAATATTCCCGATCTCCTCGTTTGTAAATGGTCCAAAGAGAAGTGCTTGAACTTCCTGTTACATAAGCCCGCACAACAAATTCAATGGGGAAGGGTTTGCATTTTTTGGCAATCGTTACATTGGGGTCCGGTAACTCGATGACATGGTTTGGTATAATGTCTTTAGTTTGCTCGAACCACCAGGCCCCTGTTTCATTGAGTACTTGCCCCTTGAAAGGAATGCTTGCGAGTACTCTATCGAAGGCCGATTGCCTATCTGTGGTAATTAAAGCGAGGGTGTTACCAAGGTCGTATCGGTCCCTTACTTTGCCTTTGTAAAAATCTTCCTTATTCAGATTCGTGGAAGTCAGGCAATAATCAATATGCCTTGCTATTTTTTCTCTGTAGTTGTTCTTCGTATCGAGTTCTTCTATCATGGTAAAAAAACACTCACGCTAAAAGCTTGGCGAAAAAATTCAAGCCCAACCGATTAACTTTTTTCGTTTCGTTGACGAAATGTCCATAGATCGATAAAAATAAGAATTATCCCTTAAATATTCATGAATCCTGATATTACATACGATTTGATTGTTCTTGGTGGTGGCCCGGCGGGGTATGCTGCCGTTATTCGCGCAGGGCAACTCGGCAAGAAAGCTTTGTGCTTGGAAATGGAACGAGCCGGAGGAACCTGCCTAAATTGGGGTTGCATCCCCTCGAAGGCTCTCCTCAAGAGTGCTGAAGCATACCAGGCCGCTCTACACGCTGATGCACTTGGTATTAATTGCGGAGAAGTAACCTATGACTTTAAAAAAGTTATGGGTCGCTCGCGTAAAGTTTCCGACCAAATGGGCGGGGGGATCGAATTCCTTTTCAAGAAGAATAAGGTCGACTATGTAGTCGGGAAGGGAATGGTCCATGCTGCTGGAATGATCGAGATTACCGAGGGAGAGCACAAGGGTACTTATTTGAAGGCGGTGAAGATTATGATTGCAACGGGCTGCAAGCCAAGAACGGTTGATGAAGTCGAAGTGGACGGCGAGCGTGTGATGACCTCGCGGGAAGCCCTTGCCATGACGGAGCAACCCAAAAGCATTGCAATCATGGGAGCTGGAGCAATTGGAGCCGAGTTTGCTTATTTCCTTAATTCGTTTGGTACTAAGGTCACCTTAATTGAAATGTTGCCGCGTGTACTGCCGGTTGAAGATGCCGAGGTTTCTGAAGCGATCGAAAAATCATTTTCTGAGAAAGGGATAGATTGCTGCCTAGGGACTCGGGTGGATGCCATTGAAGTCGGTAAGGACTCCGTTAGTCTAACGCTTGCTTCTGGTGAAGAGTTGGAAACCTTGGAAGCCGAAAGCCTTCTTCTTGCAATCGGCGTCGTTCCCAACCTCGACGGAGCACTCTCCGAAAAGCTCAAGCTAGAACTTAATCGTGGATATTTAAAGGTAGATGAACGCTACGAGACTTCCGAAAAGAACATATATGCCGCTGGTGATATCGTAGGGCCACCTTGGCTTGCTCATGTTGCGACCTATCGGGCCATTCAGGCGGTCAATGGCATGTTTGGTCATTCCGACCCCGTTCCTTTCGATGCTTTCCCGGGCTGTACTTATTGTCAGCCCCAAGTTGCAAGCATCGGTTTGACGGAAGAAAAAGCCAAGGAAGAGGGAATCGCCTACAAAGTGGGGAAATTCCCCTTCGCCGCTTCTGGCAAGGCCGTGGCGGTCAACCACTCGGAAGGATTCGTAAAGGTGCTGGTTGGGGAGAAATATGGGGAGATCCTAGGCGCTCACATCATCGGTTCCGATGCCACCGAACTGATAGCCGAATACGGGTTGGGTATGAAATTGGAGGCAACGGTGGATGAAATTCACCAGACTATTCATGCCCACCCCACCATGAGCGAAGCCCTAGCCGAGGCCGCCGCCGCCACTCATGGTGAAGCCATACATATTTAAATAAATTTGAACTGCAGGTGCGACATCTGCCATGATTGAATAAGGACCTGACCGTGTCTCATCCTTGGCGTTCTCACAGAAAGGAATTAATTACACCCACATGTTTCAGAACACCCGTATCCTTGTTATCACGCTGTTGAGCACCCTGTCAGTCCTGCCGTCCCGGGCCGTGGATTCCGCTTCTTTTCCAATTTGGGAGCCGGGGGTAATGCTGGCGAAGGCTGAAAAACTAACTGAGATCAGCAACGCCGAATTCCATGTCATAAAAAAGTGGGACAAGAAGTCCGATGGCTACACCTTCCTTCACGGAGTCGGTCTCGCAAAGCACAGTGGAAAGCTCTACGCATCCTTCGGGCACAACAAGGGTGCCGAGAACACGGTTAGTGAAGAGGCTCAATATCGGGTCAGTAAGGACGGGGGCCGGACATGGGGCCCGCTCAAAGTGATAGATGCTGGAGATGAAGCGGATCTCGCTGTTAGCCACGGGGTATTTCATGTCCACGAAGGCGCTCTTTGGGCGTTCCAAGGTGCTTATTATGGAAAAATGAAACGCATTCACACGAGGGCGTATCGCCTCGATGAAAAGAAAGGCAGGTGGTTGAAGCACGGTGTCGTCATCGAGAACGGCTTCTGGCCGATGAACCAGCCCGTGAGAATGGCAAATGGGAACTGGATCATGCCAGGCATTTCCGCTGGCCCCTACTCGAACAGGGGTATCTTCCCCGCTGCCGTGGCGATTAGCCATGGCAATGACCTAACGAAGTGGGAACTCGTGAAGATCCCTGTCGCTAAGAGCATCACGGCTATGTGGGGCGAGTCGGCGATATTCGTGGATGGAAAGACAATCTTCAATATTGCACGTTACGGACCCGATGCAGTGGCACTCGTCGCGAAGAGTGAGGATTCTGGTCGAACCTGGTCGCCGTCAACAGTAAGTAACCTGCCGATGACAACATCGAAGCCCGCCGCCGGAATTCTCAGTACTGGACAGCGATACCTCGTCTGCACCACCGCGAAGGGAAACGGCGGCAAGCGGACACCACTGACGATCGCCCTCTCGAGACCGAATGAAAACAGTTTCAGCAAGATCTTCGTCATTCGTCGTTCGCGGCATGATGGCAAGCCCGGCGAATCGGCCGATAGAGTGAGCCTCTCATACCCATACGCGATGGAGTACGATGGTAACCTTTACGTAGGCTATTCGAACAATGGTGGTCGACGGGGTAACCTGAACAGTGCTGAGCTTGCCGTGATTCCAATCAAGTCACTAATGATCCTCGAATAGACTTAAAGCGAACAAGGCACTGCAGGCAACGCCGCTCGGCTTTTTGCCTTTAGTGTTCTTCGCTTAAATTTAAATAAATCCTGCTTAAAGCAAGCGGTCTTAACCCATCGTTTCGAAGCCTTTGCGCTGCTTGCGGGATTGCCATTTGTTGGCATCCTTGTCCCCGATTACCTGCTCCTTTTTCGGATCCCATTTGATCTTCCTACCCAAGCGAATCGATATGTTGGCCAAGTGACAGGTGGTCATTGCTCGATGATGGGTATGGACGTCTGAAATCGGATCGGTCCTGTCTTTCATGCAGGCGAAGAAGTTTTCCATGTGATTGGTCGCCTTCTTGCCTTTGTAAACTTCCGATACGGTGTCCGAAGACAGGGGCTTGTCCTTGAGTCCATTTACGGCATCTCCAGAAAGCTTGCCGCGGGATACGAACATGTTGCCCTTGCTCCCTTCGAACAAAATCCCGTTTCCTTCCTTCGATTTGCTGACGATGTTCATCTCGGTGTCCTCGGGGAACATGCACCTGATATGGAAATTGTGCGAAGTGTTGTAGTGGTTGTCCTTGGTCGGCATACCGTCGTTCAGGGGTACCGGATGATCCCCGATGAGCGGGTCGAGGGACAAAACGCCCTGCCCTTCTCCACTTTGGCCCAAAGCCCATTGGGCTATGTCGACGTGGTGAGCTCCCCAGTCGGTCATCTTTCCTCCGGAGTACTCGTACCACCAGCGAAACTGGTAATGGCATCTTTCCTTGATGTAGTCGACTTTGGGGGCCTGACCCAGCCAGTTATTCCAGTCAATGTTGGCGGGCGGTTCGGATTTCTTGAAGGGTCCGCCCTTGGGTCCGCCCCCAATGTTACAGGTTACTTTCTGGATCTTTCCGATCCTGCCCTCCCGGATGATTCCGATGGCAGTAAGAAATTTCTGGCCCATTTCGCTTCTTTGCTGGGTACCCACTTGGAAAACTCGGCCGGTTTCCTTGGTTACCTTCGAAATCTGCTTGCCTTCCTCGATGGTGAGAGTGAGGGGCTTTTCGCAATAAACGTCTTTGCCTGCCTGCATGGCCTGAATGGCGATTCGGGTGTGCCAATGGTCCGTTGTGCCAATCGTTACAAAGTCAATGTCCTTGCGCTCCAAAATCTTCCGGTAATCCTGGTAGCCCTTGGCTTTGCCTTGGGCGAGGGATTTGTTTACGCGTTCGATACGCTGGGTGTCCAAGTCGCATACTGCAACGAGATCCGACAACCTGCGGGCGTTGTTTGCCACTCCTGCTCCCCGTCCGCCCACACCGATTGCCGCGAAGCGCAGCCTTTCGCTTGGTGCTTGCTTTGCGGCGTCTGCCAGATAAGGGAAGTACGATGAGGCGAGAATTCCGGCAATCCCTGTTTGTGCGGATTGGTTCAGAAAGCGACGACGAGTAAGGGCTGATTTATTCATGGTTTTTGAGTTTTGAGGAATAAGCCTGTTTGCATCAACCTTCTTTTCACCTTTTTTTTGTTTTGTTTTACGAGGACAGGTTGGTTACCAAGGAGAAAGTCTTTAGGACATATGCCCACTTCATTCCATTCAACCCTATCCATCCTCGGATTGTTATGCTTGAGCTCGATACCGGGTTTTGGATTGGACGACCTTTCCAAGGCCGAATTTTTCGAACAAAAGATAAGGCCGGTTCTCGCTCGAAATTGTTACGAGTGTCACTCTGCCAAGGCAAAGAAATTGAAAGCGGGACTGTTCCTTGACCGGAAGGCGGGTTGGGAGAAAGGCGGGGAGAGTGGCCCGGTTATCGTTCCCGGCAAGCTGGACGAAAGTCTTTTGCTCAGTGCAATCCGCTACAAAGACAACGACTTGCGGATGCCTCCCGAAAAGAAGCTTCCCAAGGAAGTGGTGGCGGATTTTGAGAAATGGATTGCCATGGGGGCACCCGATCCGCGTGACGCGCCCATGGAAACGATTGCCGAATCAAGTGGCCCCAAGGCGAAGAGCCTGCAGGAAGGCAGAAAGTTTTGGGCATTCCAATCTCTTGCTTTCCACCAAACCCCGGACATCACCGACGAAAAATGGGTGAAGGACGATCTGGACCGCTTCGTATTGGCAAGGCTGGAAGAGAAGAATCTGAAACCGGCTCCGCTTGCGAACAAGTCGACTTTGCTGCGCCGACTTTATTTCGACCTGACCGGACTGCCTCCCGAAATCGGCCAAATCGAGGCGTTTCAGGCAGATGATTCGCCCGATGCCTACGCCAAGGTGGTGGACGAATTGCTTGCTTCCCCACGGTTTGGGGAGCGCTGGGGACGCCATTGGCTCGATGTCGCGCGTTACGCCGATACCACGGGTGGCGGGCGCAACAATCCTTTTCCCAATGCCCATCGTTTCCGCGAATATGTCATTGATAGCTACAATGAGGACAAACCTTTCGATCAATTCGCCAAGGAGCAAATTGCGGGCGACCTGCTCCCTTCTTCGACCGATAAGGAATTCAACGGAAACCTAACAGGAACCGGCTTTCTCGCCCTCGGTCCTCATAACTACGAGTTACAGGACAAGGCTCTTTTGCGCATGGAGGTAGTGGATGAGCAAATCAGCGCCGTGGGAAGAGCCTTCTTGGGCATGACCATGGGGTGTGTCCGCTGTCATGATCACCCCTTCGACCCCATCCCCGTCGATGAATACTATTCGATGGCGGGAATTTTCCGCGGCACCAATAGCTTGGTTCCGGGGAACGTCGCTAGTTTTCATGAACGTACGCTGCGCGATCAACATGCGGTTGCCCGCAAGGAACACTCCGTAGATCAAAAGAAGTTGGAAGGCGAATTGAAGAAAGCCGAAGCCAAGCTCAAGGCGCTGGGAGGAAATACGGATTTTGCCAAAGCCGGACAGAAGTCGCTTGATCCGGATAAGCTGGAAGGTGTGGTGGTGGATGATGTGGATGCCAAGCTAGTTGGGAAATGGGTGTCCTCGACCCATACCAGTGGCTATGTCGGAAAGCGTTACTTGCACGATGATGCACAGGGCAAAGGACAAAAGTCAGTTACTTTCCCAGCCCGCATTCCCGAGTCGGGCAAGTATGAAGTCCAGCTTTCCTATACCCCCGGTACCAATCGGGAAAAGAAGACTCCGGTAACCATCATGCATGATGTCGGAGAAGTGAAGGTTTTTGTAAACCAGACCAAGCAACCCCCGATTCTCGGCTCCTTTGTTTCCTTGGGGACCTACCACTTCGAGAAGGGAACCTGGGACGTCATCCAGATCACGACCGAAGACACAAACCAGGTCGTGATTGCCGACGCCATTCGTTTGTTGTCCAAGACCGAGAAACCTCCTCCTGTTCTTGCCAAGAAGGAGGAAACCGTGCTGGCCAAGGAAGAATTCAAGGAAAAGCAGGAGCTCGCCAAGGCCAGGAAGAAGCAAGCGGAAAAGCTCGTTGCCGATCTTAGAACCAAGCTCAAGGACCACAAGAAGACCGCTCCTCCCGCAGCCGGCAAGGTCATGTCCGTGCTTGAGCATAAGGAAGCAGGGGACTGGCGCATTCATCGAAGGGGGGAGATTCGCAATTTGGGTCCTTACGTCAAGCGAGGCTTCCTGTCCGTGGCCACCCCGGCGGATTTGTCTCCCAAGCCCGAAATACCCAAAGGTTCGAGCGGGCGCCTTGAGCTTGCCGGTTGGGTGGCATCCTCACGCAACCCTCTTACAACGCGAGTTTATGTAAACCGGGTCTGGCGACATCTCTTTGGGAGAGGCATCGTCGCCACACCGGATAACTTCGGTGAAATGGGGCGTCGGCCCACCCATCCGGAACTTCTTGACCATTTGGCGCTCTCCTTGATTGAAAACGGATGGTCCACCAAGAGACTGATCCGCAAGGTGGTCCTTTCGAGCGCTTACTGCATGTCTTCAACGGGAGCCCCGGGAGCGATCGAGTTGGACCCTCAAAACGACCTGTTCTCAAGGCAAAACCGTCGACGTTTGGAGGTCGAGGCCATACGGGACGCCATGCTCGTGGCAAGTGGTCGAATTTCCTTTTCCCATGAGGGCATGGACAAGACGAGATCCATGTTCGAAAAACTCGACCGCAACAAGATTCCGGAAATGTTCGACGTTTTCGATTACCCAAACCCCGGGCTCGTGTCGGGCAACCGAAACGCCAGTACGGTTCCCACGCAGGCTCTCTTCATGATGAACAACGGATTTGTACTCAAGGAGGCGACGGTTGCAGCGAATAAAATCCTCGCGGACAAGAGCCTCGAGGACGAGCAACGCCTCGTCCTTGCTTACCTGACCTGCCTTGGCCGGGAACCCAGTGAGGCCGAAAAGACGCTTGCCCTGGCTTATTTGAAGGGCAATAGTAATGAGACAGGTGCCCAAGAGGCTTGGAGTGGTATCATTCACGGTCTTTTCGGATGCATAGACTTTCGTTATTTGAACTGATAAATACTAGAGAAACCATGCAACAATTCGGTCCAGCCTTTACCCGCCGAGCTTTGCTCAAATCAGCCGCTTGCGGTTTTGGTTCTTTGGCTTTGGCGGGTATGCAGGATACTTTTGCACTTCCGGACAATCCCTTGGCCGCTCAGTCTCCGCTGATTCCACAACGGGCAAAGCGCGTGATATTCATTTTCATGGCCGGTGGTCCTAGCCACGTCGATACCTTTGATTACAAGCCCACCCTTTTTGAAAAGGACGGCAAGGACGTCGATTTTGTCGGTGTGCGGACGGGAACCTTCGGCAAGCAAAGCAAAAGGAAGCTGATGAAACCCTTGTGGGATTTCAAGCAGCATGGTGAGTGCGGACAGCACGTTTCGTCTCTTTTCCCTCATATTGCGGGGCAGGTGGACGATCTTGCCTTTATCCACTCGATGCACACTGAGGGGGTGGCTCACGGCCCTTCGACCCTTTTCATGCATACGGGGGCAACGAACTTGGTCCGTCCATCCATGGGAAGTTGGGTTTCCTATGGTTTGGGTACGGAGAACGAAAACCTGCCGGCCTATGTTTCGATTTGTCCGATGGCATCCAAGGGCGGTCCTAGGAATTATGGAAACGCCTTTCTCCCGTCGATCCATCAGGGCACCGCTGTCGGGCGGGCGGGTAATCCGAATGATGCGAGGATACGCAACATTGACAATGCGATGCTTTCTTCCGTCCAGAGAAAGAGCCGTTTCGATTATATGCAAAGCCTCAATGCCCTCCAGCTCAACACGGCGGGAGCGGATGACGGTCTGGAAGCCACCGTTAAGAACTACGAGTTGGCTTGGCGCATGCAGATGGAAGCACCCGAACTCACCGACTTATCCGGCGAGACGGAGGCAACCAAGAAAATTTACGGAATCGGAGAGAAAGCAACGAACTCCTTTGGTAAGCAATGCCTGCTTGCCCGTCGGATGGTCGAGAGGGGAGTCCGTTACGTCAGCGTAAACTATTCGGACGAGTCGAACAATCCGCGTTGGGATCAACACAGTAACATGCCCAAGCATGCCGAGCATGCCCGTAATACCGACAAACCGGTGGCTGGACTGATCCGTGATCTCAAGGCTCGAGGCCTTCTCGAGGACACCCTTGTTTGGTGGGGGGGGGAATTTGGCCGGACGCCTTTTGCTCAAAGCAACAATGGACGGGATCACAACCCTCGCGGATTTACCGTTTTTCTTGCTGGAGGCGGAATCAAGTCGGGTATTTCCTACGGTGCGACCGATGAGATCGGTGGCGTAGCAGTCGACAAGCGCGTGCACATGCACGATCTTCATGCCACGATTCTCCATGCCCTCGGCCTGGATCACGAAAAACTGACCTATCGTTACTCGGGCAGGGACTTTCGACTGACCGATGTTGCCGGGCGGGTCGTTCACGATCTGTTTGCCTGAGCGGGGTTGCCCAGCTCTGATTTCTAGGCATGAAAGCCATTCTTCTTCAGGAGCACGGAAGTACAGCGGGATTTTCCATCGGAGAAATCCCCAAACCGGAGATTTGCCCAGGTCATGTTTTGGTCAAAGTCGCCGCCTCCAGCGTTAACCCGGTGGATTACAAGATTCGCCAAGGGCTTTTGCCTGTCGGGCCGGACCTGCCCGGGCTTTTGCATGGAGACTTGGCGGGTACGGTGAGCCAAGTTGGCGAAGGGGTGGAAGGTTTTGGCGAGGGAGACGAAGTTTATGGCTGCGTGGGCGGATTCAAAGGAATGCCCGGGGTCTTGTCGGAATATGCCTTGGCGGATGCCCGGCTACTTTCAACAAAGCCGAGCAACCTCTCGATGGTGGAGGCGGCTACCCTCCCCCTTGTCGGTATTACTGCCTGGAATGCCTTGATCGACCGGGCTCAGGTAAGGGCAGGTCAAAGAGTTCTCGTTCATGCATCCTGCGGCGGTGTCGGTCACCTAGGGCTTCAATTGGCCAAGGCCTTTGGAGCCGAGGTTCATGCCACGGCATCCGATGATCGCAAGATGGCGATCGGACGCGAACTGGGAGCCGACCGAATGATCAATTACAAACAAACCGGAGTGGAAGCGTACCTGCAAAGTGAAACGCAAGGAGCAGGGTACGATGTCGTTTTCGATACGGTTGGAGGAAAGTGCCTGGATGATTCCTTCCAAGCGGCCCGGATCGGTGGGAGTGTGGTTTCGATTGCCGCCCGATCCACCCATGATCTGACCCCTGTCCATATCAAAAGCCTGAGTCTGCACGTCGTCTTCATGCTCCTGCCCATCCTTCGTGACGAAGGCCGGGAAAGGCATGGGGAAATACTCGGTGAATTGACGAGCTTAGTGGAGGCAAGCAAACTGAGACCGCTCGTGCATGAGGAGGTTTTCGATTTTCAGGAGGTGGGCCGGGCCCACGATGCTCTGGAGTCAGGTTTGGCCGTGGGCAAAGTCGCCCTGCGGGCCAACTGGTAAGAGGCATTCTGATTTTATGACACGGCTTGGGGTTGCTTTTTGGGCAACCTACCGCTACTCATATAGACAGTTCTTTTACATTTAGCCATTAGCTGCATCCATAGAAAACCCAAAAGGGTTACCAACCGAGCACGAGAGCTGCTACGGTGGAACAAGGTCTTTTCAGACAGGATGCGCGGTTTTGGCACAACCGAAAACAACGCTCTTCTCGCAATATTCGCGAGAAAAGCGTGTAACACACCGAAAGGAAATACGCGCAATGAATAACCTAGTATCAACTCAAAGCGAAGAGCTTGCTCTTCGTATCGATGATTCGAACCTAAACCACCATCTCTGGAACAACAACGGTACCTGGTGGATCCATTATACGGTCTACCCGACCCCCGTGACTGTTGAAAGAATCAGGAACTCCCTCAAGACAAAGAGTCTTCGCGAAGCCCGGAGCCGTCGTGATGAAATCCTAGACGAGCTCTTGGGTAAGGCTGGTAGACTGGCCGCCTAATTAAACGAAAAGTCCGTTTGAGTCTTGCTTTGGAAACCTTTGGGTTTCATCACAATTGTTGTGAAACCTACTCATTTGCAAAGTTTCGGTTGCTTTTTGCTGATCGTTCTCTTTACGAGTTCGTTTTCAGTGACTGCTCAACCCAAAGGATATCTCTATGACGAATCAAAGGTCGCGCCCTATGAATTGCCCGACCCTTTGGTTTGCCTGGACGGGACGAAAGTCACGGATTCCAGTGCCTGGCTTAAGAAGCGCCGCCCTGAAGTTTTGAGCCTGTTCGAGGAAGAGGTCTTTGGACGCTCTCCCGGGAAACCCAAGGCGATGCACTTCGAGGTAGTCGAGGAAGCCAAAGAGGCCCTCGGAGGGAAGGCCACCCGCAAGCAGGTCGTGATCCATCTGGGTAAAGGCAAGAAGACGCTCACAGTTAATTTACTGGTATACCTGCCTCGAAAGGCCAAGGGTCCCGCAGCCGGATTTCTTACCATTAATTTCATGGGTAACCACACAGTGAATGCCGATCCCGCAATCCGCATTCCAACTTCCTGGGTACGCAATGGGAACGGGGTCAAGAACAACAAGGCTATGGCCGAAGGCCGTGGTTCCCGTGCTTCGCGCTGGGCAATCGATGCGATCATCGACCGGGGTTATGCCTTTGCGACCGTGTACTACGGAGATATCGATCCTGATTTCGACGATGGATATGAAAATGGGGTTCATCCGCTCTTCCCACCGAAAGACCCCACGAAACGCAAACCCACCGACTGGGCTTCTATTGCCGGATGGGCGTGGGGTCTGAGCCGTTGCCTGGATTATCTGGAGACGGATTCCGCGGTAGACGCCAAACGGATCGCGGTCATGGGGCATTCCCGTCTCGGCAAGACCTCCCTGTGGGCGGGGGCTTGGGACGAACGCTTTGCCTTGGTTATTTCCAATAACTCTGGGTGCGGAGGGGCGGCCTTGAGCAGGCGTAAATTCGGAGAGACAGTTAAGCGGATCAATACCTCATTCCCTCATTGGTTTTGCGAAAACTATAAGAAATACAACGACAAGGAGGGAGAGTGTCCCGTGGATCAGCACATGCTGATCGCCCTATCCGCCCCCCGGCCCGTTTACGTGGCCTCCGCCGAGGGTGACCGTTGGGCCGATCCAAAAGGAGAATTTCTATCCGCTCTGGGTGCGGAGCCGGTCTACCAATTGTTCGGTCACAAGTTCGGAGTCGTCAAGCAACCGCCCGTCGACCAACCCGTCCACGGACGAATCGGCTACCACGTCCGCACGGGCAAGCACGACGTAACTTCATATGATTGGCGTCAATACCTCGACTTTGCCGACAAGCACCTGAGGTAAGGATCCTCATTCAATCGCTTTTTATTTAAATTTTTATCTTCATGAATCTAGGCCACTATCTTTATCTAAGCTTGGTCACGGGAATTTTGTTTTCGGTTTGCAAAGCTGAGGAACCCATTGACACGATCGCTTTCGGTTCCTGTCTCAAGCAAACCCGCCCCCAACCCATTTGGGAAAGCGTTCGAGCGAGCAAGCCCGATGTTTTTGTCCTTTTGGGCGACAATATTTATGGGGATACCCGCGATATGGAGAAGCTAAAAGGGAAGTGGGACACCTTTTCAGCTTTTCCCGAATTTAAGAAACTTCGGGGGGATTGCCGCCTTCTCGCCATTTGGGACGATCACGATTATGGGGAGAACGACGCCGGTCTGGAATTTCCTCAAAAGGTAGAATCACAACAGCTTTTCCTTGATTTCCTTGGCGAGTCAAAGAGTTCGCAGCGCCGTAAAACTCCTGGTATTTACGATAGGGTAACGATCGGACCGAAAGGCAAACGCGTTCAGTTCATCCTTTTGGATACCCGCTATTTTCGCACCGCCTTGAAACGCTCCCCGGAAAGAGAAAAGGGTAAGGGTCCGTATGGACCGAACGACTCCGACAAAGCCGAAATCCTTGGCGAAGCCCAGTGGAGATGGCTGGAGAGCACCCTTCGCGAACCAGCAGACCTTCGGATAATCGCATCTAGCATTCAAGTTGTTTCAACGACCCATGGATGGGAAACCTGGGGAAACTTCCCGAAAGAACGGGAACGGTTTTTCGAGTTGCTCAAGAAAACCAAAGCCAAAGGAGTGGTCATCTTGAGCGGCGATCGGCATTCCGCCGAGATATCCAGGCTCGAGGGTATTCTGCCCTACCCTCTCTTTGACGTTACCTCTAGCGCCATGAATCAGAAGCAAAGACCGCAAGAAGAAACAAACCCCGATCGAATTGGGAAACGTTATTTTGACGAAAATTTCGGGTTGCTGAAGATCAACTGGACTCAAGCTTTCCCCAAGGTAAGCATTCAAATCCGGGATTTGAGCGGGAAGGTGGTTCGGGCGTCTATGGTTGAATTTCCCTAATCGGTCGAATCTCCGAAACCGCCAAGCTTTTACTCAAAGAGCGCTGGGTCAGTTCCCAAGCATCCACGAATTCGGGAGACTGAATCTTTTTCGTCCTCTAAGCGTGCCAAGGCATCTTCGGCGAATTCTTTTCTTGCTTTGATTCCAAGCTTTTCGCAAGCCTCCCGGTTGGCCATGTCAGCGAGAAATTTATCCAAATATTCGACCCGTTGACTCCAATAATTCCTCGTTACCGAAAGACGGGTTTTCAATCGTTCTTCGTACCAATCGCTTGCGAGAATCTTTTGCGGGTCGAACAGAGCTCGAAACTCTTTATCCAATAGGCCTTTGCCTTCCCAATTTCCATGGTACATGACCTCAAGCAAGGCCCGAAGCGGGGGACAGGCTTTTTCAATGGAGCCATCGTCAAAATACCTTTTGGCAATCAGTTTGCCCGCCTCCACCAAGTTATTCAAGCTGTCCGCATATTGATCGGCATCCTGAAGTTCGGGTTGGAGCATGTCCTCAGGAAATACTGAAACGGGGTCAGTGAAGATACGTCCAAGAAACTCGTGAGTGAAGCGACGGGTGATTCGATAACCTAAAAATTCCGTAGGCAAGTCAGTCCCTTCATGGCTAAAGGATGGCACCTTTTCCAGGTATCCCTTTTCGATCATATCCTTCGGATCGTTTTCATAATCTCTCAAACGGCTCCAAATTTCAGGAATAAGCAGGCTTACGTCATGATTGATTTTGTATTTCGGGCCAACATATCCGGCCGAAGTGACAAAGGCTCCCTGCCCTGTCGCAGCATAGGAAACCAAGGCTGCGTTAAGGTCATGAATGGGCAAAAGCGCGTTGAAAGGACTCTTGGTCATCGCTCCTTCGGACCCAGCTCCGGTGGTGGAGGGGGATTTGCCCGTCACCGATACGATGAAGTCAATGAAGAGCTCGGGTAGTTCGAGGTAGTGGATGGGGGCGAAGCAGCAAAGCGGCCGAATTCCAGCTTCCTTGTCCGCAGGATTGTTCCTGCGACCGGGAAGGACCGCCCGAACCGGGTAAAGAACGCTTTTGCCATCCTCCAATTCTCTCTTCAAACGGGTGCCCATTGTGGCCAAATGAACGGAGCGGGGATCGAACAAGTCCGGCCTTGTTTGAAGATAACGGGGATTCTTTGTGATTTTTCCGTCCACGATGCGGGGATTGGCCGAGGAAACGAAAAAGTCTCCGTCTTCTCCCTTCTTGGCCACCCTCTTGATGAGCTTTTGCATGGGTTGGGTATATTTTTCAAAAGCCAAGGTTTGGCTTACCTGTTCCTCTGCTTCTTCCTTGGAAAGAGGCTGGAAATTACTGATGAAATTTCCTGGTTGGGACAAATCAATCTCGGTTTGTTTGTCAAAGCCGCGGTGAATGGCGTCGTCGGGACGCTGAAAAAGGCGGTACTCGCAATTATGGATGAATTTGGCCGATTGCTCGAAATTTCCCGGTCCAATATTATTCAACAAATTGATCGGTGCTACGGTTGAAGCCGTGATGTCATCCTCGGCAAGCAACTTGGAGGCGGGGATGAAATCCTTGCGCAGGGCGAAGAGCCGCCATGAACCGCTTTCGTCGAAACCGATCCGCAAGTGTCTCGTAATGAGCTTGGAACCTTCGTATCTGAGTTCATTTGCAGGCTGTCCATTGACCGAGTCGACACTGAAGCCTTTTTCCCAATCGTCTCCCCACTCGGACCGATGTCTGCGCTTGATGATGAGGATCAAGTCTTTGACTCGCTGTGGTATGGATTCGAGCCACTCGTTGAATTCGGGGGTGTAGAGCGATTTCGAAGGCGTGAGCAATTTGATGACCGAGCCAAGGGAACGGTTCGAGCTTAGGATCGACCTATTTCGAATATCATGTTTGCCGGGATCGAGAAAACGGCCCGAAAAGTCCTTGTCCATGACTTCCTTGGCCAAGCTCATGTCCTTTTCCCAGTCCGCGACAAAAACTGGACCGCTGACGATCGCATCGGTGAGGGGTTTGGAAATCTCTGACTTGCCTCCTCCCGAAACCGTACATGGTTTGTGACAAAGAAAGCCTTCACCGACGGTCCCAACAAGCTTCCAGGGTCCATCGTTTTCGGTTTTTTTCATTTCGACCTTGTATCCGGAAGGAAGAACGTAGGCGTAATTGGGCGACAAACGAAGCCTTTGAGTTTCGCTACCGGTTTTCTCCCAATGAATGGCCTGCTCTCGAAGACTGAATATTGCATGTTCAGGCAAATATACGATGGAGGGAAAACGGGGGTCGACGTAATGCCCCTCGGGAGCGTCTTGGTGTGAAACTCCCAAAGTATCGAGAGTGTCGGCAAAGGTCTGTGGGGTGGAGGGAAGGATTTCCATTGGCTCGAACTCCTCGCCTAAGTCATAGCTTGGAAAAACAATGGTTCCACCGGCATGTTCCTCTTCTCCCAGGCCCGATAGGTTGGCCGAAAAACTGATCTGAGTTTTAACCTCCTTTTTGCAGTACCCGAAATAGTTGTCGGCCAACACAGTAACCACCATGCCGGACGAATCACGGAAAGTCAGCTTGAAGGGGTTACCTTCGTTGTATGGTTCCAGAGGGTCGTCGCAGAACATGCCGTCTCTGATTTCACGCTCCGAAGCTTCCGCTTTGCTCGGGAGGTTCAAAGTTTGCTTGAGGGTTCCGGCAAGGTGTGGAGCGACGATTACGCAACCGGTATGCCCAGTCCAATGCTCGATATCAAGGCCGGCGTCATTCTCGGCTAAAAAGGGATCTCCTCCATTGCCGAAGATACTTTCCACAAAGTCCAAATTGGCCACGCAACCACCCGGAGCGAAGAACCTGACTTCCAAGGATTTTTCCCTGATGAATCCCTCGACGGCCGGGCAGACGACGGGTCGAAGAAGGAGGGAAACCCAGCATTTGGCTGGATCATCCTCCCCCGAGGCAAAGGGAAAAACCATATCTTCTTGTGGAGGATTCAAAGCAATCCTCAGCAACTCCTTGGCTGCTGCCAAAGGTACGATTTTCTTGTCGTCGGGAGCAGGCAGCCCTACGTCGGCCACATGAAAGACACCGGAAGTGGTTCTGCGGTCACGGGACGGATTATGGAGAACCCCTTGGGCCACTCGTCTTGATTCTATGATTCCAGAGCTAAACAAATCTCTATCCCTGGGAAGCGAACCAACCCGGGCCAAACCATGCCGATCGAGAACGAATGACTCGGTTGGCAGACTCGGACGGTCCGTACCAAGGATTCGGGTGAGGAAATTCTGAATTCTTTCGTCCGCAGGGCATAGATGACCTCGGAGCAAACGCACCTTCTCACGGTATTCCTTGATCAAGGAACTGCTCAAGCGAAGGGCAGAATTTTTCGACTGATCGCCGACCGTCGGCAGTCCCAAGGTCGCGAGCTTCAGATTGGCGTAATTGACCAACTCTTTGTACTCCTTGGTTTGCGGGGCGTAACTTTGGCCGATGCCAAGAGATTTTTGCTTATCGTTGAGGTCGATGGATTGCATTTGAATAGGGGTTAAGTGTCAAAAGACTACAAGAAAGGATCGTACCAATTATCATTACTCTTAAAAATAGGTAACGAATATTCGCTTTTCCACCCCGTGTCAAAGGGCGGAGTCAAAATTTTATCCAATTGTCAAAAAACCCAACCAATTCCGACCTTGAACATATCCCCGTTGCCGTGGTCAAGAATTCCCTGATGATCGAAAGCATCGAACTTCCACTCGATTCTCGAATGGATCGTATCGTTATGGTTGAAGTAAAGGGCAGGTCCAGTGGAAAGGGTCTTGGATTCGTCGTCCTCGAAATGAAAGTCGGTTTCCCAGAAAATCGATCCGTTTGAACTTTCGGTTTCGAAATTATAGCCAAAGTCTATGGAGGAATGAAGTTCGGCCGGTCTGTCTCCATGAAAGATCCACCAACCCGTCCCGATACCCCAATAAAAATTCGAGGTCTCGGTTTCATAACCTGCACCCAAACCAGTTCCGAACTCTTTGTAATAAAAGTCGTACTCATCTTTTTCGGAAAGTGGAATTCGGAGCATGGGCTTGAAAGTCCAGGAACCGCTTCGCCCATCGAGGTTGAAATATTTCTTCAGAGGAAGGGCGAGTCTGAGGTCACCTGCACCGCTATCCTTTTGGATAGTCTTGCCACCAAAGTTATCGGGCATTTCCCGCTCGGCATTGAGAACAATGGGGAGCTTGGCCGTAATGCGAATCTCTTTTTTCCATGTGTAGACCCCTTCGATGTGCAGAATCTCCACCTCTTCGGTGAAATCCTTGTACAGAACTTCGCTTCCCATGAGCAAATCGTCTTCGGTTCTATACTCGTAATGGAACTCATATCCCCAACCCCCAGACCAACGGGGCATCATGTTCATGATGGGTTCGTTGGCATGGGCCCGAAACTGGGCACATAGGAGAGAAAGGCTAAGAGCCGTAAAAAAGAAACGCATGCCGATTACACAACCGACTATTTGTGAGCCTTCAGATGTACGACTTCGACAGTCGCATCCTGTTTGAACCTCAATGCATCAACATGTCCGTCATGCAGTTTGTACTGCTCCACGGCAGAATACCCAGCATCCTCGACCCTCTCCAGAAGATCCTTGTTATCAATGCTGATGTTCCCCTTCAACGCGATTTTGACGAGTTGAGTGTCCGCATCCATATCGATACCGTCCTTGAAACGATTTTTGTCGACGCCCTTCATCTTGGAAAGATTCTTGCGAATACCGATGGCGCAGGATGGGCAAACGAGGCCTTTAACGTATATAAGAGAAATGTCATCGGTGGCTATCAAAACCTTTTCTGCAGCTTCACGTCGAAGTTCCGGTGTTATTTCTGCTTTGTCTTCGTTGGCGAAAGATGCGGAAACGAAAACTAGCGAGGAAACTAAAATTAGGGTAAACAAATTCATATCTCCAATCTAGCTTAGAGAATTTGAATTCTCAATAGGAAACCGAAGAATTTTGGCGAATAGCCAATCGAAGCAAATACAAAAGTGAAATGGTGGGCCCGCTCGGATTCGAACCGAGGACCAAGGGATTATGAGTCCCCTGCTCTAACCGCTGAGCTACGGGCCCGTGATAAAAAACAGACACTAACTAAGATTGGGCGAGTTGTGAACCCAAAACTTGTAAGGGAAAAAGAGGTTGTAAACGGGTGCTCAATCAAATGAGGGATAAATTTGATCATTTGAGCAACACTTTGATTAGTCTGGATTTTGGAAAGCGGAGCCTGATCCATTAGCAAAACTAATTGGTGCATCCGAAATGAGTCTGTAGGAAGAAACTAATATTAGGTGTCTGGTAATTGCTTTTGAGAGGGATCGCTTCGTCGTCTCTGGTGGTGAAGTCGGGACCAAGAACCGCCAGATCCGAACCGTGCCTTTTTTCCCTGCCATGCGGAAATTTTTGGAGACTACTTTTGACCTCGATAAAATGTCTTGAGATGAATATTTATTTTAATTTAAGTCCTCCAGGGCCGCTTTGGATAAGGCAAGTCGCATTGCCGGTCTTCCTCGCTTCACGCATCATTGCCTAAGACACTTCTTCGAAAGCAATGCAATCGAGAAAGAGATTGATTTCAAGACGATCGCGAACTGGATCGGAAACAAGGACGGAGGATTGCTTGTTGCAAAAATTAAGGCCATTTAAGAGACTCCCACTCTCAGGAGATGACAAAGCTAATGGACTGATGAGCACAGAAGAATACTCGACATTTTTCGAAATGATATTTTTTCAAATGCTGAAAATTATGCTCAGTTACCTGAGCAGGTAAAAGCAATTCGTAAAAATAAAAAATCTGGATTCAAGGAATTTGAACAATACCTGGATACGGATCCTCAAAATCTGATAAGCTGAGGTTTCATAATTGGTGCAGGTAAGCATTTAAAAAAATACTTACAGAGAAAAGATTAGAATTAGAAAGCTTAATTGGTCATAAATTAACTGATGATGAACTAAGTGATTTGGAAGATGAACTATCTGAATTAGATCAGATTAGTAGTGAAGAGACTGTAAAAATTGAAGATTCCAATCAGACTGATTGGGTAAATCTTTATAAGGGATTTTGTTGGGCGGACAGTCCGCATTTCCTGATGATGGTTAAATAAAACATGAGTCTTTAGATTCAACTTTATCATTATTTATGCTAATGTACTTGGCTTATATTGAGGAAAATATAAAGACTAGAAAAGCCTGTTACGACTACCTCACTAAACACTTAGGAGAAAACCGTGTTGGAAGTTACGAACGAGTTGAGAAATATTTGCAACGCATTGATTTTTGTCCAGCGAAACCGGGCCCTCCGTGATCATGATTGGTGTCATCGGAAAAACACAATTCTTTGTTTTTTTCACACCTTACAGATTCGTGGGAGTGAATCGTGATAACGATAGGATTCTTGTAAACCTCTCCCTTTCAGTTATTTGATCACTTGAGAGGACTCGGGATTATTCGGGCTAAAACACCCCTCTGGCGTTATCAGTCCCCTGATGATCAAATTATCCAATCCCATAAATGCTTTCGCCCCGGCATCACTTATCGTCATGCGTCGCTCAATTGCCTGCGAACGACTTAATTCCGCGAGCGATTGTATTCAAGCAATTGATTGCCGTAATAAATTTCCAACTCTTGCTTGTTAGTTCCTGGAGTGTCTTTAATTTTAAACTTGAAATCACTTATGTCAGCACCCCGTCCTCTGTTTCTGCTGCCTGGTTGAATGGATGCGATATTCACATTACTTGATACTCCGTCGGAAATAGTTTCGATAGCGTACTTAAAGTCGCATTCATAAAAGATATTCGTAGAATTTCCTTTTCTGTCGATCCCAGAAGAGTATTTGAGTACGAATTTTCCCGATTTGTTTGGGTAAAGGTAAAGTTTTAATTCTCCAATCATGCGACGAGAAGAATATCCTGAACCCCTCAAATTTAATTTAACTTTGTATGCCCCTTCCACACTGTTCACGCCATCGGAATTCGATTTACTCAATCGTCGTTTCGTTGGAGTTTTTTGGGTGCTATTGGTGGTAAGAAAAATCAAGTTTGTGTTGGTGTTATTTTGGGAAAGTTTAATTAAGCCTTCAGGCTCTATTGGGATTTTGGCAAGGGCCGCTTTTTCAGCAGCCAAATAGACCAACCAAGATATCCTTTTTGTGTATAAAGCAGGTACCGAAAAGTAATTTGGAATTTTGGGTTTAGGTGGTAGTGTGATGGAATTCTTCAGAGTGTTTTTTTGTATTTGTACTTCCTGTCTTCTGGTTTTGATTGCCGAAATATCTCTATTGATATTTGACATGGCAATCATCAGATTATCCTTGTACTTGTCTTGCTCGCGGACTTGCTCTCGATATTTTCGTTGGGCCTCACTTCTTACCTCGGGTAACTGCGACCCGCCTCCTAGTGCAAGAAAATCGGGTAGTTTGATATTGTTTAATAAATTATTTAATCTAGTACCTTCATTTTGATAGATCAGCAAATCCTGATAAAGGTCACTATATAAGGATTCTAATCGCCTAACGTCATCATCAATTGAAAGTTTTATTCTTCTGACTTCATATTCCCACGCTGATAGAATTTTTTCGTACTCAGACTCTATTAGTGAGTTTTTTCTTAAAATTTCTTCCCGAACTCTTTTACTCTCGTTGAATTTAATCATTTCTTCCTCTTCGTCGACAGGGTCGAACTTTTGCTTCTCAACATAGAATTTAATATTTGTCTGAATTATCTGCCTGGAAATTTGAAGCAAAGGATCATACCTCTTAGAGAATATTCTAAAGAGCAAATCCTTGGATTCTTTATTCAAGGATTCTATGTCAATGTGGTATACCAAACGAGTTTTGCCATAAGTATTAACTCCACTTGTGATTGCGATCTGTTTGAAATTTGGGGAAATCTCAAGAAGAATGCCCTTCAAGACCCTGCCTTTGTGATCAGTTAAACTGACGAGAGATCGTTTAATTAATTCATTGGTATTTTTATCAAACGTATTCAATGAACTGCTATATGATCGTTCTGGTTTAGTACCGTTAACAGTAGATTTATAAACGATATTGCCGGTTTTTCCGTCGAAAGTTAATTCCGTGTATTCAATCTCTATGCCATTGGATGAACTAAGATTTCGAGGCAAGTAAGAAGCAAACAACTCTCCGTAACTTTTTTGATTACCACCTGAAATCCGAAAAAGCATTTTTGATTTGTCGTAATTTGTAATGACCAGGTTGTTGTAATTGTAGTTGTTTCCAAACGTGCAATAACAAAGAAAGGAATTCAATAAAAGATATATTAAATGACCTAATCTTTTCATGAATGGTTTTGGCTATTTCTATCTTTGTCGATGATTGGCTTTAAGATTAATTTAATCACCTTGGGTCTTTTTGTGGCTCTATATGATCTGATCGGTTTAGGAATCCTTTTCGGAGTCTTGCACAAAGGTAAGGAAAGTAAGGAAAGCAAAGGTTGGAATCAACTCGAGTAAGTGATGCCAGCAGAAGTTTGCCTTATTGCGGTAGGGTTGTTTTACAGGTCCCATCCATATACTACATAAAAACCTCATTTTAAAAGCGCAGATAGTAAGACGAGCGCCAAACCAGCGCCCAAGATTGAAAACGCAACAATAATTTGCCTCTTATTCTTCTTTGCTATGGTTTCAAAATGGCGCACTCGATTGTTTTCATCGGCAAGTCTGCCGTTGATTGCAAGGCTTTGTTTTTTACAGGTTTCCAAGGACTCTATAATCTTGGCTTCCAGTAACTTGTTCAAAACCTGATCTTCGGTCTTGATAGTTGAAAAGATGTTGGCCAATCTATTCTTTTCCGCGTTGATTTCGCCAAGGTGCGAAGTAAGATCAAATTGGTTTTTGATGCATAGACTCTTGTATTGAAAACTCGTTAAAGGATGCTGATTCTGGGATAAATCTTCATACAGTTCATTATATAAATTTATTTTAATTTCCGTTTCGGGAAACCCCTTTTCCTTTTCCTCGACCATTTCTTTGATGAGCTGATTCGAGGTGAGATCCAAGAGTTCTTTCAGTAGGTCATAGTTGTCCTTCCGGAGTTGGCCATTCTCATTCATTAATTCATTGAGCGACTTTATGATCTTGGAAATTTCTCGCAGGATTGGAGAACTCAAACTATCAAGCAATTCAGGGCTGCTGGATTCCCGATTCCCAATCTTAACCAAGTCGCAAAGAAGGGGGATGTCTTCGGATTCACCATATTTGTCCCCAAAAAGCTTCCAGATGTCAAGATTGTCGCTCCCAAGTATTCTGTGTGCGTTGTCTTGAGCGAAGTTTCTACAGAGAGAATGAATTGCTCCAGTTATGGGTAGGAAAACCTCCTCTTTTGAAATGGTTCCTGTGGAGTTGAGAAAATCCATGAGGAATTCCTGGCTTTTCAACTTCAAACTTAAGCCGCGAACCTCCTCCTCCACTCTTTCTGCCGATTTGTCGAAATGGTGGTATTCCGCAGCTATGAATTCCCCGGCGGTTCCCTCGAGCAATCCTTTTTCGCGAAGGTTGTCCGAAAGCTTTACAATTCTTTCCTTCTGTTCATTGAGATAAGTGATGTCGCCGAGTTCCTCGATGAGATCCTGCTTGTGAATCTCTTCGAGTAATTTTTCCCACCACCCCATTTCGATCTTGAGCAGGTAGAGGTCCTGCCCTTCAGAGACTTCCGCACCTACCCGAACCTCTGATGAATCTTCTGCTGTTTGCTTTACTTTCCAAAGGTATTTCGGCTTTCCGTCACCTTCAGGAGCAATTGTGTTTTTGGAATCCGTGTCTGGCAGGACAAGCCCATGTTTCTCCCAATATGGGTCATTCAGTTTTTTCCACTCTCTCAAGCCCTTTTCCCACGCCAAGCTATTTCCATTTATGCTGCCCGTTTGAATTTTGGCACGAACTTCCTGAGCCTTGAGGGGGCCGACCTTTAGGTTGCCGGACTCGTTGATGTAATATTCTGATTGAGATCCTTCAACCTGCTCGGGGGTTTGAGACATATTGTTTAAAATCGCTGAACTTCTTTTTCCAGACGATCGATTGCAGTTTTCGAATTTGCTAGGGCGTTTCTAACTTCCTTTATGGCCTTTTTTTGCAATCTTTCGAGATCACGCTGCCTTTCCCTGTCCTCCTTTTCACTTTTTATTCTCTCTTCCTCTAGCTCGAGTCTCTTTTGCTCGTAGCCCAACTTTTGTTTCTCAGTCTCAGCATGTTCCTGGAGAATCGTGTTTTGTTTTCGCAGTTCTTCGTGTTGAAGACGTTGGTTTCTGAGTGCGGCGGCGGCACCGATCGTGCCGAGAAGAGCACCATTGTCTCTGAGTCCTTGTTCAAATCCCATTTTAGTTGCCTTTGCGGTTTATGAAAACTTGCACAATCATCTTTGTATTTAACCTTAAGATCAACCATTTTAGTAACCCTGTCAGAAAATGGAATGTTTCGAGATGACTCGGGATAATTTGGGTTAATTCACCCCTTTGGCGTTATGAGTCCACTTATCCAACCGAAAAAGCTACAGGCCAGTTTTTATCGGTAGTTGTCTGGCAGACTTTTCCCCATTCGATCGTAAAGAAGTGTGACCTTGCGCTTCAGGTATGAGTCAACGATCAAAAACAAAGTGATGGTTATTCCGGCCGAAGCGAAGAAAGGAATGGTAATGTCCCCCTTGTTTCCGAAAAGAAACATCAACACAAGGAAGATGACCGGAGTGCACATATACCAAGCACAACGGATCAATCGTACGCCAAGAGCGATTTTCTCTTCGATCGATTCATCTGGTTGATTTCCTGAAGGGTTAGTCATGCCTTTGAGAAAGATAACAAAGAACGGGAGCAAAATCAAGTTGACTGCATCAACAACCGGAAGGTTCAGTGGCTCGCAAACGATCAATCAGTTTTTGAATTAGCAGTAACAAATGGCTAGGCATCCTAGTGAACAGTAGTTTATGACACAGAGCGATTTGCAAACCCTTTGGCCTTACTCCATCCTGATGCTCATCATGAAGCAAAGTACGCA
>Ga0315321_10000698_pt1 | contig 25446 bp, 24 predicted proteins | sample M180m21515metaG_FD_203464 | JGI IMG/M metagenome (GOLD analysis project Ga0315321, IMG submission 203464) | Ammonia-oxidizing marine archaeal communities from Monterey Bay, California, United States - M1 80m 21515 | ecosystem: Environmental > Aquatic > Marine > Intertidal zone | place: USA...
TTTTACCAGTTCCATAGATTGGAATTTTTTTATCATTTAATGCTAGAATAATTGTTTTTGGAATTAATTTTTCAGGAAATTGTTTGGGACCATAATTATTTGTACATCTAGTAATTATAACATCACATCCATATGTTGTGATGTATGACTGAATTAACAATTCTGCAGAAGCTTTTGATGCAGCATATGGGCTAGATGGATCTAACCGAGTTTCTTCTTTGGCACTACCAGAATCAAAACTTCCGTAAACTTCATCTGTAGAAATATGAATTAATTTTTTTTCCATTTTTTTAATAGTTTCAAGCAAAGTGAATACACCTAAAATATTTGAATCTATGAATGGTTTTGCATCTGAAATACTTCTATCTACATGTGATTCAGCTGCAAAATTAATTACTACATCTGATTTTGAAACAAGTTTCTCCATTAATTTTTGATCAGTGATGTTTCCTTTTACAAATGAATATTTTGAATTATTTTCAAATTTTTTTAAACTTTGATGATTTGAACCATATAATTCTGCGTCAACATTAACCACAGACCAATCTTTATGATTTTCAAAAACTCTAGAAATAAAATTACTTCCAATAAACCCTAATCCTCCAGTAACTAACAATTTCATGATACCGATCAAATTTTCATACTAATAAAATAACGTAATTTCTTTTTTATCTATTCAAAAAAGTATGAATTTTTGTATACCATATTTTTTTATTAAACAATATTCAACTTACTGTGTGTCTGAAGAATATTCGATAAAATTAGAAAAACATGAGACAAAAGATATTCATGATAATCACATTAATGGAAGTTTAACCGTAATTTGGCGAGATTGGGACGAAATTATAAAAAATCATCCTAAGATGATATATGTCAGTTCTGTTGATTCAGGCGAAGTTAAAGGTCCTCATATTCATACTAGGCGTGAAAGTTATTTTACTTGCATTCATGGAAAAGTGGTTTTTGTTATCAAAAAACCTGATGGGACATATGATGAAATTATATCTAGTGATGAAAACCCTGTCATGGTTCACATTCCAAAAAATGTTTCTTCTGCACACATGAATTTATCCCCGACTATTTCTCGAATATTGGCACTTGCAGATATTGCTTGGAAACCAAATGATAATGAAATGCAAAATGATCAATTTCATGATTATGATTGGAAAAAATGGAAAAATGTTTCTTAATTATCAACTTATCTAAACTGAGTTTTTAACAAATCTAAAGACTCATCTAATGTTAAAAATTTATAATTCAAATTACCAGATAGTTTTTTTGAACTTAGACATTTATTAGATCCTGTATTGACATCTCTTCCTAATTCTTTGTTTGAAACTGGCTCAATCAATTTAACTGATAATCCTAATGCCTTTGCAATTTTTACACTAAAATCATATCTTGTAATTTGTAATTCAGGTGCAGAATGAAAAATTCCATTTCCTTCATATTTTATGATGTGTAAAATTGATCGTGCAAAATCATCTGCAATGATTGGTGAACTATACTCATCAGTAATTATTCTAACTTTTTCATTTATTGATAATTTATTAATTAACCATTGCCCAAAATTTATTGATTTTTTTGAACTTGATTCTATTTTAGCAAGATTATGTGGTAAATAACCATATAATACACTTGCACGAACCACCACATTATTTGGATTTTCTAAAACAATTTTTTCACTCTTAATTTTTGTTTCTCCATAATAATTGATTGATTCAGTTTCATCTATTTCTTCATATGGTAATTGTTTGGTACCATCAAAAACTGAATCTGATGACAATTGTACAAATTTAATTCCTAATTTTTTCGTTATCTGACAAATTTCTTTCACTGCTTGAATATTGATTTTTAATGCTAGATCTGGATTTTTTTCACAATAATCTACATTATTAATTCCGGCAGTATTGATTACTACATCTGGTTTTATTTCTTCTAAAATTTCTTTGATTTTAGTTGAATTAGAAATATTCAACTTAATGTTTTTTTGAATAGATGATTTAGGATCTCTATAATTATAACTTCCAAATATTTCAAAATCTTTTTTTGCTATTTCCACTAATTTAGAGCCTGTTAATCCTCCTGTCCCTATAACAAATAATTTCTTTTTCATATCTATGACTGCAATTTCTTTTTCTTATATCATTTGATTTTAATCCCTTATTTTTCATCTGATGTCAAAATACCCATTTTTACCATAGAAATCTTTAGATTTGCTAGTCTTTGTTACTCTATAATGGGGAATTTTTTATTTAAATTGAAAATTTTATTCAAGGCTATGAAAAATTTGAATAATTGGTACATTTTTCCTCTTTTGTATTTTAATTTAATTAAAAAAGATCATGTTTGGTTTAATACAAAATCTGGAATCAAGATAAAACTAAGATCTAATTCTACTGATTTAGATACATTTTCGTTAATTTGGTTACTAAAAGAATACAATAAACATGGATTTCGAATTAATAAAAATGATGTAGTTATTGATATTGGTGCTCATATTGGCATGTTTAGTCTTTATGCAAGTCAATACTGTACAGATGGAAAAATTTTGTGCTATGAGCCATCAACTGAAAATTATGAATTGTTACAAAATAATGTATTACAAAATAATTTAAAAAATATTACTTTGAATAACCTTGCAGTTTCAAATAGTAATGATCATGTTACTTTCTATATCAATCCTGATAATACTGCACACAGTATTCATGATTCAACGTCAAATCCAACTCGAGTCAAATCCATTACATTGCAAAATATTTTTGATTCAAATAAATTGGATACATGTGACTATCTAAAATTAGATTGTGAGGGAGCTGAGTATGAAATCATAGAATCATTACCTAATGAATATTTTAAGAAAATCAAACAAATTTACATTGAATATCATTTCAGTGATTCAAAACATAAAATGTTAGAAAATATGATTAAAAAATTGGAACAAATGTCTTTTAGTATAGTTAAAGAACCATTAGAGCAATCAATGGGTTCAATTTATGCTGTAAATAAAGACCTTAAAGTTTAGTTAAATAATTATTTTTTGAAATAAAACGTTCAAAAGATGTAAATTCAAATTTTTTTAACAATCTTTGTAATCGTTTAGTCGTTTTTTCCAAGTTATGATATGTAATGAAACTATCACTTTTTGATAATGAAACTTTCTTCATATATTCGGGAGTTAATTCCCATGAATGTATGTAAAATGTTGATGGAATTTTTTTACTCTCATTATTTTTAATTGCAGTTTCAATCCATCTTAATGGAAGTAAACGTATGAAAAATCCACCTGCAACCGGTACTGAATAATTAAAAAATTTTCTAGTTAATAGCGGAAATTCAATTAATTTTCCACCATGATTATTTTTTTCGAGATTCTTACTTGTAATTTTATACGGTTTTAATTCAGCATTAGGCATTCCATATAATTTAGTTTTTGCAGGAACAATACTGCTGTCATACTGATAACCATTCTCAACTAATGCATCAATTGCCCATGATGATGAATAATTTAATGAAAATGAAGGTGCTCTAAACCCTTTAGATTTTTTTGAAGTTAATTTTGCAAATTTTTTCAATTCATCTACAAATTCTTGCTTATTTTTCATAGAATCTAATCTATTGTGATACATTGTATGAAAAGCAATTTCATGACCACCATCTAAAATTTTATCCATTAATTCAGGTTTTTTCTCAAGTAATTCCCCAACCATAAAAAATGTGGAATATGTATCATTTTTTCTCAGTAATTCTAAAATTTTATCAATACCGTTAACTACAGAAAGTTCATTATCTGTTTTTTTGATATATTTTTGAATCAATTCTGGATGAAACCATTCTTCAAAATCTATTCCTAACAAATTCATAATTTTATATCAAATTAATAATATTTGAATATAAATTTGCACAAATATTGATATGATATACCACTAAAGAAAAATAATGAAAATCTCTCTATGGACAAATACAGAAGATGAAAAACAGGAAATTCTTAATTTAACTAAAAAAAATTTTGGAAATGTCGATATTACCAAGGCTTCATATTTTGATTGGCAATATAGGGATAATCCAAATGGAAAAGCTATAGTTTTACTAGCTCGTGATGATGACTCAAAAAATTCACTTGTTGGAACAAATACAATTATTCCACAAAAATTACTTGTTAATGGAGAAATAATTACATCTTCATTAGCTTGTAACGTTCAAGTTCATTCTGATTACAGAAAAAAACATCTTTTCTCTGATCTTCTTTTATCGATGCCTAATTTTGCACTTACTAATGATATTCATTCTCTCTTTGCAATACCTAATAATAATTCATTTAACGCATTCATTAATGAAGGCTCAACTGAAATTACCCATTTGCCACTTTTAATAAAACCTATAAAATTATCTAAATATTTTGGAACACCTATAAAGCAAATTTTAAAACCATTTGACATTTTTTGGAAAAATAAAAAAACTTTTTCTGATATCGATGAACTTAATGATGATTTTGATGATTCTTTTGAGAATCTTGCCAAAAAAACAAGCGAACGTGTTTCTGTAATGAATGGTAGGACAAAAGAATTTTTAAATTGGAGATACAGGAATCATCCAACACAAAAATATCAAATTTTCACTCATAAAATAAATAATGAATTAATTGGATATATTATTACAAAAATACACTATATTGAAAAAAAGAAAATTGGAATCATACTTGATTATATGATCAATTCTGATTATGAAGATACAACACAATTTAAAAATTTAATTTATAAAGCAATTTCAAATTTTTGGGAAAATGACGTTTCTATAGCAATTGCAACTAGTGGAAATATGTTATTAGAAAATCAACTACTACGAAGTTGTGGATTTTTTACTGCTCCTTCATTTTTAAAACCTGTTTCACTTCATTTTATTATTCAAATATTTGATGATGATACACAACATATAAAATTAAAAAAATTTGAAAATTGGTTTTTTGTTTTTGGCGATTATGATGTTTTTTAATTTAAATAAAATATTTAACAATTTTACTAAGACTAGTGATAGTTTTATTAAAAATTTTTGAAGATAAACCATTTGAAAACTGTTCTGGAATAAATATTTCATTCGGCATTTTTCTAATTAGTTCTGCATCTGAAACTATTTTTTTACTTTCTATTTCATGATATTTCTTGCGTATTTGACTTGAATTTTTTAAAATATCTTTATAAGCATCAAGTTTCATTTTTGTAAAACCTTTTGAAATATAAAATATTAGCATTATTATTTCTATTAACACTATAGCTGGTAACATTTTGTAAAAAGTTTTTTTTGAATAATGAGTTAGTAAACAATAATGTCTATTTCGTTCTAACCAGTAAAATTTTTTGGCACTCCATTTATAATTATAACTTCCAGCATGATAAATTTTTGATTTTGAAGCATAAAATGATTTGATTCCTATTTGCTTCGATCTCCATCCTAAATCTAAATCATCATGATATAAGAAAATAAATGGATCAAATAGACCAATTTTTTTTAAAATATTTGTTTTTGTAAAAAGACAAGCACCTGATGCATAACCTATTTCACCAGATTCATCAAATTGACCTAGATCTGGCATCCCTCTACCTTTTGAGTATCCAAAACCAAACATTTGCAACATGTTTCCTCCACTCTCAAATAGATTATCTTCAAATGCTATAATTTTTGGTTGATAAAGCCCATCACCAAATTTCTCATATGCGTTGAATAATTCTTCTAACCAATTAGATTCAACTTTAGTATCTGGATTTAAAATTACAATGAACTCCCCATTGGCATTTCTTATTCCCACATTGTTTCCTTCGCAATAACCTAGATTTTCTTTATTTTCAATCAGACGAATTTGTGGAAATTTTTCTTTACATTTTTTATGACTGCTATCTGTAGAAATATTGTCTACAACAATTACTTCAAATTTATGAGTTTGAGTTTTATATACTGATTCAATGCAATTAAGCAGCAAATCTCCTGCATTATAGTTTAATACAACAATACTAGTTAGATGTTTCACATTAGCAGACATTTTATCATACCTATTAAATCCAAATAATGTTAAAGTTTAGAGTATTTTCATCTTTTCTATTTCACATCATTGTTATGTATTTATTAAAATGCCATCAAAAATCTTTTATTATTCACAAATTTGTGCTGATTAGATTTTATTTAAGGAAAATTATAAAGAAGTCATGCAGAAAATGCTTACTTTTATTGATAGTACTGAAGATTTTGATTTAATTGATACTAAAAAGATAAACTCATCAAAAATATTTTCATTTAATATTTTTGCACATAAATCTTTAGAAGAAAAAAATATTGGACATGAAATAGCAGAAAATTATCTTAAAGATGGAGATCATGAAAAAATCTTTGATTATGCTACCAGTTTATGGAATTGGTATGATGCTGATATTATAAAAAATGAATTTGAATTTGAAAATGTAAATTTATTGTCAGTAGCAGATACATCTGAATTCCACCAAATAATAATTAGAGAAATTTTTAATTTCATAGTTATTAAAAGAATTTTAGAAAAGGAACAACCAAAAAAAATTAATCTTTCACCTTATTTTGCAAAAATAATTAAACAAATTGATAATGAACTCCCATTAGAAATATTTGGTAAAGAAGAACATGATTTTCATATACAATGGGAAAAAATGTTAATTCGTTTTAATATTTTAAATCGCCCTATTTCAATTCCAATTTCTCGTAAAAGATATAATCAATTTAAAAATTTTTTTGAATCTGTTATTGGTAATTTGTTTGGATTGTGGCAAAATTTTGAGAATAAAAAACAAAGTATCTTATTATTAGAGTTTAATCCTGCACAATATTCAAAATTACTTGATAATTTAAAAAATTTTGATGGTAATATAATATTTTTTAACCGACGTAGACCTGCGGGTTGGAATTTGTCTTCCATTAAATTATTAAGAAAATACAATATAAAATTAATTTCACCTGAGCATTCACTTTCAAAAAATGAAAAAATCAAAATAAATTCATTAGTTGAATCTTTTACAGATAAACTTGATAAATTTCTGTCAAATGAGTCCGCTTTATCTAATATTTTTAAAATTGAGGGAATTAATTTTTGGCCAGTTATTTCTGATGTACTAAAGAATATTTACAAGAGAAGGATAACTGAATATCTTCAATTAGTTTTAACTAGTAAGCAAATTTTTTCTAATTTGAATATTAAAAATATAATTTCACTTAATATTTTGGGAGAAACTGAAAAAACAATTTTGATGATAAATAACAATAAAATTTCTTCTATACTATTAGAACATGGAGCTACTAATTATTTACCTTCATTCTCAAAATATGATATTAGTAATATGTATCCAATTTTTAAAGATAAAATTGCATTATGGGGAGATATTCAAAAAGAATACCTATTAGATCATAGAAATATTCCTTCCAATAGAATTTTTGTTACTGGGAGTCCTCGTCACGAAGATTTTTTCCATAAAACAAATTCAAATAAAAAAAATCCTGAAAAAATAATTCTAATTACCCCACAAGCTATGTCTGAATTTAATGGATTAGTGGATACCAATACTTATCTTAGATTAGAAAAATTATTAGTAAACATTTTCCAAATTACAAAAACATTTTCTAACACAAAAACAATAGTAAAAATGCATCCAACACTCGCACCAGGTAATGAATATGTTAAAACACTTATTCATAAATTAAATTTTGATGTTGAAATACTTCAACTTGAATCTGTATTAGATGTTGTAAATTCTTGTGATATAATGATAAATATCAATACTGAATTTTTTCCATCTACAATAGTATACGAGGGATTAATTTTAAACAAACCCATCATGAATATTACAATGATGGATGAATTTAATGAAATTGAACTTGTCACTGATGAGGCTGTTTTATCTATTTCAGATAATGATGATTTGGAGGAGCCAATTAAACAAATTTTATTTGATCAAGATTTAAGAAAAAACTTAATTGCTAATGGACAAAAGCATTTAAAACGATATTTTAGTAATCATAAATCTGCATCTGAAGAATTGGCAAAAATATTGACGTCTGATTAATTTCATTTTTTGATAATTATCATTTTTTTTCAAAAAATTATTAGTAAAGAAAATAAGTAAGAGTTTAGTAAAATTTTTGTTGAAATATTGTAAAAAATGTTTAATGCCTGATACTAGACCTGGATTAAAATTTGATGAAACTGGACAATGTTTTGCATGTATTAATTTTGAAAAACAAAAATTAGTTGATTGGAAAAAAAGATTTGAAGAATTAAAACAGTTATGTGATACATATCGTGGTTCTAATGGAAATGGATATGATTGTGCAATTGCAGTTTCTGGTGGAAAGGACTCTCATTTTCAAGTTTATTTGTTTAAAGAAGTTTTAAAAATGAATCCTGTTTTGTTAACAGTTGCAAATACTGATTGGACAGAAACTGGTAGAAAAAATCTTTCTAACATTTCTGATGTGTTTGGTTGTGATGTAATTCAATTTCAACCAAATATTCGTGCAACAAGGATTTTAACTAAAAAAACATTTGAAGAATTAGGTCAACCTTCTTGGTATAATGATTCTCTTATCTATGCATATCCTTACCGTATGACTATGAATTTAGGTTTGAAATTACTCGTTTATGGAGAGGATGTTAATTTTGCGTATGGTGGAAAATCTAATGAAGAAACATCTTCAGCATTGATGCAACCTTACAATGGAGTAGTTCAAGATTATCTTAAAGACTGGCTTGAAAATTCGGGTATTTCTGATAAAGATTTGGAGTATGTTCGTCCACCATCACCAGATAAATGTAAAGAATTTGGTTTAAAACCAATTTACACAAGTTATTTCGTTCCTTGGAATTCTGAACATAACTATCAAGTTGCACAAAGATGGGGATTTCAACATTTAGAACATGAACATCTAAGAGAAGGGTTTTTAGAAAATTATGATCAGATTGATTCATTATCTTACTTAATGAATATTCATATGAAATATTTGAAATTTGGACATGCATATGCGACTGATATGGCATCAAGATGGATTAGATATGGTTCTAAAACAAGAGAAGAAATGATCCCTCTTGTAGAAGAACATGATGGTAAGTTAGATCAAGTTACTAAAGAAAATTTTTGTAAATTTCTTAATATATCTAATAATCAATTCATAAAAATTATGGATAAATGGCATAATCAAAAACTCTTTTCTCAAGATGAACATGGGGTTTGGCATCCAAAATTCCGAGTTGGAACAAATCTTTCATGATTTAATATTTAAATATACTTTGGATAAAATTAATACATGAAAACAAATTTTCGTAAAAATAAAAATGATGATTTTATTCAAAAAAATGTTTTAGATGAAACAGAAAAAAAAGAATTAACTAAAGAAGAATTTGAAGATTTTATTAAAAAATCAGGTGCAAAAGGTTCTTTCATGATTTATCGTTCTAGAAAAAAGGATGATGAATTAGGTTTAGATGAATTATAATTGCTAATATTTCAATAATTGATGATATTTTGTCCGAACATAACTCTAAAAAATTAATTGAAGAATCAATGGCAAAACTCCATTATGAATCGTTTAATGATTGGGTAGAAAATTTTGCAATAAATTTACCAAATATTTGGAATGAATCATCTGCAAAAATTTTATCTCCAACTGATGATCTAGAACAAAAAGATCGCATAGCTATAGTAATTGGGAGGGGACCTTCAATTGATGAAAAAAACCATCTACAATTATTAGCAAATAGTAATTTTAAAGGATCAATAATCTGTTGTGATGGTAAACTTATTGATGTATTGAAAGCAGGAATTACACCTGATAAATTTCCAAATTTTTATGTTATAACAATTGATCCATATGTTTTAGCAAAAAAATTCTATGACGATGAGATCATAAAAAAATATGGAAATAAAATTAATGGTATTTTTTCAACAATTGTTAATCCTGAAGTAGTTGATCAAGCTCGACAATCTGGAATTAAAATTAATTGGATTCATTCATTATTTGATTATGATGAAGGAAAGAAATCATTTAATCAAATTTCAGCTTTAATGGTGCGAGCAAAAAATCATAAAAATGGATTACCTGCAATTCAAACAGGTGGTAATGTAGGTACATCTGCTTGGTTTGTTGCATGGAAAATTCTAAAAAATAATGTTGTAGGATTAATTGGACTTAATCATTCTTGGCAAGAAACTGATTCTTGGGAAAAAATTATTTCTCATGGACGTACCGCACAAGCAGATGTTTATGGTGAAAATATTTCTGTTGAAATTAATCAAGACAGTTCTGAATTTAATAAACTTTTTAAAAAAATTTATAATCCAGAATTTGATTGTACTGGAATTATAGATCCTCTTTTTCAATTTTATAGTGGAGCATTCAAAGAATTTATTTCTCGTTCTCCTTCTTGGTTATCTACAATTAATTCAACAGAGGGTGGTGTAATTTTTGGAGATAGAATTAGATGTATAAAATTTCAAAATTTTTTAAATGAGTATATTTAATAGCAAAATCGATAAATCTGTGGTTGAAGTTAAATATATCTCCGAAATTTTGAATATTGTTGAAAGTATTATTCATTGTTCCAGAAATTCGTCTAGATGGTTCCCCTAATCATTTTCCGTTTTGGGCTGGAATACTAGCTGCAATAGTTGAACAAAAAGGAGGTCAAGTAGCTATTCTAGATCTTAATGCTTTGAGAGTAAATTATGGTGGAACTCAAGTACCGTCTAAATTAATTGCTGATGAAATATCTTCCGAAAAATGGGACATGATTGGTATTGGAGGATTAACAACAACTTATGCAAGAATTAAACAATTAGCACCATTAATTCGAAAATATGCTCCTGATTCATTGTTTGTTGGAGGTGGTGGTTGGAGTTCCTATAATCCAACTGAAATACTTCAACTTGTTCCTGAATTAGATCTAATTGTTATTGGAGAGGGAGAAGAAACATTTAGTGAACTTTATGATCAGCTAAATAACAATTCAACAGATTTTGAAAATGTTAATGGATTATGTCTAAGGGATTCAACTTTGGGTTACAAATTTACAAATCCACGTGCTTTAATTTCTGATTTAAACACAATACCTTATCCTGCATATGATCTTATGGAATCTGAAATATATTTCAAATTTTCATCATTACATTTGTCTGCCGATAGTTATAATTCTAAAAGAAGAGCTTCTACAGTTTGGGAAAGAGGTTGTCCTAGAGGTTGTACTTTTTGTTCTCATAATGGAATGTCAAGAATAGATTTACAAAATATTTATGGTGAGGGAGATAGGAAAAAAGGAGAAAAATTAGTCAGAATTTCTGATAAGGAAAATGATACGTTTCAATTACCTGCTAGATGGCCTAGTCCAAAATATGCTGTTGATAATATCAAATTATTAAAAGAAAAATTTGATGTCGACTTTGTTTCGATTATGGATGAAAACATGACTAGTAATTTAAAATGGACGCAGGAATTTTGTGATCTGTATGTTCAAGAGGGATTAGATAAAATTGTGAAATGGGGAACATTAGGTGATGCTCCAAGCGTTGCAGTTAAACCTGAAATTATTTCTATCATGAGGGACTCAGGCTGTTCTTACATTTCTTTTGGATTTGAATCTGCATCTGATAAAGTTCTTACTCAAGATATACAAAAGGGGCAGCTACGTATGCATTTACAAAAAACAGTTGATACATTAAAAAAAGAAAAGATGACCCCAATTACAACGTTTATGATTGGCAATATGCATGAAAATATTAATGATTTAATGGAAAGTGTAGATTTTTGGATTCAGAATGATGCAGAAATTGATCCATTCATTTGTACTCCTTATGTGGGAAGTCCAATTTTTTATAATAATCAAGATTATTTGCTACAACAATATGACACAAAATTAAAACTAGTAGATGAAGGTAAGGTCAAAGTAGATGAAAAAACTTTACAAAAATGGAAATTATCTGCACTAGATAAATTTATGATTGAATGTGGAGATGCAACAAAATACACTGCAACAGTAAGTCAGTATTTTACAATACCTGAATTATTTGCATTAAAAGAATTCATGTACAAACATGACACAAGAAGAATGTTACAAATGGCACATCAAAAATATGATGAAACAGGATTAGAGCAATGGAATCATGATGAAAAATGGAAAAAATATTGTGAAGTTTGTAAATCAAAAGAAGAAGTATCCTTACAAATTCAAAACAATTGATATTACATTAATTAAATAAAGAATTTAACACTAAATAACTAAAATGACTGATTGGAAAATTCCCTTATACAAAATTTATTCTGATGATGAAGATCTAAATTTAATAACAAAAATTATCAAAAGAGGGCGAGACTGGGCGTTAGGTCCAGAAATTGAAGAATTTGAAAATTCATTAGCAAATTATGTAAATAGCGATTATTGTGTTAGCCTAAATTCTGGAACATCCGCATTACATGCAAGTTTATTATCTAATGGAATTTCTCAAAATCATGAAGTTATAGTACCTTCATTTTCATTCATATCCACTGCTAATTCTGTTTTATTTGTAGATGCAATTCCAAAATTTGCTGATATTGAAGATACAACTTTTGGACTTGATCCTAAATCTGTATCAAAAATGATTACTCCTAAAACAAAAGCTATTTTGCCTATGGATTATGCTGGTATGTCATGTAAAATTTTTGAATTAAATGAAATTGCACAAAAAAATAATTTAATTCTTATCGAAGATGCAGCGGAATGTTTAGGTTCTTCAATAAATGGTAAAAAAATTGGAAGTATATCTGATACAACAATTTTTAGTTTTTGTGGAAATAAAGTTTTGACTACTGGTGAAGGAGGTGCAGTTATAACAAATTCAAAAAAAGAATATGAAAAAATAAAATTAATTCGTTCACATGGACGTTTGGACAAAACTAATTTTTTTAATAATCCTTCTGCATCAGATTATCTTGATTTGGGATATAATTGGAGAATGTCTTCTATGACTGCAGCTTTAGGTATTTCTCAATTATCAAAATTAGATAAAATAATAGATTTACGAAAAAATAATGCAAAATTTCTTTCATCTAAATTATCTAAATTTTCTTCTATTCGAGTACCTGCGCCTCCTATTGGATATGATCACATATATCAAATGTACACTATTAGATTATCTAATCAAAGTTTGAGGGATAATCTACATGATTTTCTTACCCAAAAGAAAATTTTTTCAAAAGTTTATTTTAATCCAATTCATCTTACCGAATTTTATAAAAAGAAATTTAATCTAAAAGAAAATAGCTTACCTCAAACCGAAACAATCTCGTCTCAGGTTTTGACATTACCTCTTTATCCGAACATGGAAAATGAAGAAAAAAATTACATTGTAGAGAGTATAAGCGAATTCTTTGAAAAACGTGAATAATTTAATACTTATTCCTGTTTTATTACCCACATTTCTTTCGTTTCTATGGCTTTTTTCCTTTCTGCCTTTGTCATCAATTCTTCTTGTATTTTTTCACCCTTCCTAATTCCTATAATTTTTTGTTTCTTTGAAATAGAATCAGCTAATTTTCCTATTTTTTCTAATTTCATTTTTGGGATAAAAATTTCACCATTATTTATTTTAGGTAAACAATTTAAAATAAATTCTGTGGCATCCTCTATGTGAAAAAAATACCGTTTCATTTCTGGATCTGTGATGGAAAGTTGTTTGTTTCCTTTTTTCTCTTCATTCCATATTTCAAAAACATTACCTCTAGTTTCAATTACATTGCCAAATCTAGCTGTAGCAAATTTTGTAGGCGGATTAAGATGTATTCCTGCCCATGATACAATTTTTTCACTTAATAATTTTGTTGCACCATATAATGTGGATGACTCTACAGCTTTATCTGTACTAATATTCAAAAACTTTTTTGGTTTAGCATTCATTACCATTTTTATCATATTCACTGTTCCATTTACATTTGTGTCAATTGTTTGTATTGGATTATATTCTGAAATTTCAATATTTTTTATTGCAGCAGCATGAATGACAACATCTACGTTATTTCCTGCCATGAACAGTCTTTCTTTATCTTCAATACTTCCTAAAAGTAAACGTAATCGTGGATCTTTTACTGCTCGATTTAATTTAAACAAAGCATGTTCATCTATATCTATGACTCTTACTTGTTTTACAGGATATTCTAAAATTTTCTTTGTTAAATATGATCCTACACTACCTGCACCTCCAGTAATTAGAAATGTTTTATTTTTTAATTCATTTAAAAGCAGTTTTGAAATTTTATTCTTTTTCATTTTTATTTATAAAGAGTCTAACAATGGGCTATTAAAACTTGATTTAATTATTTAAAAACTATGTCAATTTTTAGATTAAAAGAAATTTTCAAATTGTTAAAACTAATATTCTTGCATTATTATTATACAATATTTGAAAGCATTAGTTATTGGATACGGTTCAATTGGAAAACGACATATTGAAAATCTTTCCAAAATTCCTAAAATGAAAATATTTGTTTTAACTACAAGAAGTTATGATGATTTTCTGAAAACAAAAAAATGTTTTATTGTAAAGTCTATCAAATCTGCTATTTCTCACAATCCTGATTTTGCAATAATTGCTAATGAAACAAATATTCATGTAAAATTTGCTAAAATATTATCAAAAGCAGGAATTCATTTATTTATTGAAAAACCTCTTTCTGATTCTATTCGTGGAATAAATGAATTATCTCAAACAACATATGAAAAAAAACTTGTAACTTTTATGGGTTTTAATTTTCGTTTTCATCCTGGAATTAAAATTATTAAAAAATTAATTACTGAAAAAAAAATTGGTAAAATAATTTCTGTGTTGGTAGAAAATAGTTCTTATCTTCCAGATTGGCACCCAAATGAAAATTATACTAAAAGTTACTCCGCTAGAAAAGAACTTGGTGGCGGGGTGGTATTAACATCAATTCATGAATTAGATTATTTATATTGGTTTTTTGGTGATGTTAAAAAAATTGTTTCAATTACAGAAAAAATTAGTAATTTAAAAATTAATGTTGAAGATAGTGCTTCAATTATTTTGAAATTTAAAAATAATGTAACAGCTGAAATTCATCTTGATTATTTTCAAAGACCATCATCTCGTTATTGTAAATTAATTGGAACTGAAGGAACAATTTATTGGAATATGAATAAGAATGAAGTAAAAATTTTTGACATTAAAAAGAAAAAATGGTTAATTAAAAAATTTTCAAAATTTGATTATAATTCGATGTATGTAGAAGAATTAAAACATTTTATTAATTGTATCAAAAATAAAACACACACCATCAATAATCTTAAAAGTGGTGTATCGACGTTAAAAATTGCTCTTGCAGTCAAACATGCTTCAAAATATGGGAAAATGGTTACATTAAAATGAAAAAAACTATCTTGGAATCTTTTTCTTTAAAAGATCATGTTGTTATTCTTACAGGCTCATCTGGATTTCTGGGTAGAGAATTTGCTTATACAATAAGTGATGCAGGAGGAAATGTAATTTTAGTTGATAAAGAAACTAAAAAAAATAAAAAACTTGAGAGTGATATAATTAAAAAATATAAAACTAAACCAATGGTATGTAACGTTGACATCACAAATAAGATAGAAGTTTCTAAAATGGTCAAAACTGTAATTGATAAATATAAAAAAATTAATTCCCTAGTAAATAATGCTGTTTTTCATCCTAATACAAAAACACTTAATGTAAAAAGTACTTTTGATAAATTTCCTTTGGACTTATGGGAACAATCACTTTCAATTAATTTAACTGGACCATTATTTCTTTGTCAAGAAGTAGGTAAATTTATGAAAAAAGAACAAGATGGAACAATTGTAAATATTTCTTCAATTTACGGAATGTTAGGCGCTGATCAAAGAATTTATGGAAAAAGTGGTTTAGATTCACCTATTTCATACGCTGTTACAAAAGGTGGAATTTTAAATTTTACTAAATATTTGGCAGCTTATTGGAATAGAAATAATATTCGTGTAAACACTTTGTCTTTAGGTGGAGTGGAAAATCGAAAATATATGAGTTCAAAATTTATTCATAACTACTCAGAAAAAACTATTCTTGGAAGAATGGCTAAAAAAGATGAATACAACGCTGCTTTGTTATTTTTACTTTCTAACGCATCAAAGTATATGACTGGTTCAAATTTGGTTATCGATGGTGGATGGACTGCTTGGTAATTTCTTTGTGAATTTTGTTTCTATTAGCATTTTAGCAAATTTGAATTCTAATTCTGTATCTATCATTATTCCAGTTTCCATGGGGATTTCATATGGTAAAATTTTAGGCATAAAATGAGAATCATATTTAATTAATTTTTCAACATTCATAGTAAATAATCCATTTAATTGGTATACAATTGGTGCATCTTGTCTTCTACCAAATAATTTTTTACTTTTTTTAGATAATCGTAAATATCCTTGTGAATTACATTCCATCATATTGAAATATGGATTCAAATGTTGTCTATAAACTCCAAAAACTCCATCACATTTTTCTTTATTTAATAATTTTATTGTTTTTTTAATATCCTCATTTCTAATAAATGGAACCGTGCAATCTCGATTCACTATTGTTTCAAATTCATATCCTTTAGATTTTAATTTTTTAATTCCATGTTTCCAAACATCAACCATACTTGCATTATCTGTTGCAAGTTTTTTTGGCCGCATAAAAGGAATTTCTGCACCATATTTTTTTGCAATACTTGCTATTTCATTATCTTCTGTTGATACAATTACGTTATCAAACAAATTAGATTGTAATGCAGATTCAATTGTGTAAGCAATTAATGGTTTTCCTAAAATTGGTTTGATATTTTTTCTTTTTATTCCCTTAGAACCACCTCTTGCTCCAATAAAACATATGGGTTTGGTCATGTTATTTTTCTATTAAATTTCATTATATATCATTTTGAAATTTTTTTAATTAACATGAAAGCTTCAGCATTTTTAAGCCCTGATTCCATTCCTCTTATTTTAGATATACTTTCAATTACTTCTAGAGATCTTGAATGAGGAAAATCCTTAATTTCACTTTTATATTGTTTAATTGCTTTTATTTTTGATAAAAATTCTTTTTGAATATTTTCATATACATTTGGATTAAATGGTTTTTTTGTGATTCCTGGAATTTCATATGATAATATTTGTTTCACTGTACTTGAAATTGGTCTTGTTGCAACTAGCGTTGATTCAAAAACTTTTTGATGATCTAAATTTAGATCATTAAATGGAGTTGTGTAAACAATTTCTGGTTTGAATTCTTTAATTACTTTCTCTAATTTTTTATTAATTTCTAAATGTGGGATGGAATCTAATTGCATATCTGGAAAATTTAAAAACACAAATTTAGAAATACCTAAAATTTTTCCTGCCTTTTTGCAAGAATTCCTCCTGGTTTCAATCATTTTTTTATTTTTGTATTGTGCAGAAGCTCCTTCTGAAACAACACAAAGTTGAATATTATGTTTCTGTGAAGACAATTTTTTGATAGTTCCACCCATACCCAAAACTTCATCATCTGGATGCGCAGCAATAATTAATACATTCATTGTCTAAATTTAATTTTTACATTAATAATATTTTACTATTACTCATTTATGATCGATTTATTTTTTTTAAAACTCAAAAATTAATTTTTTTTACTGATCTAATGAGACTTATTATTTTGTTTAATTCGTCAGGTTCAAAACTAACTGGATTATCAACAAAATTTTTATTTTTATCTGAAGTAATATGAATTTCAATCATTTTGGCACCTAAAATTACTGCGCTTAACGGTGCCAAAAAATGATCACAATGATTTGAATATCCATCAAAATCATTCAATTTTGAAAAATCTAATTCTTCTAATTTACAAGGATATTTTGGAACAACATACAACCATTTTATGTTTGAATTTCCGTATAGTTCTAGTTTTTTTGGATTTTTTTCCGAACTGATTATTACTTCTTTTTTTGTATTCAGAATTCTTTTTACAAGTCCAGGCATCATATTTTTATGTAAATTTTCACTATCTGTAAATCTAATTTTATATCGGTTTACATATGGTTCTAAAAATTCAACTGCTTCTAAATACATAGGAGTACAATACCATTCTATTCCTATCTTTTTTGATATTGTATCTATTCTTTCAATATTATTTGGTGAAATAGCTGTTTTTAACAGTCTATCCTTTTCAGGATGTTTACCTATAATTTTTTCATTAAAAGATTGAAATTTTACTGCATTACAACCTGCATCTTTTGCATTTTTCATCATTTTTTCAGCTAACTCAAAGTCTCCATCCCAATTAACTCCAATTTCAGCTGTAATGAATACCATATTAGATTACAAACTATTACCTATAAATAATTAATATTTACATTTAATGCAATAAATGAAAATTGTTTTTATTAGTGGAGTAAAGTTTGGATTTGATTTATTAGATGATGTTCTTAAATCTGGATGGAAAATTTCAGCTGTTTTCAGCTATATTCCTGAAAAACAAAAATTTTACAGTGATTATACAAACTTTGATCAACTGTCACAAAAATATAATTTTATTCATAAACAAGTAAACAACATTAATGATGAAGAAAATATTCAATTGATTAAATCCCTTGAACCTGATTTGATTTTAGTAATGGGTTGGTCACAATTACTAAACAAAGAAATTATCAAACTTCCAAAGTTGGGAATCATTGGTTCGCATCCAACTGAATTACCAAAATATCGGGGTAGAGCTCCAATCCCTTGGACAATTTTAAAAGGACTTAAAAAAAGTGCTTTAACATTTTTTTTCATTGAAGAAGGTATGGATGATGGTGATATACTTGATCAACAATTTTTTGAAATAATTGATAATGATGATGCTGAATCTCTTTATGAAAAAATGACATCTATAGGTAAAACTATGTTATTGAAAAACCTAAAACTAATTGAACAAGGAAAAATTAATAGAATAAAACAGGATCCTACAAAATTTATTGAAAATTGGCCTAAACGTATTCCTGAAGATGGAAAAATTAATTGGTTCTCATCTGCTGAATCTATTCATACTTTAATCCGTGCAACTACTCATCCATATCCTGGAGCTTATACTATTTTTAAAACACAAAAATTGATTATCTGGAGTGCATCTTTTATTAAAAATAACAACATTAAACCTGGAATTATACTTGATGTAAAAAAAGATTCAGTGGTTATAGGAACTGGAAATGGAGATTTGATTGTAAATAATATTAGTATTGACGGAAAGTCTGAAATTAATTTATCAAACATCTTTACATTATCTGATATGGGTAAAACTTTAGGTGAACTATGAAACGAAAAATATTTGTCACAACTGGAACTAGATCTGAATATGGATTATTGCGTTCTTTATTACATGAAATTAATTCTAGTAAAAAACTTCAATTATACTTGATAGTTGCTGGGATGCACTTATCAAAAAAATATGGGTATACAGTAAAAGAAATTAAAAAAGATGGATTCAAAATTTTTGCTGAAGTGCAAATGACTCCACAAGGTAATTCATCATTTTTTATGGCAAAATCTCTTGGACTTGGAATTGTTGAATTTTCAAAAATTTTCAAAAAAATAAAACCTGATATTAATATTATTTTAGGTGATCGAGATGAAGCATTTGCATCTGCATTAGCTGCTTCTCACATGAATATTCCTAATGCTCATATACATGGTGGAGACAAAACAATGGCTGGAATTGATGAATATATTAGGCATGCAATAACAAAAATTTCTAATATTCACTTTGCTGCAACAAAAAAAAGTAAACAACGAATTATTAAGTTAGGAGAAAATCCAAAACATGTATTCTTTTCTGGTTCACCTGGAATTGATGAAGTACTAACTAACAAAATTTCTTCAAAAATAGAATTAGAAAAAAAATATAAAATTAAATTTACTGGTAATGATATTCTTTTATTACAACATCCTGTAACTACTCAGATTGATTCTAGTTCAGAACAAATTCAAAAAATTTTAAATGCAATTGTAAAAACACAAAAACAAACAATTTGTATTGGTCCAAATTCTGACGCTGGAAATTTTGATATTATTCAAAATTTAAAATCATTTTCTAAAGAATACTCTTTCATTACTTTTTATCCAAGTATGCCTAGACGTGATTATCTTGGTTTTCTTCAAAATAGTGGAGTTTTAGTTGGAAATTCTAGTAGTGGTATTATTGAAGGAAGTTATTTTAAAATCCCTGTAGTAAATATTGGAATGAGACAAAAAGATCGAGAAAAAGGACATAATGTTATTGATGTTCCTACATATTCTATGAATTTAATTTATAATTCTATTCAAACTGCATTAAAAATTAATAAAAAATATTTGAATAAATCTAAATTTCTTTATGGTGATGGAACTGCATCTAAAAGTATTGTATCTGTTTTAGAAAAAATAAGTATCACTGATGACTTAATTCAAAAACAAATTACTTATCCTTGATAATATATTATTTATTTGATCTTTTGTTCTAAAATATCTTGTATTGTTTTCTTAAATAAATTAAATAAGAAATAATGTGAAATTGCACCTAATTCTTCAATTGATGTTGGTGGTTCATGTAAAGTGAATTCATTAACTTCTATTATTTCTCCTGAATCAAAGTCTTTATCCATTTTATGAACTGTTACACCCCATTGTGTCTCTTGGTTTTTTATTGCATCACTATATTCATCAGGTCCTTTGTATTTTGGTAATGGTGCAGGGTGATAATTCACAAAGCCCAATTTAGGGGAGTTCAATAATTCTAAAGGTATTTTCCTTGGATAACAATAAGATACTCCAAATTGGAAATCTGTTTTTGGTGGATTATCATGAATTGTATAAATCTCATGTTCTAACTTTATTGAATTTAGAAATTTTGTAATTTTTGATATATGGCGCTGTTTTGTGTATATTCTTATCATATGTAACATTAAATAATATTTTAACATGTATTTTAAATGCAATGATGTCTAATTTTGAATTTATTTAAATTATGATATGTTGATATAAATAATTACTTTGTATCTAATTGACATTGCAACAAATTAAAATCTTAATTCCTATTCATACAACACCTAATGTCAAGTCAGTAGTAACATTATTTTTTGAAAATATATTACCCGTTCTGAAACAACATGTGAAGGTACATGTAATATGGGTCGTGTATCAACCAGATCGAATTAATGAATTAACAAAAACATCTGACGATGAAACAATTTTAGATATTCATGACTATGACAATGCTGTTGAATTATTACAAAAACAAAAACCAGATATTATTTTTGCAGCCGCAACAAGATCCATTGTGGATTATTCATTGTCTATTGCAGCAAAGTCCATGGGAATTCCAATCTTTAGCATGTTTTGGAGTGATTGGTATTACTCTACAATTAGTAGTAAAACACAGTATGCTGCAATGAATTTGAGTCGATTTTTCCAAAACTCTGTTCCTACTGATATTAATCAAAATCAAAAACAAAAGATGAGGAGAGGTAGATTTTTTATTTCAAAATATTTCTTTTTATTGAAAACTCAAAGATCTATGAAGATAAATTTATTCCAATTAATTCCAAATTTTTTTATGATTTTAAAACACACTCTTCTTGATATTCCAACTGATTCAAGATTTGCAAATACTATTCATTTTTTGGAAGATGAAAAATTACAAAAATCCCTTATGGAATCCGGTTTCCAAAAATCTACTCTTATTGTAACTGGTAATCCAATTTTTGATAAGTCATTAAAAAAATCACAAAATAAAAAAATATCTATGCCAAAGTCACTAAAAAAAAGGATTCTATTTGTTCCCTCCACCCTTTATGAGCATGGATTATGGAAAGAAGAACAACGAGATTTTACAATTCAAGAAATTGTAAAACAAATTCATAAACAAAATGATGAATTATCTATTACTGTTAAAATTCATCCATCAACATCGATTCTTTCAGAATATACATCAATTATCCATCAAATAGACTCATCAATTTCTGTATATCAAAAAGGTGATATTCAGGAATATCTTGAAAATTCGGATTTAATAATTACATTTGAATCATCTACTGCAGAAGTTTATGCAATAATTGATAGAAAACCCATCATTATTTGTAATTTTTTTAATGCCGATCAAGATATTCTAGTAAAAAATGGTCTTGCTGTTGAATGTTTAGAACCTTCACGTCTTTTTGAATCTATAGAAAAGGCATATCATAATTTAGACTATGATGAAAAACGAAATAATTTCATAAAGGAATTTCTCTATAATCCAGATGGATGTGCTTCTGAAAGAATATGTGATGAAATTTTAAAACTATTAAATAAAAAATAAAGATTTGTTTATTTGAATATTATTTTTACTTTTTTTTATAATATAATCAATTACTCATTTATTTTTTCTATTGATGTTATCACAGTTTATCTGATTATGAAAAATTTAGTAATTTCACTGTCTAAATAAATTATAATTTTTTATGTGTTGGAGGTATTTTCATTGTCCAAACAGTAGTGGGTGCTTTACCTTCCAGAAAATCTTTGTAATTATCATTAGATGTTTTTCTATTGATATCCCTACATACGCTATCAAATGCTTCAAGAGTAAAATCAATATCTCTTTTTGAATGGGAATAAGACAAAAAATTAACACTGGGAGAAAAAAATATTCCTTTTTTCACCATTTCTTGCATTATCAATGCACGAAGTTCAGGAGAATCTGAATTGTTTGAATCATGACATTCCATATTCATTCTAATTGGATATCCCATCATACGAACATTCAAATTATTTTTTTTAGCAATTTTATTACATCCTTCAAATAATGTATTTCCTATTTCCCAACAATGATTGATAGTGTTTTCATCTTTCATCTCATTAATTACTGCAATTGTTCCTGCCAAAGATAATGTTTCACTGTTATTTGTTGATGATACCCATAAATCATCAAATGCTTTCATGAATTCAGTTTTTCCAGTTATTGCAGTTATTGGTAATCCATTACCCATTCCTTTTCCAAAACAAACGAAATCACCTTTAAGATCAAAATATTTTTGAGCTCCACCTAAATCAAACCTAAACCCTGTAACAATTTCATCCAGAATTAAAATTGCATTATTGGAATCTGCTATTTTTCTAACTTTTTGAAGAAAGTTATTTTTTGGCTTTTCATAAACTGTTGGTTCTAATACTATTGCTGCAATCTCTCCTTTATTATCTTCAAAAATTTGTTCTAATCCTTCTGCATCATTATATTCAAAAACAAAAATTAAATCTCTGTTAAATTCTGGCACACCTCCATCTCGACTAACCATTGCTGCTTGCCAATCATGCCATACTCCACCACTTCCACAATATGCAATTTTGTTCTTTTTAGTAAGATATCTTGAAGCTCTTACTGCACCAGTTACTACATTAGAACCTGATTTTTCAAACTTAACCATTTCTGCATTTGGTATTATTTGTAACATTTTTTCAGAACATTCTACTTCAACTGGGTGTGGAAGAGAAAATAAAATCCCCTGTTTCAACTGTTCTATAATTGCATCATTCACTGGTTTGTAATTATACCCTAATGTAATGGGACCTAAACCACAAAGATAATCTAAATACTCATTTCCATCAACATCAGTAAAATGAGATCCATTAGCAGATTGTGCATAAACTGGATAAACACCCTCAACAAAATGAGATGCAGAACGACTGAATGTCCCTGTTAAATGTGGTACCACTTTTTTTGCTCTTTCTTTTAAAGAATTAGAATTTTTTATATTCATGAGAACTAATGATATTTAGAACACTTTTACATATTTAATACATTCTGTGACATTTAAAAATTAAATTCTATTTTTTGTAGATATGTTAAATGATTGGTTTAATGCTTTATGATAATTTGCTGGAATTCCTATATCAAACCAAGATTTTTGTTTGTACTTAAAACTGAGAACTTTCTTATCCCAATTGATTAAAGTTTGTATTGCATCTGTTACTTGTAATTCATTATTGTATCCATGAATTGTTTTTTTTAATGCATCAAAAACTATTGGTTCAAAAATATATACTGGTAAAACTGCAAAATTACTTTTTGGTTTCTTTGGTTTTTCTTCAATATTAAAAATAATATTTTCACTATTTTTCTTTTTCACTTGTGCAATTCCAAAACCTTTCAAATGTTTTTTACGTTCTAATAATACTGAACATGTTGCATCTTTTGATTTTTGATGATTATGGATAAAATCTAATAGAAAATTAGATTTTAGAAAAAATGCATCCCCTGCGTATAGTAAAAATGTCTCATTACCTACAAATTTTTTTGAAGATAATAGAGCATGTCCAAATCCCATAGGTGTAGACTGAGTAATCCAAGATATTTCACATTTAGCAAATTTTTTATCAAAAGTTTCTAAAGATTTAACAAATCTTTTATCTATAGAACTATTCCTTTTTTTCAGTAAATTAATAAAATTATCATTTTTGTTAAAATGATCTATTATGACACGCTTTGTTTTTACACCTACAATAAAACAAAATCTTCTAAACCCAGCATCATACAAATCATTAAAAATTATTTCTATTAGTGGACGTAAAATTGGTGAATTTAAATCTGAAGGATTTTTTTCAAATAATGGTAGCATTGTTTTTGGAAGAACTTTAGTTATTGTAAATAGTCTAGTACCTAAACCACCCGTTGTAATTACCGCAGTTTTCATAGTGTCAAATTTAACTTAGATGATATAAATCATAAAATAAAACTATTTAAAATTAATTTATCTTTTTAGAATGAAGCATGAAATTATTAGTAACAGGTGGTCTTGGATTTATTGGAAGTAACTTTATTTCAAATATTCTAAAAAAATATGAAAATTATGAAATAATTAATGTAGATAATGAATCGATTGGTTCAAACCATAATAATATATCAAATTTAAAAAATTCACAAAATTATTTTTTCGTAAAAGGTAGTATAACAGACAAAAAACTTATGAGTAAATTAATTAATGATTGTGATGTAGTAATTAATTTTGCAGCTGAATCACATGTTGATAGAAGCATTAGTAATCCTAAACCATTCATTGATTCAAATATTTTGGGAGTTTTTAATATTCTTGAAATTATAAAAAAACAAAAGAAGCGATTACTACATGTATCTACTGATGAAGTTTTTGGAAGTCTTAAAACTATTTCAGCAAATGAGGAATATAGATTAAATCCTTCTAGTCCTTACTCTGCATCAAAAGCTTCAGCCGAACTTTTGATAAATTCCTATGTACGTACATTTGAAATTAATAGTGTAATTACTAGATGTACAAATAATTATGGTCCTAAACAATTCCCTGAAAAATTAATTCCAAAAACAATTATTCTAGCAAGTAGAAATGAAAAAATTCCAATCTATGGAACAGGAAAAA
>Ga0315321_10000699_pt1 | contig 25431 bp, 25 predicted proteins | sample M180m21515metaG_FD_203464 | JGI IMG/M metagenome (GOLD analysis project Ga0315321, IMG submission 203464) | Ammonia-oxidizing marine archaeal communities from Monterey Bay, California, United States - M1 80m 21515 | ecosystem: Environmental > Aquatic > Marine > Intertidal zone | place: USA...
ATGAACGGAGACGCGCGCTTTATCGATATTCGGCACGGAATTCATAATATCCGTGATCAGGTCCCGATACTCGGCGGGAACGGTGTAGCCGACCGTATCCGGAATATTGACCGTGGTCGCACCTGCTTTAATGGCCGATTCGATGCATTTCATCAGGAAGTCCCGGTCAGCGCGGGTCGCATCCTCACCGGACCATTCCACGTCGTCACAGAAGTTCCGGGCATGGGTCACGCTGTCGATAACGGCGGCATGCACATCTTCCGGCTTCATCAGCAGCTTGTGTTCCATATGGATTGGAGACACGGCGATGAATGTGTGGATGCGCTTGCGTTCTGCTGGCTTCAGCGCTTCAGCAGAACGCTCGATGTCTTCGCGGCCAGAGCGGGAGAGACTGCAGATCGTGCTCTCGCGGATGATCTTGGAAACTTCGTTGATCGCTTCAAAATCACCTTCAGAGGCGATGGCGAAGCCCGCTTCAATCACATCGACGCGCATGGCTTCCAGGATTTCAGCGATGCGCAGCTTTTCTTCCAGGTTCATGGAAGCGCCAGGGGATTGCTCGCCGTCGCGCATGGTCGTGTCAAAGATAATGACTTGGTCTTGCTTGCTCATTGGATTGGTCTCTTCTGGAACTTGAATGTTTGGGTGCGCATCAGCGTGGCGCTGGCGCTAATTTGATCTCATGTCCCCTGAACGCTGCTAGGCAAGTGCACGCCTAAACAACCCGCTCAGGGGCGAGTAAGTCGTAGAAGGAGGTCGAGCGTAAGCACCGGCACCGAAGGGGCCATGCTGCAGATTAAGCGGGTGTTCGTCATCAAAGACAACACAGGCTTCCATTCGCTCAAGACATCATCCGTGGAACACCCACGATCCTTAGTTAACGGCAATTAAATACAGATAGCAAACACTCTTAGCAATTGATTGTCAGAAAACTTTGATTTCTGAGAGCACCGTCATTGGATAGACCCCTTGTGTGATGAAAATGCAACACCATATTTGAGTGTAGGATCGGTCCTCGAACGTGAGGGACGGAGGTTGCCGCGAAGTGGGGCCTTCTTATGCCGGTTGCTAACGATGGAGAAGTTACATGAACGTGGAATCCTATACGGATCGCCTGCGTGGGTTCTTACAATCCGCCCAAGGCTTAGCGCTCCGCTCCGGCCACCAGCGGCTGGCACCAGCGCATTTGCTGAAAGTATTTCTGGATGATGAGGAAGGCCTCGCGGCCAACCTAATCACGGCCGCTGGCGGCGACGCCAAGAAGGCGTATGTCGCGACTGAGGCTGCCCTCGCTAAAGTGCCAAGCGTTGAAGGCGATGGTGCGGGGCAGGTCTATATGTCCCCCGAATTCGCCCAGGTTACGGACGCAGCGGAAGCGGCGGCCAAGAAGGCTGGCGATAGCTTTGTCACCGTTGAACGCGCGCTTCCCGCTTTGGCATTCACGCCAAAGGCTGAAACGTCCGGAATCATGAAGGATGCAGGCCTTGAGCCCGAGCGGCTTGATAAAGCTATCCAAGACCTCCGCAAAGGTCGCACCGCCGACAGCGCAGGGGCTGAGGATGGTTATGAGGCGCTCAACAAATATGCCCGTGACCTGACGCAGGCGGCCCGTGACGGCAAGATTGATCCCGTGATCGGGCGTGACGAAGAAATTCGTCGCACGATCCAGGTGCTATCCCGCCGCACCAAGAATAACCCGGTACTGATCGGTGAACCCGGCGTTGGCAAAACCGCCATTGCAGAGGGTCTCGCCATGCGGATCATCAATGGCGATGTGCCTGAGGGGATTAAGTCTAAGCGGCTGTTGTCCCTGGACTTGGGCGCTCTTGTTGCCGGTGCGAAATATCGCGGCGAATTCGAGGAACGCCTGAAGGCTGTGTTGCAGGAAATAGAATCTGCGGAAGGCCAGGTCATCCTGTTCATCGATGAGATGCACACGCTAATCGGTGCGGGTAAGGCTGATGGCGCGATGGATGCGTCCAACATGCTGAAACCTGCCCTGGCGCGTGGTGAACTGCATTGCATCGGTGCCACCACGCTGGATGAATACCGCCAGCACGTGGAGAAAGACGCAGCGCTTGCGCGCCGTTTCCAGCCAGTGTTTATCGCTGAGCCAACGGTGGAGGACGCGGTATCAATCCTGCGCGGCCTGAAAGAAAAGTACGAGCTGCATCACGGCGTACGTATCTCGGACGTCGCGATTGTTGCCGCCGCCACCCTGTCCAATCGCTACATCACGGATCGGTTCCTGCCGGATAAGGCGATTGATCTCGTCGATGAGGCAGCCAGCCGGCTCAAAATGCAGGTAGATTCGAAGCCGGAAGCCATCGATGAACTCGACCGGCGCATCATCCAGCTTAAAATTGAGCGAGAAGCGCTGAAGAAGGAGACCGATGAGGCCTCCAAGGACCGGCTCGGCAAAATTAAGGCTGAGTTGGGCGATCTGGAACGTCAGTCCGCAGAAGCGACATCTGTGTGGCAGGCTGAAAAAGAACGCCTTTCCTCCGCCAACAAGGTGAAGGAGCAGCTAGACCATGCGCGGTCTGAGCTAGATGCAGCGCAACGTGACCGCAATCTGGGCCGGGCCGGTGAATTGGCATACGGCGTGATCCCAGAACTTGAACGGAAGCTGGCAGCAGCGGAAGATTCAAGCGAAGCCGCCATGCTGAGCGAAGCCGTGACGGATGAACACATCGCTGGCATCGTCTCCCGCTGGACCGGTATTCCTGTCGACAAAATGTTGGCAGGTGAGCGTGAAAAGCTGCTGGCCATGGAAAGCCACATTGCCAAGCGCGCTATTGGCCAGGAGGAGGCGGTCACCGCTGTTTCTGAAGCCGTCCGCCGCGCGCGTGCCGGGCTGCAGGATCCGAACCGTCCAATCGGCTCGTTCCTGTTCTTGGGGCCAACCGGTGTTGGTAAGACGGAGCTTGCGAAATCCCTGGCCGAGTTCCTGTTTGACGATGAGCAGGCGATCACGCGCATCGATATGTCGGAATACATGGAGAAGCATGCGGTTTCTCGGCTGATCGGTGCGCCGCCAGGCTATGTTGGCTATGATCAGGGCGGCGCTTTAACAGAAGTCGTCCGCCGTCGGCTCTATCAGGTCATCCTGTTTGATGAGGTTGAGAAGGCGCATCCGGATGTGTTCAACGTTCTGCTGCAAGTGCTGGATGATGGCCGCTTGACTGATGGCCAGGGCCGCACGGTCGATTTCCGTAATACGCTGATCATCCTGACGTCAAATCTTGGCTCCGAACATCTGGCGAGCCTGGAAGATGGCGAGGATATGAAGGATGCACGGGAGCGGGTTATGGGGTCTGTCCGGGCAGCGTTCCGGCCAGAATTCCTGAACCGGTTGGATGAAGTTCTGATGTTCCGCCGCTTGGCGCGAGCAGACATGGCCTCCATCGTTGACATCCAGCTGACGCGTCTTGATGCGCTGCTCGAGGACAGGAATATCCGTCTGAACTTGGATGCTGCCGCCCGCGAGTGGTTGGCGGAACAGGGCTATGATCCCGTATACGGCGCGCGGCCTTTGAAGCGTGTCATCCAGCGGGAACTGCAGAATGCAATCGCCAGCAAAATCCTGGCTGGTGATATTCTGGACGGCCAAACCGTTCGCGTATCCATCGGGGAGGGTGGCCTAGCGATAGGTGCCATCGCTGCAAACGCGGCTTAACGACTAAAGTGAGAAAGGGGTGTAAGGGGAACCGGCACCCTTTTTTTCGCTTAGTGCCGGAAGTGGCGCATGCCGGTGAAGACCATGGCGAGGCCGGCTTCATCGGCGGCGGCGATCACTTCATCGTCGCGGATCGAGCCGCCGGGTTGGATAACGGCGGTCGCACCCGCTTCAGCAGCAGCAAGTAAGCCATCTGCGAACGGGAAGAATGCGTCTGACGCGACGACGGAACCCTTTGTCAGGGCCTCAGCTTCGCCAGCGGCCTCGGCTGCGTCCATGGCCTTGCGAGCTGCGGTGCGGGCACTATCGACCCGGCTCATCTGGCCAGCGCCAACGCCGACTGTCGCGGCGTCCTTCACATAGACAATCGCGTTCGACTTAACGTGCTTCGCGACGCGGAAGGCGAAGAGCAGATCGCGGAGTTCATCATCCGTTGGTGCGCGTTTGGTGACGGTTTTCAGTGTCTCCAAGGTAACGCGCCCGGCATCCCGGCTTTGCGCTAATAAACCGCCCGCCAAGTTTTTGAAAGCGAGGCCCATGGCAGCTGGGTCCGGCATGGCACCGGCACTCAGCACACGCAAGTTTTTCTTCTTGGCGAGGAGAGCGGCTGCATCTTCTTCAACGCTCGGCGCTATAATGACCTCGGCGAAGATTTTGCCAATTTCGGCCGCCGTCGCTACGTCCAACGCACGGTTCATGGCGATAACGCCGCCGAACGCGCTGACAGGGTCACATTTCAGCGCCTGATGCCATGCCGCTTCCAGCGATGCAGCTGTAGCAACGCCGCAAGGATTGGCGTGCTTGATGATCGCGATTGTTGGATCATCGAATTCTGCTGCTAATTCAAACGCAGCGTCAGTGTCATTTAGATTGTTGTAGGACAGTGCTTTGCCCTGGACTTGCGTTGCGGTCGCGATCCCAGGCCGAACCTGACCGCGCGCATCGGGCATCCGATAGAATGCGGCCTGCTGGTGCGGGTTTTCGCCATAACGCAGCGTCTCGCCTTGGGTTCCGGCAAGCGGCAGTGTTGCAGGCAAGTCTTCTTCGCGTTCTGCGGCGAACCATCCAGCGATGCGGGCGTCATAGGCTGCAGTGCGGGCATAGGCTTGTCCAGCAAGGCGTTGGCGGAGGGTGAGCGCGACAGCGCCAGCATTGGCTTCCATGTCCGCCTGAATGGCGGCCAAATCTTCAGGCGCTGTGGCGACGGTGACATAACCATGGTTCTTGGCGGCGGCGCGGATCATCGCAGGCCCGCCGATATCAATGTTTTCAACAACCGTCGGGGCGTCGGCACCAGCGGCAACCGTTTCCTCAAACGGGTAGAGATTAACAACCAATAGGTCGATCTCCGGCACGCCATGTTCCGCCATTGCAGCGCGGTGGCTTTCCAGGCCTCGCACGCCCAGCAGGCCGCCATGAATGCGGGGGTGAAGCGTTTTCACGCGGCCATCCAGCATTTCAGGGGACCCAGTGACTTCGGCCACTTCAATCGCATTGACGCCAGCATCCATCAGCGCTTTGCGGGTGCCACCGGTGGAAAGCACTTCCACGCCCTGGGTTGCCAGAAATTGGCCGAATTCAACAATTCCGGTCTTATCGGATACGGACAACAGCGCCCGTTTGACTTTGACCTTATCGGGTGCAGGCGGCAGATCGAGCGACATAGCCATCGAAGGCGACTCCTTGGGCGGAGCTGCATAGAGGCCAGAAAGCCCACAGATTCAGCGCCCGCATCCATTCAATTAAGATGTGCGATTGGCCGGATTGTACTCGACCGCAGCGCTTCGGAGTCAATTGAGGGCTGCGCGATTCCGGGGCGGCGGAACGTCCCAGACGCTTACGCCTGGGGAAAAGTCAGCCGCGCTGCGGCTCCATGCGCAAGCTCCAGCGCACGTGTTTGGTGCCGGCCGGGCCGACAGTCAGCGGGATTTCTATCCGCGCAGATGCCGCTGGTTGACCGGGGCGGCCGCGATAAGGTTCCGCAGCAAGCCGTGCTGGGCGGTCAGATCGGAACCGCCAGCCTTGGCCGGAGCGCGCGCGGATCAGAATGCCGCCATCATCAAGCGCAATCGCGTCCGAGCCTGTGTGTAGATGGAATGCGAGCATTGCCGGGCTTTTAGGGGTGGCGACAGCTGCATCTTCGCCGCGCAAGTCTTTGCCGTCTGCGGAAAGGTATACGCGGCGGCGCCAGCGCGCGTCTGGCCTTTGGCAGCGCCATTGGAAGGTCAACAGCGTGGCACCATCGCCTTGCTCGCGCTGAATTGGGTCTGCGTCGATCAGCTTGGCCAGTCCATTTGAAGGGGCGGAAAATGCGGAGACGCCAGGAACTGCGAAGCGGCTTGGTGGTGCATCCGATTGGGCACCGATGCTGGTGAAGAGCCGATCAGCGCCATGGGAAAATTCCAACGCACCGAATTTATCTGCCGCCAGGATCGCCCGGCCTGCGAGGCTTCGCGCATATCCGGCACCTGGCATGTCCAGCGGTGCGCGTCCGCGCCAGCCGGATGCGGCGAGCGCCAGATCAACAGTCCATGGATCGCCTTCGCCGCCACCAAAGGTCGCCAATCCACCGTCGCCTAGTCGCCACGCCGCTAAAGGTGCCGCGATCGCTTGCGCCGCATCTGCGCTGGCGGGGGAGGGGGCCCGACCAACTGCGGCTGCAGAGGCGCGAAGGTCCAGCAGACGCATGAGAGCGTCCAATTGATAAAGCGGCGTCGCACCTGCGATGACACCATCACTGCCGATCTCATCCCGGATTGCGCGTTTGAGGGAGGCCTCTATTTGCTGAAATACGGCGTCGCTTTCGCCAAGCGCAGCTGCCGTAGCGGCCAGCCCAGCAAGCGCTGCGAACCGGCCTGGTCCAGGTGGCGCTGAATCCAAGCGTCGCCGAAGCCAAGCCGCTTGGACTGCGGCTTGTTCCATGAATTCTCTGCGGAAATCTGCGCCAGCGCTGGCTGCGAAGAAATCATACGCACCGATCCATGCGGCCAACCGTTCGCCCACAATATCAACACGCCAGCCGACGGGGTCGGAGCGCCTGTTGGTTTCAATCCATGCAGATGTGACCCGCCGTGCTGTCCGTCGCGAAGCATCGCCGCCAAGTGAGCGCAAATCCCGCAGCCAGCCGAATGACTGCGCCCGGGCCCGACGAACGGCGTCTCGCGCCAGTTCAGGATCGCGCGGGGCAGGGTCCAGCGCTGCAATCAACTCGGCTTCATTGGCGATGATAGATTCCGCGCGGGCGGCATTGCCGGGCCACGGATCTTTGAGGTGTGCCTGTGGCTCCTCGGGGACGTCTGGGATGGTCTGAAAAAGGTCAGCGAGCGTGTGGACCCATTGAAAGCGCTGGGGTGCGGGTATGGTGACCCGGGGCAATAGGTTTCGGCGCGCGACGGCTCCCATTATGCAGACCCCGCCGTCACGCAGCAGCGTCCGCGCGGCCGGCCTCAGCCGCATCACGGATCGCTTGGATATTGCGGGCAAGGCCAACCCGGCCATCTTTGAATACTGCCGTTCCTGCAACCAGCACATCCGCGCCAGCCGCTGCAACTGCACCTGCTGTGGCAGGGGTCACGCCGCCATCGACTTCAAGGCGGACATCCCGGCCCGATGCTTTGATGCGCTCATGCACAGCTGCGATCTTGGCCACTTGGCTTTGAATGAATGATTGGCCGCCAAATCCTGGGTTCACGGTCATCACCAGTACCAGATCAACCATGTCCATCACATTGTCGATCGCTTCGACCGGCGTACCTGGATTGAGGGCGATCCCAGCTTTCTTGCCGATGGATTTAATGTGGCCGATTGAGCGATGCGCATGGGCACCGGATTCGGGGTGGATCGTCACCCAATCAGCACCGGCTTGAATAAATTCAGGTGCGAACATATCAACCGGTTCGATCATCAGATGCGCATCGAACGGTTTGTCACTGTGTTTCCGCAGCGCTTTCACCACCATTGGCCCGAAGGTGATGTTGGGCACGAACCTGCCATCCATTACATCCAGATGCAGCCAATCCGCGCCAGCGTCCGCAACAGCAGCGGCGTCAGCGCCTAGGTTTGCAAAATCTGCAGCGAGCAGTGAGGGTGCGATAAGGATGTCGTTTGCCATAAGATGTTTCGTAACAGTGTGCGACTCGCGCGACAAGTTATTTGCAGCTTGAAACGTCATAAAAACGCCGCGCTTGCATTGCTAGATGACTCTCGGCTATCGAACGCCGTATTGTGCGCATCAGATGACCGCTAGATCGGCGGACATCCGCGTGAACCGTAGATTGGATTGAGGGAAAGCTGATGAGCCCCCGCATGGCCCACTTCAGCATTGGTGACGTGGTCCGCCACAAGCGCTACGCGTTCCGCGGCGTCATTTTTGACGTTGATCCGGTATTCGCCAATTCGGAAGAATGGTGGCTGTCCATTCCGCCAGACCTGCGCCCGAGCAAAGACCAGCCCTATTATCATCTATATGCAGAGAACGAGGAGACGACCTACGTCGCCTACGTTTCGGAGCAGAACCTGCTGTCTGATGAGGACGGCGGGCCGTGCCGTCATCCGCAGATCAAAGAAATGTTTGGCGCGTTCGGCGACGGTCACTACGAAATCCGCGACGCCCGTTTCGCGAACTGATTGCTATTGTGCCGGAAAGCCAGGGACAGAGTGACCGAGTTCTGATTGTTGGTGCTGGTCCCGCCGGGCTAACAATCGCCGCCTGCCTTGCGGAAGCTGGCTTGGAAGCGACGGTGCTGGAAGCTGAGCCAGCACTTCCGACAAATCTCCGCGCATCAACGTTTCACCCACCCACGCTCGACATGCTGGACCGCTTCGGTGCTACCCAAAAGCTACTGGAACAAGGCCTGATCGCGCCGACATTTCAATATCGAACCCGCAGTGAAGGCGTGCTTGGCGAATTTGATTTCGGCGAGTTGCGGGACGTGACGACGCGGCCTTTCAGGCTGCAATGTGAACAGTACAAGCTGAATTTTGCGCTTCTGGACTATATCGCTGCAGTGCCGTCTGTGGATGTGCGCTTCGATGCTGCTGTCGAATCGGCCACGCAAGATGAAGATGGTGTGACGGTTCGGCTCGCGAACGGTGAAACTGTGACCGGCGGATGGCTCGTCGGGGCCGATGGCGCGCGCAGCGTCGTCCGCGAGGCGCTTGGCATTCCGTTCGAAGGGTTTACCTGGCCAGAAGCGTTTCTTGTGATCAGCACCCCGTTCCCGTTCGAGGAGCATTTTAAGAACCTATGCCTCGTGAACTATTTTGCAGAAGCGGAAGATTGGTTCTTCCTGCTGCGCGCGCCAGATTTTTGGCGCGTTATGGTCCCCACCAAGGATGGCGATGACGAAGCGGATATCTTCGCGCCAGACTCAGTCCAGGCCAGGTTGCACCAAGTATTGCCGAGAGATGAGCCTTATGAGGTGGCGCACACAACGCTTTATCGCGTCCATCAGCGCGTTGCGCCCACGTACAGGCAGGGCCGCGGATTCCTCGCGGGCGACGCGGCGCATATCAACAATCCGCTTGGCGGTATGGGGATGAATGGCGGCATTCATGACGCGTTCAATCTGGGTGAAAAGCTGGTCCAGGTGATCTCTGGCGAGGCCGCACCGGCGCTGCTTGATGCCTATGAGGCGGAGCGAAGGCCTGTGGCGCTCGACTATGTGAATCGCATCACCATTGCCAATAAGCGCAATCTTGAAACCAGTGACCCGGCAGAACAGGCGGCATTCCGCGCCATGCTGCGAGCAACACAGGCTGACCCGGCGAAGCGGCGGCGTTATCTGCTGCAGGCTTCCATGTTGGCTAGCCTCGGAATCGGCGTGCCAGCTGCGTAGGTTTGTTCAGCTTTAATCCGGTATACTCTACTCAAGTATGACGATCTGAGACGCGTGATAGATAGGTGGGAACGAATGAGTCGTGATTTCTTTAGGACTGACGGCGTTCGCGGACAAGCGAACCAGGAGCCTATGACGGCAGAGACCGTGCTGAAATTGGCCATGGCCGCTGCCAGCGTCCTCTCCCGCACTGGCGGACACAACACTGTCGTCATCGGCAAGGATACACGGCTCTCCGGTTACATGTTGGAAGCAGCGATGGTCGCCGGATTTACGGCTATGGGCATGGATGTTGTTCTGACAGGCCCAATCCCCACACCAGCAATCGCCATGATGACGCGCTCACTGCGGGCCGACTTAGGCGTTGTTATTTCGGCCTCCCATAATGCGTACCAAGACAACGGCGTGAAGCTTTTCGGGCCAGACGGCTACAAGCTTTCTGATGAGATCGAAGCGGAAATTGAGGATCGGCTAAAACGCCATTCCGCCGTGCTGCCGCCAGCAGACCGCCTCGGCCGCGCCCGCCGCCCGGACGATTCGACCGGTCGTTATGTTGAATATGCAAAAGGTGCCTTCCCGCGTGGCTTATCTTTGGGCGGCATGCGTATTGTCGTGGATTGCGCCCATGGCGCTGGATATCGCGCAGCACCTGCCGCCTTATGGGAGCTTGGCGCGGAGGTGATCTCCATCGGTGTTTCCCCCAATGGCGTCAATATCAATGACCGTTGCGGCGCCACCCATCCAGAAGCGCTGCGGGAAGCCGTATTAACGCACCGGGCTGACCTCGGCATCGCACTTGATGGTGATGCGGACCGGGTCCAGTTGGTGGATGAAAAGGGCGGCATCGTGGACGGTGACCAATTGCTGGCCGTGATCGCAGAAGGTGCTAAGGCTGAGGGGCGCTTGCGGGGCGGCGGCGTTGTTGCGACACAGATGTCCAATCTTGGCCTGGAACGCTACCTGGAACGCCGCGGGCTGACCCTGGCCCGCACCCAGGTCGGCGATCGGTATGTTGTCGAGCATATGCGGGCCCATGGCTTCAATGTGGGCGGCGAGCAATCTGGCCATATCGTATTGAGCGACTTCACCACGACAGGCGATGGCCTGATCGCTGGCTTACAGGCGACCGCTGCGATCACAACGGCTGACAAGCCCGCAAGTGAAGTGCTGCAGCGGTTTGAGCCCATGCCGCAGATGCTGAAGAATGTGCGCTATGAAGGTGCTACACCGTTGGAGATGGAAGCGGTACTGAAAGCCGTGGAAGAGGCTGAGGTCCGGCTCAAGGAAGTCGGCAGGCTGCTGATCCGTAAATCTGGCACAGAGCCGCTAATCCGCGTCATGGCCGAAGGTGATGATCCGGCTATCGTTTCCGATGTTGTTGATGAGTTGGTTGGCATTATCTTAGCGACGCAAAAGGCTTAGGCGGATGCTTGGACGCGTATTGATCGTTGCGGGTTCGGATTCCGGCGGGGGGGCCGGTATCCAGGCTGATCTCAAAACCGTCATAGCGCTTGGCGGATATGGCATGACGGCGATCACGGCGCTGACGGCACAGAACACTGAAGGTGTGTTTGGCGTGCACGCACCGCCGCCAGAATTTATCACCGAACAGATGCGGCTGGTATTGGACGATATCGGCGCTGACTGTGTGAAAATCGGAATGCTGCACAGCGTGTCGGTAATAGAAGCGGTCGCGAATGCGCTCGAGACCTATGCCGCTGGCGTTCCTGTCGTGCTGGACCCTGTCATGGTCGCCAAGGGGGGCGCGCCGCTGCTGGAGCCGGATGCGATTGACGCCTACCGATCCCGCATGCCGCGCCTCGCTACGGTGATGACGCCGAACCTGCCTGAAGCGGGCGCGCTAACGGACCGTGTAATCGAAACGGTTGATGATCAGAACAGCGCCATTGCCGCTATCCGTGCTCTCGGCGCTAAAGCAGTTCTGCTGAAAGGCGGGCATCTGGAAGGCGACACTGTTCGAGATTTGCTAATCGAGCAAGACGGGGTGACTGATTTCGTCAATGACCGGATCGCCAGCCGTCACACCCACGGCACCGGTTGCACCTTGGCGTCTGCGATTGCCACCGGCGTTGCGGACGGGATGTCTCTGCGGAATGCGGTCGGGCGCGGCATTGCCTATGTGCGTGAGGCGATCCTCACGGCACCCGGCCTTGGCCGTGGCCATGGGCCGCTGAATCACGGTCACACCGCAGCCCCCTTTGCATGGACGCATTCTGATTAGGCCATTTGGGCTAATGAGTTTCTGACCCCGATTTCAGGCTTTGTTAAGCGTAGCCCCATAGTTTGGCCCTTGAGCAAAGCGCAGGGCGCGCTTGCATGAATTATCCATCTGGGGCCGAAACCGATGTTAAACGCATATCTAAGCGCTATCTCGCTGATCGAACGCCTGCACCGCCAGTTTCTAGACGTCGTAAAGGCGGAACTGGACGGCTAGCGCATCCGCGATATCAACAACGTTCAAGCGTTGATCCTTTTCAATATTGGCCAGGACGAGTTGACCGTCGGCGAGCTGACGCAGCGCGGTTATTATCTTGGCTCAAACGTCTCATATAACGTGAAGAAGATGGTCGAGCACGGCTATCTGACACAGGAACGTTCCGAACATGACCGCCGCTCTGTCCGCGTTCGCCTGTCCGAGAAAGGCCAAGCGCTTTGGGACCGGATGGATGCCATGTTTGAGCGCCACAAATCCATGCTGGAAGACAGCCGGGTTGCAGTCGAGCAGATCGATGCAGCAACAGGCGCACTGACAGACCTGGAACGCTTCTGGATGCAGGCCGCCACGATGGCACCGCGCGCACCAGAACCGCTGATCGGCAAGGCCGTCGATCGCTCCGCTGCAAACGCTTATTTCCAAGCGGACTGGCTGCTAAAATTCTTCGCAAACCCTGCGTATTGGGTTTTTGCGGCCATGATGGTTCAATTGCGCATTCCCAGATATGCGCGAGAGAACCACCATGGCCGCTTTGCATTGCGAACCCCTCCACGCGGATTTCGGCGTCCGCGTCACCGGCATAGACCTTCGCCAGCCGCTCGGAGCTGAATTAGCCGAAAAAATATGGGCGCTGATTGACGAATACTCGTTCGTTTATTTCCCAGATCAGCCTGCCGATGATGATATTCAGCTGGCCTTTACGCAGAGCCTCGGCCCACCCGAACCAAGCCATGTGGCGTTGGGTGAGGAAGGCCGGATTGAGTATTTCGGCACCATTGGCAATGTGCAGCCAGATGGCTCCAAGCTTGGCAATGATCACCGCAAGACCAAGTTCCTGACCGGGAACAATATGTGGCACACGGACGCCTCGTTTAAGGCTGTGCCTGCTGCACTCTCCATCATGTGTGCTTATGAGACGCCAAGGGAAGGCGGATTGACGGAGTTCGTCAGCACCCGTGCCGCCTTTGGACGATTACCGGAGGCCGAGCAAGCAGCGCTCGATCCCCTGATCACAATTCATGACTACACCTATTCGCGCTCCAAGGTATCGCCGGATGCGGTATCTCCAGCGCTGTCTAAGTCTTTGCCGCCCGTGCGCCAAAAGCTTGTGCGGCGGAATGCACGGGCAGACGCCAAGAACCTATTCATTGGCTCCCATGTGCGGGAGGTCGAAGGGATGGAAGCTGGCGAAAGCCGGGCGCTGCTAGACAGGTTGGTGGATCATGCAGCGCAGCCAGCAAACATCTACGCCCATGCCTGGAGCCCAGGCGACTTAGTGATCTGGGACAATCGCTGCCTTTTGCATCGCGGCAGTGGTTACGACGCTGACAAGTATCGTCGCCGGATGCGCCAAACCCGTGTTACTGGCTTAGCATCGTCCTTGGAAGAATAGCCACCTTCAGGGTGCGTTCGCCGTAACTGCGGCGCGCGCCTTGGCAAGCGCTTCAGCACCGCTCATAAGGTCTGCGTATTTCTGGCCCATGTCGAACAGGTTTGCTTCGTGGGGTTCAATCGCTCTGTCGCCACAGCAATCCGCCGCGACCACGGTGCGAAGTGCGTATGAGCAACTGTCGATCACGCTCGCCCGCACACAGCCGGATGTGGTCGCACCGGTGACGATGAGCGTATCAACCGACCTTTTCGCCAGCCAGCTCATCAACGGCGTTGAAAAGAATGCTGAGGGCCCGATTTTACGGAGGACGAGATCACCCTCCACCGGTGCCAGTTCCGACACGATCTGGCTGATCGGCGCATCATCTGCCAACTGATACAGCCCCGGGACCTTCATTGCGAATGTGCCGCCATCCTCTGCGTCTGCGTCGAATACGGCGCGGGTATAGGCCACCGGCGCGCCAATCTCCCGCATGCCTTCTAGCAAGGGCCGCGTGGCACTAATTGCATCCTGAACATTCCCGCCGCCGAAAACCTCTGGATCGGCAAACCCCACCTGAAAATCTACGATCAGCAATGCAGGCCGACGCCCAAATCCAACGGAATTCCCGAAATTCTGGCGGTCATATACGGCATCTTCGGTCATAGCGGTTCTCCATAATTAAAGTGGACTTCAGGCTTTAGTGTCCTGTTTAGCGTCTGATTAGACGATAAAGAACCCGTTGATCGCCAGCCTTTGAGGAATTCAGGTCATGAATGTGAACGCTATACCGCCAGGGCAGAGCCCGCCTTGGGATTTGAATGTGATCATTGAAATTTCAATTGGCGGCGAGCCAGTATCGCCGTATCCCAGACCATCAACCAGCCAGTCACGAAAATACTCGAAATCGACTGTCGCATCGAGAACTTCAAGCGGATCGCCGTGCTTGCTCAGCAATGCAAGATGATCAGAAAGGCTGAAATGATTGCTGGGATTCATGACTACACCTCCGTGCATTCAGTGAATCATATCCGCGCTCACTTCGCGAGGTTAATGCGGGTGTCCAGCTGATCTGGTCATGATTGATCTAGGGCCTAACCTTGGTGCGCTTAATCGCGCTGTTCTTGCCTCAGCTGATTATTTTATTACCCCAGTTGCTCCAGATTTATTCTCCCTTCAGGGGACGGAAAACCTCGGTCGGAAACTGGTTTCGTGGCGGACAGACTGGGAACAAGTTCATAACAGTTCGACAGCTCCTGATTTTCCAATACCAGCTGGAAAGTGATCCAGCAGCACAATGTCAGGTCCAATCCAACAGGCATGACAAAAGGTTGGCAGATCTATGGGAAGGAGCTGGTTCCAGCTATTAAGAAAAATATAGTCGACAAGTTAATCCCATCAGATCAAGTGATCGAATGGGAAGGCGATAATTATGAGCTGGGAAAGATTCCAAATATTCACAGTCTGGTGCCGTATTCTATGGACGCGAAGAAACCTATTTTCTATTGCGGCAGCGCGGATGGACTTAATGGTGCACATATTACGAAAGCAAGAAAGAGTTCTGAGTTGTTTATGGATATTGTTGAAACCCTTGAGGATGTGGTGCTCCCAAATTTCGATTAAGCTTTAAGCCTTACCCAGACACATTATACAAAATGAAGTCCGTCTTCGGCTCATACGTGTCGTACAGCCGCCGTGCCGGGTAGTTGAATTCCTGGGTTAGCCAGCGGACACCTGGGAGGCCTTGGGCTTTTGCGAATTCGCGGACGTGGTCGATGAGGGCGCGGCCTGTGCCGGCGCCTCGGGTTTCTGGGTCTACGTATAGGTCGCTGAGATAGCAGGTCATGCCGCCGCCGAGGGAGCGGTGCATCAGCTGGTATTGGGTGAAGCCGATGACTTGGCCGTCAGGGTCCTCAGCGACGGCGCACCAGAAGTCGTTCTGGTCGTCGAATATCCAGCCCCATACGGCGTCGAACCCGCCTTTGGGCACGTTGGTTTTGTAGAACTCCGCATAGCTTTGGAACATCTGTTCCCAGATAGCGCGGTCGTCCTTGTGCAGTGGGCGGATATTGGCGGGCATGTTCAATTCTCCTTAGGCGGGTGGATGAGCGTTACGGCGACGGAGGCGACGATCATCGCAAGCGCCAGGTATTTTTGCCAGGATGGCGGGTCCCCCAGCAGCGCCATCGCAGACCCGACAGCGACAACCGGCGCGATCAGCGTTGAGATGGCGGCAATGGTTGCTGGTAGGCGGGCGAGCAGCACAGTCCAAAGCACGTAGCAGATAATCATTGGCCCAAGCACGTGAAACGCCATCGTCGCCATCACAGGCGCGCTTGGCATGGCTTGTTCCCAGGGCGGCTCGAACACAAAGACGATGGGCCAGCAGACCAAGCCAGACGCCACAAAATACCATACGGCTTGGGAGAGCGCGGGCAGCGTCCAGGTTCTGGCCTTCAGCAGCACGTTGCCGATGGACCAGCTTAACGCCGCCAGCAGCATAATGACCGGCCCAAGCGGTTCCGCGATGATCGCGCCAAAATTCTCTGACGTAAGGACGAGTAGCGCCGCCATGCCGACAGCGAGGGCGATAGCCACGCGCTTATCAAACCGCTCGCCAAGGAAGCCTGCCGCCAGGCCTGCCGTCAATGCGGGCATGATGTAGGCGATGATGGCGGCCTTCGATGTCTCCACCAGAATTTGGCCAAGGGATGTCATGGCGTTGAAGCCGAATACCAGAAAGAACCCGGCGATGAAGATCGGCCAGACCTCACCCCGTGGCGGTCGCATCGGCAAGCCTTTGGCGCGCACGATTGCGATTAGGCCAAGCCCGGCAAAGGTGAATGCGACGGCGCGGATCGACAGCGGCTCAATCTCCGTCAGCATGAATTTGACGGCGGGCCAATTCAGCCCCCACAGCAAGCCGATTAACAATACGGCGAGGATCGATGCTCCGCTGACGGATGAGCGCACTGGTAGAACTTTCTGCGGCGGGCAGGGAGGTAGTGTCGCTCGCCGCCGCAGTATAGGCCTGCAGCGAAATGCGCCAAGATGCGTTTACGAAGTGGCTGGGCCGCTTGGCTCGGCTTCTGCAGGTGCCTGCTTGGGCGCTGGGGCCGGCGCTTTCAATGTGTGCCGCCTGAAGATCGCGCTCAGTCGCGCACGGCTGTTTTGGCCGCGCAATGTCAGCTTGCGTTCGCCGTCGCCGTCAAAAATCATCAGCGTGACATGTGCGACGCCATGCTTCGCCGCGAACGCCCGTACGCTCGATTGACGGATATTGGCGACGACATATTTGATCTCGCCATCGCCAAACTCGCTCATCGCCGCCCGCGCCTCACGCTGGAAAGCCAGGCATTAGCTGCATTGCGGATCATGGATCTGCACAACAGTCGGGATGCCATCGCCGATACGCGAAAGATCCACCTCCGCCATCGCATCCTGCACTTTGGCGACAGCAATATACGCGCCGCCGCCCAACACCGCCGCAGCGAGGCTGTAGTTTCGCAGCTTTAGCAAGAGGTTTCGGCGGCTCAGACCTTTCTGTTCAACAGCCTCAGCTGCTTTCGCCGCGCGCCGCTGTTTCCCTGTCGGCTTCACCCGCACCCGTTGCTTTTTCATCGCGATGACCCCCTTGAAATTGATCTCGGGAGCCTGAGGTGCGAGCGGCTGACGGCTTAGTTAATTGCCCGTAATGTGGATCACATATCCGTTAAGCGTCTAAATCATCGTAGTAAATCAGCCCCGGTAGATGGCGCCGCTGATGGATGATCCGCAAAATCGCAACATCCCGCCCGACCGGTTCGAAGAAAACGAGGTGTTTCTCGTAGTTCAATGAACGCATTCCTGGCCCAAAAAGGCCACGGCTTTGGCCGCGCATTGGCGTCGCTTCTATGCGTTCGAATGCTTCGGCTAAGCCGCGATAGTATTTGAGCCATTGATTTCGGCCCGAGTGCGCGAGGGTATAATCGCGCATTCCATCCAGGTCACGCTGCGCTCGCCGGGATTTCCGGATCGTCATGAAGTGAAGGCGTCGGGCTCATAGGCGCGGGGGTCAAACTCACTGAATTCGCCAGACCTGACCGACTGGGACGCGTCTTCAAGTTCTGCCTTCAGGGTGTAGAATTGGCGTGCGCCCTCTTTCTCCATAAGCAAACGAATGCCAGCGCGAACAACCTCGCTGACATTCGCATAAGCGCCGGACTTGATTTGCCCCTGCACGTATTCCTGCATCGGTTCAGTCAGATGGACATTGGGCATGGTCGCCAATTCCTTATGCTCATTTATGTCAGATACGGCCATATATCACAAAATTTACTGAGCCGTAAAACACAGGCGTGAGACTAGAGGCGCTGAGGCTTCCTTTGCGGCTCACTCCTGCGGATAGCGCCAGGGGTCTGCCGGTTGCTCTGCACCCTCATCGATCACCCAATGCGGCAGGCTGAAGCCGTCTGTCACATTTTTGAAGACCATGCGGACCCGTGTGCCGATGCCGACCGTTTTAATCATCTCCGGCGGGGCGAATTCGCCGTCTGCGGTTAGCAGATTGCCAGCGACGCGGAGCGCTTCGTGTTCGGATGGCGCGCCCTTCTGTGTGTCCAGATCGACCAGCAGCATCATATAGGGCGTGTGGCCCTTGAATGCTGGCTGGATGGCATGGTGGACCTCCGCGTAGGAATGCACCGTGCCTTTGCCGTCAACGGGAACCCAGTCGTATTCGCGGTCTGTCGTCCAGGGGCAGGCTGTTGTGGGCGGGTAGCGCAGCAGGCCGCTCTCCTTGCCTTTTTGCAGGCGGAATTCGCCTTTGTCGCAGAAGCCGAAGAACTCCCGGTTTTCTTTATCGACATCATCGATAGTGAGGGCCATGCCCATGTAATCGCCGACGATTGGCATTGTGTTAGCTCCCTATCAACGTGCGTCTTTGGCCATGACCATCGCCGAGCCCGTGCCCGGCATAGCCCAACCAAGATTGGCGGTGATTTCAACGTCTTTGACCTGTCGGCAACCGCCTTCGCGGTAGTCATGGGTGTGTTGGCGTTTGCCGTCTGGGCCGATGGGGCAGCTGTCATCGGCGTCGCCACGCAGCTGGCGGGTATTCTCGATCACCATGTTCATGCCGTGGGTATAGCCCTCACAGAGATGCCCGCCGGAGGTGTTGTTCGGTCTGGCCCCGCCAAGTTCTATAATGCCGGAGGAGACATAATCCCCACCTTCGCCCTTCTTGCAGAAGCCGTAGTCTTCTAATTGCAGCATCGCGGTGAAGGTGAAGGCGTCATAGGCGCCCGTCACGTCAATATCTTCCGGGCCGACGCCTGCATTGGGCCACAGCAGGTCCTTGGCGTAATGGCCAGCCACCGTGGAGATCGGGCCATGCTGGTAGTGCATGTCTGCGCGCGGCTTACAGCAGCGGCCAACGACGGATTGGATCACGGCAGGCGGCTGCTTCATGTCCCGCGCCCGGTCCAGCCGGGTGACGATGATGCAGGTGGCGTTATCGGTCTCGACGCAGCAATCCAGCAGATGCAGCGGCTTGCAGATGATGCGGGAATTGACCACGTCATCCACCGTCACGCGCTGTTTATAATAGGCCTTGGGGTTGTTGGAGGCGTGCTTGGAATGGGCGGCCTTCACATGGGCCACTTGTTCCGGCGTCGTGCCGTAATCATACATATGGCGGAGGAATGAGGGCGCAAACATCTGCCCAGCAGACTGCCAGCCATAGGCCCGATGATGGATCTGGTCGCCGTTAATCGGCACGGCGGACCGTGCGCCCGTGCCGCCAATCCGTACCTGGCTGAAACCGTTCATGGCCCGGTATATGGCGACCGTCTTGCACATCCCGGCCTCAATCACCCCAATGGCGATGCCGATCAATGCTTCGATAGAGGACCCGCCGCCATGGACATCCATATAGAAGTTCAGCCGGATGCCGAGATCGCCCGCGACCCAAGGCGCATGGACGCTATCATTGCCGGAATATGAGAGCATGCCATCAATCTCATCGGCGCCGATGCCCGCATCATCCATGGCGTTCTTGATCGCCCAGGTCGCCAGATTGCGTGTAGATTCTTCAGACCCACGCCGATAGGTCGTCTCCCCCACCCCACAGACCGCATACTTGCCGCGCAGAAATTTAGGCGTGTCCGTATCGAACTCACTAACGCTGGATAATGTCATAGCCCTCTCCCCTCATTTTCATCTGTTCGGAATTTAGCCATGGAAATGTGCGGGAAGGGAAGGGGCATGGCCATAAGCTTCACTTGGTACAGCCAGAATGCGCAGTGGTTTCGTTTGCAGTGTGATGCCACCTAAAGAATGTGTGGCGCAAGGAATTAAACTTTTGATGGGGGGCTGCAGATATGCGTAATCTTTTTGCCAGCATAGGACTAGGATTTGCGAGCAATCCGCTCACTTCGGAAGAGGAGGCGACGGCGCAAGCCGCTTATGATGATGAAGATTATAAGACAGCTCTGCCGCTTTTGCGTCGTGGCGCTAAAGAAGGTGATCCAGATGCCCTGCATCGCCTAGGAGTGATGTTAAGCTGGGCCCGAAGCGCGCACATGAACTTTATGAGAAGGCTGGCGAACAAGACCATACTGCAGTTTTGTTCTGTCTTGGATATAACTACAGGGAAGGTTCGGGCGTTACGAAAGACTTACAGCAAGCGCGGCGCTTCTATGAGCGGACGGTCCAAGTTGGTGGTACGCAGTCACTCGTCAACCTCGGCCGGATGTATGAGGACGGTCTTGGTGGCGATCGCGATATTCAAAAGGCAGCTGACATGTATAAGCGTGCTGCAGACGAGGGCCGGTCCAACGGCCACTTTTGTTATGCGTGTAGCGTTTTGGCAGGGCATCTGCCCGGCGTTGATCGTGCTGTAGGCTTTCATCATTTTTTAGAGGCATGCAAACAGGGCAATCAACTGTCACTAACCCACTTGATGAGGCTTTACCTAGAGAGAGACCGCGACACAATTGAGGTCAGTCAAGAAGAGGTGCTTAAGCTTGCGATGTTCGGTGCCAAGACCGGCCACACTTTAAGTCTACTTGTCCATGTCGCTGCCTACTGGCGTGGAGACAACTACGAGCAAGATCGTATCATGGCGTATCGGGATTTGGCTACCCACCTCGCGATCCATCTGGAAGACCCAGACTTTAATGCCGAAGCAATTGTGGTCCATTTGGAGGAGCTGCGGGCAGAATTTTCTGAGGCTGAGTTGGACGCAGCGCGTGAAGCGGTTGCGGAGCACGCAACATTCGAAGTTCTCCTTATTTTAGCACATATTTATTATCGCAGAATGGGGCGGGCTCAAATGCCATCGCTTCAACCGGATGAAGAAGAATCTGATCGCTGGATTGAAGTTTCCGAGCAATATTACGGAATTCACTCGCAACGATATGTCGGGATGTTCGAGGGACGAAAGCTGATCTCGAATGCCAACTAGACCCAATTCCTGATTTGATTTCCCAAGGCTTGGCAGTGGTCAGTATTTTGAGCTTCGCGTATGAAGTGCAACAGTCGGCGCCCGCTTTCATCCTATAGGCTAACCTGATTGCCGCTTACCCGCAGGCAGTCCTGGTCGGCGCGCGTTGTACACGGTTCAACGATTGTGTTTCTCGTATTTGTTCGTATAATGTTCATGATTATGGAGAGATGGCGGTCCCTATGGAGGTTTCCGCTAGACCGAACACTTCACGCCATATATAGTGGACGGGTTTGGGTGATCCCCATATATATAGAGGGTCGATGGGGCGAAATTATCCCCAGGCTGTGAATGGAGTCGACGATATGGACGGTGCGGGTCGGATTTCTGCGGATGATGGGGCGAATGCGGCTCTGGATAAGGCTCTGGATATTGAGCAGACGACTCCGTTTGCCCATGCGCTGGGCGGCGATGTCGGGCGGGATGTGTATCAGAATGGCCGTGGCGTCACCGTCCACATGGACCGTGCGCGGGACGCTAAGCTGACGGCTTTTGGCAAAGCCACCATGGCGGATCGCTATCTGCTTGAGGGTGAATCCTTCCAGGACCTATTTGCGCGGGTGGCGGGCCATTTCGCAGATGATACCGCCCATGCTCAGCGGCTTTATGAATATGTCTCGAACCTATGGTTCATGCCGGCCACACCTGTGCTTTCCAATGGAGGGTCCAAGCGCGGCCTGCCGATTTCCTGCTTTCTGAATGAGGCTGGCGATAGCCTGGATGGCATCGTTAACCTCTGGAATGAGAATGTGTGGTTGGCGGCGCGCGGCGGTGGGATCGGCAGCTATTGGGGCAATCTGCGCTCGATTGGCGAGAAAGTCGGCATTAACGGCAAGACATCTGGCGTGGTGCCTTTCATCCGCGTGATGGATAGCCTGACGCTCGCGATCAGCCAAGGCAGCCTGCGGCGTGGATCGGCAGCGGTTTACTTGCCGATCCATCATCCCGAAATCGAAGAGTTCATTGAGCTTCGCCGCCCGACTGGCGGGGACCCGAACCGGAAAGCGCTTAATCTGCACCATGGCGTCGTGATCTCTGACGCGTTTATGCGCGCTGTAGAGAATGATGAGGAATGGGGGCTCTTGAGCCCGAAAGACGGCGCCGTTCTCCGCCGCGTCTCTGCCCGGTCTATCTGGATCAGGCTGCTAACGGCGCGGATTGAGACCGGCGAGCCGTATATGATTTTCTCCGATACCGTGAACCGCCAAGCGCCGGAACATCACCGTCTCGCTGGCCTTTCGGTGAAAATGTCGAACCTCTGCAGCGAAATCACGCTGCCGACCGGCAAGGACCACCATGACGGTGACCGCACGGCCGTCTGCTGCCTCTCCTCCATCAATATGGAGACCTATGAGGAATGGAAGGACCAGCCCGGTTTTGTTGAAGACATCATGCGCTTCCTGGATAACGTGCTGCAGGATTTCATAGATACGGCACCCGATGAGATGACCAAGGCCCGCTATGCAGCGGAGCGTGAACGCAGCGTCGGCCTTGGGGTGATGGGCTTCCATTCCTTCCTGCAGTCCAAGAATATTCCGTTTGAAAGTGCGATGGCCAAGTCCTGGAACATGCGCATTTTCAAGCAGATCAAAGAGGGCGCGGACGCAGCTTCGGTTAAATTGGCTGAAGAAAAAGGCGCCTGTCCGGATGCTGATGAATACGGGATCATGGAACGCTTCTCCCATAAAATGGCCATCGCGCCGACGGCGTCGATTTCCATCATTTGTGGCGGCGCGTCCCCGGGGATTGAGCCGAATGCCGCCAATAGCTTCACCCACAAAACGCTGTCCGGCTCCTTCGGCGTCCGCAATCGTTATCTGGAGCGGTTGTTGGAAACGTACGGACGGAATGATGCAGATACGTGGTCTTCGATTACGACCAATGAAGGCTCCGTTCAACACCTGGATTTCCTGACGGACGATGAGAAGGATGTATTCAAAACCGCGTTCGAACTCGACCAGCGCTGGGTGATTGAGCTTGCGGCTGACCGCATGCCCTATATCTGCCAATCCCAATCCGTGAACCTGTTCATCCCGGCGGATGTGCATAAGCGCGATCTGCACCAGCTTCATTACCAGGCTTGGAAAAAGGGCATGAAATCGCTCTACTACCTCCGCTCCAAGTCCATCCAACGCGCGGGCGTCGCCAGCCATGGCGCCAATGCGCCGGTGGCTGAATCGGTCGAAGGCGGGAATTTGGATTATGAGGAATGTTTGGCCTGCCAGTAGGGCGCGTCGCATCTCCTCACGCACTCGTCACTTTCTGTGAGGGCGCATTTCTAGGCAGGGGTCCCATGTCTCCTCATATTGGATCTTTCAATATGAGGAGACATGGAATGAGGCATGCATTCTTAGCGGCGGCAGCGTCGCTGATTTTTGCGGCGGCGCCCGCACTAGCTGGCGAGCAGTATATGTCCGAAGGCTATGCCGTATCGGGCTATGATGTGGTGGCTTATCACGACATCGAGCAAACCGATGTTGGCACACCGCAAGCCAAAGCGGTCCGTGGGTCACCTGCGTTCGAGACAGAATACAATGGTGCTAAGTGGCTGTTCTCAAGTGCGGCTAATTGGGACGCGTTCCTGGCCCAGCCAGAGAAATATGCGCCCGCATTTGATGGACATTGCGCATTCGGTGTCGCGCGGGGCGGCAAAGTGCCGGGCAACCCGCATCTTTGGCGGATTGTTGACGGAAAGCTCTACTTGAACATCACGCGGCGGGTCGCTGGGTTCTGGGAAAGCGATATTCCAGGCAATATTTCAACTGCCGGCACCAACTGGACAACGCTTGAGGCCGCATCAGCTTCCCAACGGACTGTGCCGCGTCTCTGACGCAGATATTGGAGGGGTTCTCCCCAGACTTATCAAGGCCGCGCCCTTCCGATACCTTAGGCGCTGACATAGGGTCGCTACCTGTTGAGAAGGATGAGAATCGATGACTCTGTTAGACGCCAAAGCCACCTATAAGCCCTTTGATTATCCTTGGGCATTTGAAGCCTGGCAGACGCAGCAACGGCTGCATTGGCTGCCGGAAGAAGTGCCGCTGGCGGACGATGTGCGCGATTGGGGGCAGAAGCTGACGGAGTCTGAGCGTAATCTCTTGACCCAGATCTTCCGCTTTTTCACCCAGGCCGATGTCGAGGTGAATAACTGCTACATGAAGCATTATTCCCAGGTGTTTGAGCCGACCGAAGTGCAGATGATGCTGGCCGCGTTCTCAAATACTGAGACCATCCATATCGCCGCCTATAGCCACCTGCTCGACACCATCGGCATGCCGGAAATCGAATATTCCGCCTTCCTCCACTATAAGGAGATGAAGGATAAATATGATTATATGCAGCAGTTTGGCGTCAAAACGCCTCGTGATATCGCGCTGACTTTGGCCGTATTCGGCGGCTTTACGGAAGGCCTTCAGCTTTTCGCCAGCTTCGCGATGCTGCTGAACTTCCCGCGCTTCAACAAAATGAAGGGCATGGGGCAGATCGTGGCGTGGTCAGCCAGGGATGAGACCCTGCATGCCGCCAGCGTCATCCGCCTGTTCCGCACGTTTATCCGTGAATACCCGGAAGCAAATGTGGGGCTTGAGAGTGAGCTTCGTCACGCGCTGCGCACCATCGTCGAGCATGAAGATGCGTTCATCGATCTGTCGTTCAGCCTGGGCGCTATTCAGGGCCTGGAGGCGGAAGAAGTGAAGCAATATATCCGCTATATCGGCGATTGGCGCTTGAGCCAGCTTGGCTATGATGCGGAATATGGTGTGGCCCGCAATCCACTGCCATGGATGGATGAAATGCTGAATGGGTTGGAGCACGCCAACTTCTTCGAAAACCGCGCTACTGAATACTCAAAGGCGGCGACCCAGGGCAGCTGGGACGAAGCTTTCGCCTCATAATCCCAGCGCCCTTACGGCCAATTTAGGCTGATGGATGTGTCTGCTTGAAAGCGTCTGTTGCTTCCAGGCGGGCGGCGAGCTTTGCCAGATTGGGCGCTTTTTCCGCAACGCCCAGCTTTGGCCGCGCGAGGCTGGAAAAGGTGAATGCGACCGTGGCGGAGATATCCGCTTGGGTCATGCTGTTACCGTAAAGCCAGCCACCTGGCCCAGCTTTTGCTATATGGGCATCCAGCGCTTGCAGTGCTGAAACCGTTTGGTTGTCGCAGCGTTCAACCCAGTCTTCTGCCACATTTCCCTCGGTGTGGAAGCGCAGTTCGTAAGCGGAATTGACGGACTTCTCCATGGCACCGACAGCAATAGCGACAAGCTTCAGTACGTCACGGCGTTCCTTCCCATTCGCGGGCACGAGCGCATTGGCACCCGCTTGTTCGTCTAAGCTATCCAGGATGGTCGTGCTATCGATGAGGACGTCACCGTCATCCAATTCCAGCGCCGGGATACGCACAACTGGGTTAACGCTGAGAGCCTTGTCCCATTCATCAAACGGGGCCACTTGGACCTGCTCAAATGGTTGATCCATAACGTTCAAGGTCGTCGCGACGCGGCGGACGAAAGGTGAGAGGTAGCGGCCGTATAGCTTCATAGTAAGTCTCCGGATTTAGGGCTCAACGCCATTGCGCACGCGCCAAAGGATTGCGTCATCGCCTTGATC
>Ga0315321_10000700_pt1 | contig 25415 bp, 33 predicted proteins | sample M180m21515metaG_FD_203464 | JGI IMG/M metagenome (GOLD analysis project Ga0315321, IMG submission 203464) | Ammonia-oxidizing marine archaeal communities from Monterey Bay, California, United States - M1 80m 21515 | ecosystem: Environmental > Aquatic > Marine > Intertidal zone | place: USA...
GCTTGAAGATAACTCATTGTTTATTTAACATTGCCGTTCTTTTTTATACTCCTTAACATTTTGTACGTGTCATAGAACGTAAGTGCAGCTAACCCCCCTGTAAGAGCGATAGTTTGTATTGCGATTGAGGGGACCGCCATCCTATTATTTAGCTAAGATATTATCTACATCCATGTAGTGTAGAAACACATTCACATGATGTGAATTATCACCAGTCTCGAAACGTTCACGACCATGTTTAATAGTATGTCCCTTATAAATAAGGGCGTCACCTACTTCACAATGAAAAAACTTCTTCTCTTCACCGATGTATAAATGTATCGGCCATCTATAATCATCGGGTTTATTTACATATTTGAAACCGAGTGTTAGAGTTAATGAGATTTCACAATCAGGTCTATCAGTATGGTCATATAAAACATTACCCGGTTCATACACCCTGTAATACGAATTTACTGGTACGAGTTTGAGACCTGTGTATTCTTCAATCATGGGTTGAAAATTTGATAAAAATTCCTCCATCAAATCAGCACCAAAGTTGGCGTGACTACCCGGAACCTGGGCACATTCGTTATATTTTTCATCTCTCTGATATAATGCGTATCTCTCTGCTATCTTACACAATTCCTTGTCGGCTAAATTTTTTACGAAAATGTATCCATCACTTTCAAAAGTCATAAGTATTTATGTTTTATATCTTTTAATATAATTGAAATATCATATTAAAAGATATGTTGAAATTTTCAAAGTTAACTAAATTAGAGTATGCATCCCTGCCTTACATCCTTAGTACCATCGACACAGGCGGATACCCAGCCAGTGGCTTCACCATCATAGTCGTAAGTATCACTTTGGCCGTAAACGCGGCAAGGAGATTCGGCGGCCTCGTTGTAAGAAATCGATAAAGCATTCAATCGCTGTTCATCAGTTAAATCAACATCTCCAAGTCCATCCTTGCATCCCTGTAAAGAGGCGAATTTCTCACCATCATCGTTAACACCATACTCCATGTAATTGTCGGGGTCTTCACCAAAGTTGCCTGGTATAATGTAACCGGAAACACCGGCAGTAGCAACGCTCACTGATCCACCTCCCGCTATAATAGTTGTCACATTCTTGTTCGTTACGATGGTGTTAGTTTCAGTATCAACACCAAAATATAAAGTTTCACCATCAGAATTGACAAAAGACATTACATAGGTATCATTAACCTTGTTAAATTTGATCTGATATTGGTTGCTGGTGGGCTTGGTAGCCCTGAAGCCGAAACCATTATTAGAATATTTAATGTACTTACCAAGAAACTCGGAATACATGTAATATGTGTCGGATTGACCATCTACAGCTTCGAATACAATCACCATCTTTTCATTTCGCTGTCCAGATGTATCGAGTTGGAATTTCTTACCAGCTTCAACTGGCATAATTACACTGACTGGGTCGGATTGTTTAATCAAAAATTGCTGACCGACCAAAGGGTGGGATGGGGGAGCCGTCTCAGTGGATTCACTGACCTCCAATGCAGCAGCAGTAGCGGCAGCGGCGGCGTTAGCCTCAGCTGTAGCAGCCGCTAATGTAGCAGCTTCGGCGGCGGCAGCTTCTTCCTCAGCTTTTACCTTTTTGGCATTTTCAAGGTAGAAATAAATTCCTACACCAGCTGCAATCAAGATAATTAAAAGAACAAATAAAACTTTTCCATTCATATTGTAATATAATACAACTTTTTTTTTGTAATTTTTCTCGACAACTATAGTAGAATGTCTCCTGAAGATTTACCTAAAAAAATTCAGTATATTGCGATTGATTCACATTATGTAAATGGTACAAATAATAATTTTTCAATAAATTTTGGTCTAGAATCAAATTTATTCCTGGAGAATATGAGTCAGGTTATAGGATTTAAACTTGTTGATTTTTACATAACACAAGTTGGTGAAGCCAATAAAAATAGTGATGATGCTCCGAGTGATATAGCAAAATTTGTGGATATTAAGTGTAAAGAAATTCCAAAAGTTGCTCAGATTTTATCTGAAGCTCATGGAATGCTTTTAGCACGTATACCACTAGAACGTCATTATTCACACTCATCACATACAATTTTACGTGATAAACAATGGCGACGCCATGAACGCAAAAATAATTATTTCAATCCTATTTCTATAAAAAACCTCAATTTTGAAATTTTTGAAGAGCAAGGTGATGACGATTATGTCCCACTTCAACCTGATGCAACTTGGCATATGATTATTGAAGTTACAACGATAGATGTAAAAGAAAAACCAAAAGATCGCGAGCTTCAAATTCTTATGGCATTGGAAAAATTACTGAAAAAAATTGATACCTTAAATCACAATGTTCAAAAACTCCCAGATAAACCTCAAGAAGAAAAACCTAAAAAATATTCATTCGGATTATTGATTGTAATATTAGCTTCAATATTTGGGGGTTTTTTATGGTGGGTAAATAAAATACCAACTTAATTAGATTCGTAAGCATCCTCTCCATATAATTCTTCAAGGATTTGAAAGATATCCTGAGAATCTTTAAAAGCTGACTGAGCTGCCCTGACATTCCAACCCGCAATAGTCTTCAATTTAGAATTTGCTTCTTTATATCGTTCCAACTGCTTTTCCAATTTTTCAATCTTTAAAACATCCTTATCTTGTTTAGGAAGTATCGATGATTTACGTTGACTGATACCGCGCGAATACTGACGCCAATGCTTTCCGCCACGACTAGTAGTTTTAGGTTTATCAGTCGTATTATAAACACAATTGGAAATAGTGAACATGTTATATTTATAATACGAATTACATCTTTATATGGTTAATTTTTAAACCGAATTTACAACCTTCTTTTTAGTGACTTTCTTTTTGACTGGTGTAGCCTCTGTGGTGGGAGTCTTAGCTGGGGCAGTCTTAGCTGGGGCAGCCTTGACTGGGGCAGCCTTGACTGGGGTGGGAGCTTTAGCTTCGACAGATTCAACACAATTACACTTACATGGACGGCCTGGTGGACCTTCTGGACCTGGGAGTCCACGGGGACCGACAGCAGCCACACACTTTGGATCTGTTATTTTGAGAAGTAGTTCATACAATCGAGTTTTATCGATACGGGTGCGCTTCATCTCAGCTTTGATTTCTTCTTGTAAATTCATCGTAGTAATATATATAAAAGAAAGATAATCTTTATATTAAAATGATCATAATTGGTCCAAGTCTAATAACGGGTATAGGACATCATGCACATAAATATACTGGGTTATTTAGTCCAAACTCTGAATATGTCACTATTGGTAAAGAACTTAGAAATTCTGACCATGGTCTAATTTTTTTACTTCCAATTAAAGAACATTTAGAGTATGTGAAATATGCTAAAACCAGAATAAAAAACTTAGCATGTATGACCGTGTGCGAAACAGAATCTGTACACGAGGACTATGGTCTCATTATGAATGAATTCAAGAAGGTTGCTGTTCCGAGTGAATTCTGTAAGAAGGTGTTATCTCGGCAGTTTCCGGACAATGAATTCTATGTTATTCATGCACATATTCCTCAACCAAAAGAGAAACCATATACATTTTATCATATAGGAAACATCATGGACCCACGTAAAAATTTTAAACGTGTAATTGAAGCATTTGCTCGTTTAAATGAAGAGAATACACGACTCGTTGTAAAAGCTACGTGTGGTCAAGAAATTATTATTCAATTTCCACGAGTAGAGGTTATCAACAAAATGCTTAACATTGAAGAAATGGATGATTTACATAACCGAGTAGATTGTTACGTAAATTTTTCCAAATCTGAGGGCGTTGGTATGGGTGCCGTTGAGGCTGCTATGAGAGATAAACCTGTTATTATAACTAATTATGGTGGGGCGCCTGAATATATCAAGACACCTTACACGATTGATTGTGAACTTCAAGAGTTGGAGAATGATGATTTTCTCTTTAAAAAAGGTATGGTTTGGGGTGAACCAAACTTTGACCAACTCTTGGAGTTCATGAAACATGCATATGATAATAGAGTTCGTTATATGAATCACGACTATACTAAAAAACTAGTTGGACGAAAGAATGTCTTAGAAGAATTCGTCGTGAACGTAGTTGGTAAGGAGAACGATAAGACCGATGAGAATGGTTCCACTCATCAATGAGTCTCGCTGGGAAATTATAGTCATCGTAAGGTCATCTAAAGCCTGGAAACCGGTAGGCTTCTTTACGACACGTGGAATGAGTGTACTTATCGCAATATAAATTGTCATTGCTATTATTACAGGTCTAAGACTCTCCTGGTCTAACATTGTCTTTCTATTAGCTGGTGATTTTAATTTTACTAAAATCAACCTTATCACCAATTGCTACACCTTTTACACTATGCTTCTTGCAAAAATCACCACACACAGCTTTAAAAGAGCATTGTTTTCCAGACATTGTTGTAGCGCAACAAACCTTCTTCACATTTCGCATCTGATGTACCACATCCGGTTTCTTATCAAGTACGATCACTTTCTGTGATTCTTTTTTTTGTGCAGCTTCTTGATATTTTTTCTTCATAGCCCACGTTGCATTTGCAAGCTTGTAGCACGCGTCATTTGGCTCAATGATTCGGTACATTTTGACCGCATCATTGAGACAGCGTTCCCACATTTCGTCGCGAATAACATTCATGATTTCTTTTTTCTTGATTTTATCAGAAAACTAGATTAACTTAGGCCTCTCCTCCGATTTCAGCCAAATAAATATCAACTTGACCAGCGAAATCTGGGCATGTTTCTGTAGTTTTTTTTGTAACGGAATCCTGTACATTGATAACATGTTCCTTAAATTTCTTGACATTTATACCGGTTGCATTATGGATTTGTGTTTCTGTAGCGATATCTTTTAACGCATAAAGGTATGCTGCGGCGTAATTCGCGTGTAGAATCGCCACGACTGGCGACTTGTCCTGCTGAGCAGCTGTGGCATATCGAGCAGATTGTCTAACCAATTTTTCAATTGAACTTTTTAAGCCCCTAGACTTGTTCTGCATCATCACAATTAGAATAAAAATTGCAACAATCAAATAGAAGTACATATCTTCTTATCGTATTCAAAGAAAATATTACTCTACATTAATGTCGATATATCCCGACTTAAATGTAGTGATGGAAACTATCGACGATGTGAAGGACCATATGCCGGAGGGTAAATATCTCGAGACATGTAACGCTTTACGACGAATATATAAAAAACTGCGAAGACCTTCTATACGAATACCAATCACAAAGAAGATACTATTTATATTCACAGGAGCTCTATCTGCTTTGAAAATTCTCGACTCTGTTCATCTCTCATCGATTTCCAATTGACATTCCTGCATCGTCTTCACATGATCACCTTCATCGTTGCGGACATTGACGAAGACATCATATAGATTGTTGACACCTTCATAATAGTTGGTGGCCACAGCTGGAGGCTTCTCGAGTGAAAGACTCGCCATATTCTGTTTGAGGAATTCATCGTATGTGTGATAGGCATGTTCCTCAACCTGTTCAGAGAGATTGTATGCCATCCTTGGTGACACCACATACAACAGACATGTCAACCAGTAGTATGCGAAGGCTGTGTGCTGTGCAAAGAATCGGTCCACGAAGCGCTCATCACCACCCAAATCTTCCATGATGAGAAGGTGGTGGTACTCATTCACAGTCTGTGCGAAATGGGTCTCCAGGTAATCAGCTCTACGTGATATACCCAGAGTCTCGTAGAGGTGTAGAACAGAGACGAACGAAAAGTAGGGTACACGAGCGATTGTCTCTAGGACATAGAACCGAGTGTAGTCTCGATCCTTGTACACCTTGTCGATGACCTTCACTGCTGACTTGACGACATTCCTATTGATACGCTTCTCAAGTTTGGGTAAGTTTGGTTTTACAGATGCGAGGGTGAGCATATATTTTGTATATATGTTTATTTTTAACTTAAGTTAGAGCTACGAGTTGTAATAAGATAAAGAAAGTATGGAAAGCGTCCAAAAACTCACCCATATCGAACATGTACTTAAACGTCCAGACTCGTACATTGGTCCAGTTGAAGTAACTACAGAACCTTACTGGACTCTATCTGGAAATAAGTTTGAGAAGAAGGATTCCAGGTATTCACCAGGACTTCTGAAGATATTTGATGAAATTCTTGTGAATGCGATTGATCGTAACTCCTTGTATCCAAAGGGTGTAACTTCCATCTCTGTAGATGTAGATCAAGTAAATGGTAAAATTACCATTGAAAATAATGGACCCCTCGGAGGTATCAGTATTCGTATGCACGAGAAAGAAGAACTATGGAATCCAGAACTTGTTTTTGGTCACCTTCTCACAAGTACCAATTATGATGATTCCCAAAAAAGAATTGTTGGGGGTCGCAATGGCTATGGTGCCAAATTGGCAAACATTTATTCAAAAGAGTTCTCCATATCCATCAAAGACCATGAGACGAAACAGGCATACTCTCAAACGTGGTCGGGGAATATGACTAAATGTGAAGAACCAAAAATTAAAAAATATTCGGGTGCTACGTCGTCTGTATCAATCTCTTTTATTCCGGACTGGAAAAGATTCGGAATGAACAAAATGGACTTTTTTATTTTCAAGATTTTCGAAAAAAGGGTGTGGGATGCTAACATTTGCACCACAACGAATTGTAAAGTGAAATTCAATGGTGATGTCATCCCCAAACAGACATTCGAAGAGTATTCCAAAAAACATGAAGGTGTTGAGAATGTATACTCAGCCAATACAGAACGTTGGTCTGTGTGTATTGGACCATCTGAAAATGGTATGGAACAAGTTTCATTTGTGAATGGTATCTGCACAACTAAAGGTGGATCACACGTTGATCATGTGTCAACGCACATTGCTAATGGTATCATCGAAGAAATGGCAAAAAAAATTAAATTGAGGCCCCAACAGGTCAAAAACGCTTTTACTATATTTGTAAAGGCCACACTTGAAAACCCTACCTTTTCAAGCCAGGTAAAATCCGAATGTACTTCAAAACTTGCAAGTTTTGGAAGTAAGTTTGAATCACCGAAGAACTTCATAAAGAATGTTCTCAAGACGGGGATTGCTGATGAACTCCTGGCACTCTCGAAGTTTAAGGAAATGAAGGAGCTCCAAAAGTCGGATGGTACTCGTAAGTCTAAGATCGTCGGGATCCCCAAACTGGATGACGCGAACAAGGCTGGCACCACACATTCTGGGAAGTGTACACTCATCGTCACGGAGGGTGACTCGGCGAAAACTCTTGCAGTAGCGGGTCTATCTGTAGTTGGTCGCGATCACTATGGTGTCTTTCCACTTCGTGGTAAGTGTAAGAATGTGAGAGACGTCTCTGTGGCACAACTTACCTCAAATCAAGAGTTCAATGATCTCAAGAAGATCTTGGGTTTGCAGCAAGGAAAGGAATACAAAAGTGTCTCTGAACTCAGGTACGGACGCTTGATGATTATGACAGACGCAGATAATGATGGATCCCATATCAAGGGTCTAATTCTCAATATGATTCATTATTTCTGGCCCAGTCTGCTCAAGTTGAACTTTGTGGTGAGTATGGTGACCCCGATCATCAAAGCTACGAAGGCTTCTCAAACCAAGTCCTTCTACACAGACTCTGCATTCCGTACCTGGTATGGTGACGGGAAACAGGGATGGAAGATTAAGTACTACAAGGGTCTCGGTACTTCCACGAGTGCCGAAGCTCGAGAGTATTTCAAGAAGATTCAAGACTTGACTGTAAAGTTCGATGTGGATACGATGACAGATGATTCAATTATTCTCGCCTTTGATAAAAAGAAGGCTGATGCCAGAAAGTCTTGGCTTTTGGAGAACACCGCGAAAGATGGTAATCAACTTGAAGTTCCATATGGAAGTGTGAAACAATTGGACATCTCCGATTTTGTACACAAAGACTTGGTCAATTTCAGTCTCGCAGATCTCAAGCGGTCTATCGCACACATGGCCGATGGTCTCAAACCCTCCCAGCGCAAGGTGATGTTCGCGTGCTTCAAGAAGAATCTCAAGGATGAGATGAAAGTTGCACAGCTGGCGGCATTTGTGGCTGAAAAGAGTGCTTACCATCACGGCGAAGTTTCCTTGGCGGATACGATCGTAAAGTTGGCGAATGACTATACGGGCAGTAACAACATCAACCTTCTCGAGCCATGTGGTCAATTTGGAACACGACTGATGGGGGGGAAGGATGCTAGCCAGACGAGATATATCTTCACGAAGTTGACCAAGGATGCGCGAAAGATCTTTGATCCCAAGGATGATGCGATTCTCAACTATCTCGATGATGACGGACGAACCATCGAGCCGGATTTTTATATGCCCACCCTCCCTATGGTTTTGGTGAATGGAACAGAAGGTATCGGTACAGGGTTCAGTTGTTATGTACCCCCATTCAACCCAGATGACATCAAGGATAATATTAAGCGGATCTTAAATGGTGATGATATAGTGTCTATGCGACCTTGGTTCAGGGGTTTCAAGGGTGTTGTTCATAAGGAGGATGATACCTGGATGATGGAAGGTGTGTGGAATTGGTCTGGAAGTAATATTGTGGTGACCGAGTTACCACCTGGTCGTTGGACACAGGATTACAAAGAGTATTTAGATGGTCTCGTGGAGAAACAATTGATTGGAGGATTCATCAATAACTCAACCACGGAAGATATTCACTTCGAAATCACAGACTACACGGGTAAGGATCTTGTCAAAGATCTTAAATTGCGAAAGACATTCCGTGTCTCTAACATGCATCTCTTCCACCCTACAAAGGGTATTCACAAGTACTCGAGCCCGGAAGAAATTTTGAAAGATTTCGTGGAACTTCGCCTTGAACACTATAAGAAGCGGAAGGTACACCTCATCAATGTCCTCGAAAAGCGGGCAGAGATGTGTGACCACAAATCAAAGTTTGTATCGATGGTAATTGAAGGAAAGTTGGTGGTATTCAAAAGAAAGAAGGTAGAATTGGAGACAGAAATGTCTTCAATCTTCCCTAAGATTGATGGAAACCTTGACTACCTCCTCAACACGAAGACGATTGAGTATACGGAAGAACGCGTTAATGCTCTACTAGATGAATCGAAACAAGCCAAAGCTGATCTAGAGAAAATGCTGAAAACAAGTCATGTGACAATGTGGAAAACCGACATTAAAAATATGTAAGCATTAAGTAGATATGGGTGAGGCTGCTAAAATTTCCCTCAACGCTATTGGAAAGCAGGATACATACCTCCTTTCCAAAGACCCAGAAGATTCATTTTTTCAATATAATACAAAACAACATTCAGAGTTTAGGAAATATCATAGAAGTCGCAATGTTATACGTAATTCAAATATAAAACAATGGCCATTTGGTCAAACTATTAAAGTTCAATTTAACCCAACAAATATGGGTGATTTATTAAGTAATATGTACTTGAGTATTGATATGCCCGCTATAACAGATGGTAATTATGCGGATCAATTGGGGCGTCATATTCTTAAAAGTGTCACAATGTTTGTGGATGATATTGAAGTAGAAAAAATACACGATGATTGGGGTGTAATATATGATGAATTATATCTTGAAACATCAGAAAAAGTTGCTAACAGATTTCTTGTAAACAGAGGTTTACCCTTTGATGGATCAGATGATTTAGAAAATCGTGCTAGAACAAGTTCAAAAATGGTCGTTCCATTACAATTCTTCTTTTCGAGAAAATTCGCTAGTGATGAATATGCATCAAATAAACCTAATCGGCCATATTTCCCCCTTTGTGCGATACATCGACAAAAAATTGTATTTGAATTGGAGTTTCACAATCAGGCGTTTTTCACTAACACAACCGACACTTTAACAGTTAATTCTTTCAATCTGATCACAGAAGAAATTACTATTACCCCGGAAGAGAGAAAATACTTTGCGATTGAAAAGCATACTCTCTCAACAGAAGTTGTTCGAAAACATCCAAGTATTTTTAGTGACCTTTCTATAGAAAAAATTGTCAATCAACTTGTTCCAAATAATCCTGTGAAATCTTTTCATTGGTTTTTGAGAAAAGTGGAATATGAAGATATTACCGATGCAACCGGTGCATCCAATACTAATGGTGAGAGACTTTTCCAAAATCGTTTCAACTTTTCATCAAATGTGAACTATAACGACCAGGCGTCATTTTTCCACCCCATCATGGATTCTGCAAGTTTTTATATCGGTGGAACTCGTTATCCGAATACAACTCAGACCAATCACACGTTTTACAAATACTTAATTCCCTTTCGAAGTCGTTTATCTCGTCCTTTAAGAAATATTTATACGTATAGTTTCTCGATGAATCCGGTTAACGTGGAACCATCGGGAAGCTTAGATTTTACAAACATACAATCAGATAAAACAACAATTGAAGTTCAGTTGGATAAATCAAAAATAGATATTCAATCTAATGTCGTGTCACTTAATATGTATTATACTGGTTATCAAACATTTACATTTGAAGCTGGAATCATGTCACAACTTTATTAAATAAGATCTTTTTATTGTTTCCGATATATTCGATTACATTGTTTTTAATACACCATTTGATGAAATTCAATTGAGCCAAGGTCGTATGAATTTCATGAGATGTACCTGGAATAGTGTATGCAAACTTCTGAGATCTACAAAATGGATCAAAAAGTTTCTTACTATATCCATCTAGACTTGATTTATAGGCACAATGTACAGTGAAAAATTTACCATCATTTGTTTGATAAGATGTATTATTTTTTTTCGAATAGTTCGTAATAAACCATTCAAGATTTCGTAAAGAAATACCAGATGATTTGTCTAAAATGTTCATTAGCTTAGATCTGTTTTCCTCGTGGATATAAAAATTATTGATTGATGTTAGTAGGATGTCAGTTTTCTTCATATGTTAAAATGAATTCAAATCTATAAGCCCATTTGAAGATTCACATCCCGGACACCCTTCCATACGAGATATTTCCGGTCCATGAATATGAAGACTTGAACGAAGCGGGCTTGGTCTAATAATGGGTGTATGTGTTAGATGTCTATGATGTCTACAATATCCATCATGAACACCCCTGAATGTACAACGATGTCCATCATTCTTTACACCTTTACATATAGACGAAGCGAATGTATCGGGTATGTCCCTCAAAAGAAGTTCCTTGGAAATTCCATGCTTATTCGCGACGATTTCTGTATATTCATTTAACACCCTTGTAACACGTTCATTTACTTCCGAATCAATAAGTAGTGTTATTTTGTCATATAAACTCATGTCTTGTTAATATCTTGGTTATATTTTTTAAATATGTCTTCAATTGATTCAGATTTGGAAGCTTCCTTAAGTCTTTCTTTCAGTTCTGCTACTTTACCAGAATCATCGAGTTTCCGTTTTCTACACTCTTCCATAAGTTCATCTTTCTTCATACCACTGAGAGCAAGACCAGTTTTTACCTTTTTTGGTTTATGTTGATTTAGAATTTCTCCAAATATTTCCTGTTTAGGGTTTTCAAACAAAGGTTCTAAAAGATCACATACGGGATTAAGAAATTTGTTCTCGAAATAGTAAAGGTAGTCTATGGGGATGCCATGCTCTTTTACATATTCGGGATCTTCCGACTTTTCGAAGGCTTTTGCTTTGGGGTTATCGGTTTTAGTTAACAAATAGGGAACCCTGTCACCCGATTGGGGTTCTGAACCCGGTTTTCGTTCTCGCATTTTAACTACAACCTGTACATGTGCCTGATTGATGTCAACACTATCACTACTCGTAATAGACACTGGGTTTCCATTGACTTTATACGTATCGGAAAGTCCCTGGCTCAGTATAAGCTTTTCATTTGTGACATCCCCAGATAAGAGTTCGATTGCCCTCTCTTTAGCCAATTCTGTCGGCGGTCCCGGATCACTCGATGTGAGAACGACATCTAAAAGTTCTTTACATACGTCTCTTACATGAGGTGTATTATCTCTACGAACAACTTGGAGTCCTTTAATGTCTATATAGTCCATATGCATCTCATCGTCTTTACCCTTTGTCCACAATTTGGCTGCATAGCGCTTCTTCGAATATAAGAAGTAAGGCCAATAAACCTTCTCGAGTTCCAGGTTATTAGGCTTTTTAAACAATGCACTACACTCTTCCGCAGCTCTCTCACCAATTTCCCAGCTATATTTAACAGCTTCTTCACCTTTACGATCACCTACATCAAATTCAACCATAACTGAATCTGTATCACCATACCTCACCTTTGCACCGGGAAAATTGGCTTCTACATATTGCTTTGTCTCTTCTATCATACCACGACCCCTAGCAGTTGTTGTAGATGCGATTGGAACACATGGAAGAATTCCTTTACCTGCCCCTGTGAAACCATACACAGAGTTCATTGAGATCTTATAGGCTAATTGCTTACCATTATAGACTTCTTTCATTGATCCTGTTGATGCAGCCATATCTCGTTTCGCCTTTTTACGAAATTGCTTTAGTTCGAGTAGAATGGTCGGTAAAAGACTTGGTACACCCTGTGCGAACTTGTAAATGCGGTCACCAATTTTAAACGTTTCGTACGTTATACCAGGAACGTTACCATAACGACGTTCATCCATGACTAACGTAGAATAACAAAGATTGTGTGCCATCATGATCGATGGATATAGGGCTTCAAAATCTAAGGCAGTTATAGGTGTATAATATGCCCCCTTCTGAGCGTCTAAAACGGTGGCACCTTCATATGGTTCTTCGGGTAAAGCTCCATATTTAATCGTTGGAACCATGTAACCAAGTTCCCGCGCCTTTTTAGTGAGCTGACTAAATACTTTAATTTGCTGACCCCTCTCTACGAGAAAACAAAGTGGAACCCATGTCGCCTTTGCCATTTCCAGTAAATTTAGTAATGTACACATCTTTTTTAGAAGTTTGTGGGGAAGAATGGTATCTTTGATGCAGTACTCCGCGACTTCACCCAATTTCGCTGGGTCACCTTCTCTATAACGTGCAAACATTTCCTTTGGAGACATGTCAATTTTTGTATCACCGATGTAAAGTTTTGAAACTTCATTCAGTTTATAGGAATCTAGTTTATAACCCTTTTTAACTTCATGGAACATATCAAAAATGAAACGACCCGTCATAGGAAGGAGCTTGAGGAAATTATCCCCGAGTGCACTTGAACTCAATTTTTTAATCAAAAGCTCACTGGGTGGATCTTTAAGTTTACCGAGATTGAAAAATTCTGAATCACAGCCAACCATAAAAGCCCTTTTGTAAATATATTCAAGATCAAATCCGAATATATTCCACCCTGTAATGATATCTACATCATTTTCATGAATAAATACCTGAAAAGCTTCTAACATCTCACGTTCAGTATCAAAACTCACAACATCGAGGCCATCAGTTTTCTTGTAACAAAGACAAGTTTTCTTATAAGGTTCATCGTTTCCAAACTTACAAAGCGAAATTGCGATTTGAAAACATGCATCATCCTTAACATCTGCATTCGGAAACTTTCCAGTGGAACTATTACACTCTATATCAAGAGAAGCGACTACAAATGGGGCAATATCATCTCTCTCAACTGGCTTCAATACCCTCCAATCATTACACCAAAGATCTATATCAACTTTCGCAAGGTTAGATTGTACGCATGTATCACCAGTATCCATCCATCCAGTGGATTGAATACCAGTCCGATGCATTAATCTCAGGACAGGATCAAGGTTAGATTCATATACATGGTACTTTCTATAGTCATTATTGTATTGAAATACAGAATTAACTTTTCTGCGATTCGCGAGTGTCTTGAAATTGAGACGCATATAGGAAAACATTTCGTTGTTTTGAAATCCCCACACGTCCTTTTTCTGTGTAAGACTATAACTGATTACATGGTCGGGTCGTAGTTTGTTTAAATCGTTATATAACACTCGAACATCTTGATTTGTAGTACCTCGTGGTAATTTGATGTAAAAATATGGGTCAAATGGTGTCGTGACACATATAGATTTACCATTTTCAGTCTTACCCATGATACTGATTAAATGTTCATCATCTACATCACGAGCCTCCCAAGTCAACGCTTGAAATATCACCATATGTTTATATTCACTCAAATTTTTAATATCATTTACTAATAAATGTCGGCCGCCTTAATTGATCTTGTTTCAGTGGGTGCTCAGGATGTCTATATCACCGGTGAGCCCCAGGTCAGTTTTTTTCGTCAGAATTATAAACGTTATACAAACTTCTCAATGAAGCCCGAACGTATGGATTACATTGGTACTTTCGGTGCTAACAACGAAGTCACCATTCCTATTCGCTCTAAAGGTGATCTTATGAGCTACATCTGGATTGAGGCTGATGGTCTCGCGGAAGTTGGAGAAAACAGCGATGGTTTGTTCTCTAATAACGCAGCGAGTCCAACCGAGTTTCAGTTATGGATTGGTGGGCAACAAGTATCCCAGCTTGACTCACTTTTCATCCAAGGTGTTTACAATCCCCTCATGAGGGAGACATCTGCCAAAGCATCCTACGCTGTTACTACAAATACCCGTAAGGAAAACCATTCGGGTAACTATTACATGATTCCATTCTTTTTTGGTGAAGATTGGACCAAGGTTTTACCGTTAGTTGCCCTCCAATATCATGATGTGGAGATCCGGGTTAAGTGCCGAGATGGCTTTACCCCCAATACAACCCCAAAGGTTTATGGCAATTATGTGTATCTCGATACAGAAGAACGTAAATTCTTCACAGAAAAGGACCATGAAATCCTTATTACACAAACACAATACCAACTCGCGACGAACACTGACACAGATATTGATCTCACTTATTTCAACCACCCAGTAAAGTCTCTCCACCTCGTTTCTGGTGAAGCGCAGGGTCGCAAAGCTGCTCAAGAATTCAACTTCGATACATCTTCTCTATACATTAATGGTGTAGCCCTCTTCGAGAATACATCCAACGTTTATCATCATGATGTTGTACCTGAAATGCATTGCACTGATCTTCCAGACAATATTCTTGACGATCTACCCACTTATTCGTGGCCATTCTGTCTGACAATGAGCAAGCAACAGCCTACTGGGTCGTTAAATTTCAGTCGCATTGATAACGCCAAGCTTACCCTCACAAACCCTACAGGTGGAAACCAACTTCACCGAGTTTATGCCGTTAACTATAATATCCTTCGTATAAAGAATGGCATGGCCGGTGTTGCTTTTGGTAATTAATAAACATAAGTGAAACTTATTAAATGTATATTTATGCAAAATGGTAAAAGTTAAACGTTTACGTACAACCCCTTCCCGAATCGTTTTGGAACTCGATACACATCGAAAACCAAGCAAATTCAAGCGTTCCGGGAAAGAGAATAAATTGAAGAAAGTGTCACAAGAATGTATAAATGCACTCAAAATTGCTAACATTGAAATTCAAAAACTTCGTATGGAAAATCTAAAATTAAAACGTAAAGAAGATGTCAGTGTATTTCGAAAGAAAATAAACCACTACACAAATGATATTGACGCTAAGAATAAGAAAACTATAGTAAATGCGATAAAAAGAGCTCGTAGTGGCATCCAAAATCCACAAAAGATGCAACAACGAACAAAACAACTCTTACATAAGGTGAATAAATGGGATGATGTGGTAAAACTTTATAAATATAGTCGTATGTCTGGACCAATTAAATCAATTGGGATTTCAATGGTAAAAATTTCCTAAGTGGAAGACATGATGTATTATTGTCGTGCATGCCATAGAACATATGATGGTAACGCTCAATGTTGCTTTGAAATTGATCTCGTTGAAGTTAAGAAATTATAAAAGGTAAATGTTGTTTGGGTTCCACATTTTTAACACAGGGAAACCCTATAAATGCCGTGATTATGTACTTTTTTCCTTTCTTCAAAATAGCTCCTCGGTGTACATTCCAGAAAGATACTGGAAACAATAGAACTTTACCCATCTCTGGTTGCACCTTTCTACCGGAATTAAATTCGGTAGCTCCACCATGTTCTTCGGGTACATCATTCAAGTACATTATCACCGCCAATAGACGATCTCTCTCCATTCCCATGTCCGAGTGCCAGTGGAAAAAGCCATCTTTATCAGTTCGTTGAATAATAGGATTAGATATTTTTAAATTATTATTAGCAATCATAAATCCAAAGTCAGACGTTTCATTTTCTTGTAGCCTAATAACCCCATTATCACATAAATGTGGTAAATATTTACTCTTTACGATTTTCATTATTTCGTGATAGAAATTTCGAATAAAATTCTGATCGGAGTCGATATATAGATCCATGGATTTTTTTACATAATCATCAATACCCCTAGCCAAAACACCCGGGGCTTTTCGAGGATCTTCCTCGAACATTTTTATAGTTTCAGTACAGAATTTACTATCGAATGCATTCTTAACTTCATAAGTAGACTTATCATACACATCTATCATTTTTTATAAAAGAACTTTAGCTTTAAGATACTGAAAAGGGTAAGCCAGCATACCTACTTACAGGTTCCCTGGTCAGATTGTATCTATCCTCATCTAACAAAAAAGATGTTATTATGTACTTACTCCCTGCCTTTAATTTAGCTCCTCTATGTACATGCATGGCATCTGTGGGAAAGAATAAAAATTTACCTATTTCTGGTTGTACCTTTCTACCGGAATTAAATTCGGTAGCTCCACCATGTTCTTCTGGTACATCATTGAGGTAAAGTATCACCGCCATCAATCTAACATTTTGTTTATCTATATCCGAATCTGCGTGCCATGCAAAATGTCCACCCGGATCCGTTTTTTGAATTACTGGATATGTCCAACATTTTTTCATATCCTGAAATGGGAATAAAGTATTACATTTTCGTAAGTGCGTGGCATATTTATCTATCATCTCATTAAATGTACGAAATATTTCCTTGGTCATGTACATGTCACCAGCATCATCAGTGTGAAGATCGGTTGAATCTTTTACACTTTTATCAATACCTCTAGATAATACTCCTGGAGCTTTTCTCGGATCTTCATCAAATCGATTTACAATTTCTCTACAAAATTCGGGGGTAAATGCATTTTTCACTTCCATAATTGTGTTTTCATATATTTCCCCCATGTGATCTAAAATATCTTAAAAGCCTTAAGTCTATCGAGACGAGGTTTCTCTTTGTTTGGAAATATGGTGAGTTGTGTAACATCTCCGTCAATATGAACTTGTCCATGACATTTATTTTGTCTTACTTGTTCTACACGTACAAGATTTACTCGAGCCATTCTTATATTCGCATGCTTACTATGGTGTACTGCTAAAGTCGCAGCATCCCTCTTAGTCTCTTTTGGAATTGTATCGCCATCATGACAAATAATTACATGTGAACCTGGAACACCTTCTACATGGAGCCACCATTCTTTGTGATGAGATGAAAGGGTCATTTCATCATTCTCCTTTGCATTTTCACCCACTTTAATTTGAATACCTTCATGGGATGTGTATGTCTTCATGGGTAAACATATATTTAAATCTTTATAGATATTAAGATGCGAGACCCAGCAAATAATAACATGGTAGTTATGGAAAGTCCAGAGGTTATAAACCGCGATAATCTCAGGCGTATGCGAAGAGCACGCGTTTCCTTTGCAAACGCCGGTCTTACTGGGTTTAGATTTGATAGACCAAATGCGTCAAATTATATTCAGAATGAAAACAGAATGAAAAATAACACTAATAAAAACATTAAGAATAAGAAAATTACATGGAAACAAAATATCGTAAAAAATCTTCCAATAGATCCAGTTTCAACTAACAATTTTAAGTCTGGTGAAAAAGCTGTAAAAATAAATAAACTTTATCTATCACCAAATTCTTTCCGTAAAATGGCTCGGATGTCTATGGTGGATGCTATTAATAATAATGGTAATATGATATTATTCATAAATCCATTGACGCGTAATAAAGTTAAGAAAAGTGATCTTAATTTTGTAATTCTTAAACGTGAACTTAAAAAGTAATATCTATCTTTATATATCATGCACGTTATATTACAACCGAGTCCATCAGTTGCTCATAAATATAGAGTTATTCTTCCAAGTAAACGCGCTATCGATTTTGGGTCAAAAGGAACTCAGCATTATATAGATCATGGTAACCCGCGTCTCATGCGTGCACATCTTCTTAGGAAAGGTGCGATAATTCCTAAGGAGTTGCGGACTGAAACGAATCAAATGAATATTCACCTGGGTATGCTCCGCGTTAAAGAAAGTACGAAGGAGGATTGGGAAGATTACTTCCATCCCGAATATTGGGAACGATGGATGCTTTTATCTTATCGTGATGTAAATAAAGCTAAACTCTTCATGACTATGACCAAAGGTGTACTCTTCATGCCTCATTCAGAAGACTTATGGTTTTCTAATTGCCGGTAGACCCAAATCCACCCGAACCCCTTTCAGTATCTTCAACTATACTAATTTCTTCAATTGGAGGTGTTTCACACCTTTCAAGAACAAGCTGCGCGATGCGATCCCCCTTCTTGATTTCAAAGTCTGCCTCTCCATGGTTAAATAAGACAACTTTGATTTCACCGGTATAATCAGGATCAATAACACCTGCACCAACATTGATACAATGTTTAACTGCTAGACCCGAACGAGGAGCCACTCGACCATATACACCATCTGGAAGAACAATAGTAATCCCAGTTCCTACTAGAGCACGACCGGCTTGGCACGGAATAATGGCATCCTCGGAGCTATATAAATCATATCCCACAGAACGATCAGAACCACGAGTAGGCATAACAGCATCGAAAGAGAGCTTTTTAACTCCGAGAGACATCTGTTTGTATTACAAACGAATTCCTTAAGTCTATGGTTGACTAAATCTAGGAGATATCCCCTTTCTAGCTCGTTCAGTGTACACCAATTTCAAACATGAATATGGAATTCCGTAAATTACTATATACGACCACTTCATAAGATAGTGTATTATTTAAAAGTATCGACGGGAAGAACTGATTTACATGTTTCTTTCATAGCATCGACATATGGTTCGATAGTATCCACGCGACCCTCCCAAGTAATTAACATATTCTCATGCGCGCGATCCCTACAGACGTCTCGATTTAAATCAACGTACGATTTTGTTGACGCAGCCGAACACACCCGCTTCATTCCATTCTCTCGTGCTTCTTCTTCTGTATCCCCACCGATGTCACCCATTTGTGAATACTCGTAATCCTTCCCATATTTATCATCACACACTTTCATGTTAATCACCTGGAGAGCTTCTATCTCTTTTTGTTGTTCCTCTGTAGGAGGTTCCCAAACACCTTTTGATCCAAAAAATGTAATATCAACCCATGATTTAAATTTTTTTTCGGTGTTATAAAGTCCCACTCCTGTAGCAGCCACACAAGATGAAAACATAAAACATAAGAGTAATACAATCAATACCATTCTATTCTATATAAGCATTTTTAAATGTGAGATCCATATTTAAAAATGCACTCAAAGGGTTTCGAACCCCTGACCTCAAGCTTACTAAGCTTGCGCTCTACCACTGAGCTATGAGTGCGAATGCTGAGAGCGGGGTTCGAACCCGCGCGTGCATAGCACAGACGATCTTAAGTCGTCCTCCTTAGACCACTCGGACATCTCAGCATATTGGAGCCTCCCACGCTATTCTATTAAGATGTCAAATCTTTAAGCATTTGGGTGGTGGTTCAAATGACATGTTTTTCTCGAGTTCCTTGCGTTGTTTCAACTTCTTGATATCCGCACCTTGACAATCATGCTTTGTCAAATTAAGGCAACTCGGACAAAAATTACCACCACAATATTTACAATCAATTGGAACCCCACATTTCTTTTTACATAGTTGACACGGCATTCTAATATTAACTTGGATAAAGATTTTAAGTGACTTTCATACAGAATGTCCCTCACTTACTCCTTCAGTAAACCAATTCATACCGAATATGCTCACATGAAAAAAACTCTAAAAAACTCTACGGCTGCTTATGGTTCTGCTTTGAGTGCTTCTTACTTCATCACTCAAGGTGCAGATCAAGGTGTATCTGCAATGTTGGGTGCGGTAGCGTCTTATACGTATGTGAGTCTTCTCTCTGATCGAGTGGATAAATTCGAAAATTCGACAATTCAGAAGGAGTTCTTTGCACCTCTAGGTGCAGCTGCTTTTGAAGTGTCGTGGAATAATGCACCATTCGCATTTGATTTTGATTATGGTGCTACGTTTGTTGGATTCTTAGCGTATAAATTTGCACTCTCAAATGTGTTGTACCAAACCGTGAGGGAGATGATGATTGAGGATAGTGCAAGTTTCTATGACACCGAGGAGAAGGTCTATAATGACCTATCTAAAGATGAGTAAATTTAGACACTGATATGATACACGGGAGCATTTAACCTAGAAACTTCGCGAGCTACCTTAACGACGCGACGAGGAGACATGGTTCCCCTCTTGATGCGGTTCACAAAAATACCCTTCTCAAACCCCTTGATACCCTTCATGGCACCGATACGCTTGATGGCCTCATCCTTGGTGAGGGGCTTCGCCTTCTTGGAGGGTTTGGGGATACGCACAGGGGAAACCGCCCGAACCACCTTCATTGTGGGGGTAGTGATACGAGTGGTCATGGCCTTCATAAAGTTGGTGGCAACCTTCTTGTTGAGAGCCTTCTTTTCCGCACGCTTCTTGGCGACGGCGCGCTTCTTAGCAGCCTCGGGGTACAACTTGGCTAGAGGCACGTTGTTCATGCTGTTCTTCGCTTTACCCTTGATGGAACCACATAGCTGCTGGACAGTCTTCTTTTCGGTGTTGATGCCATACTTCTTGGCAACCTTCACCACCTCATCCTTCTTGTAGAGACGGCACTTACGCGCACCGAGCTTGAGATCACCCGCCCTGTCTACAGATACGAGTACTGGAGTCATTGTTTAGTATATTATGCTGAGAAATTTATTGATATTTATTAAGAATGGTCAAGTATAGTTTATTGTTCTATGCATATCTACTCTCACGTCTTACGAAGAAACCCAAATGGAAAAAAGTAAAAGCCAAAGCTCGATGGGTTTAATTCATCTTCCCAGTCTGAAGGAACTTATCAATCTTGGAGCAAATGGAGGGTCCGAAGCCCTTCAGGTGCCTCATATCGTTGCCACTCGTCACTTCATAGTCCAAGTTACAGATGACTTCAGCGGCGTTCCTGTACGCACGAACCTTGAAGCGATCTTCGATGTTCTCAGCATAATCATCGAGAGCTCTTGCAACTTCTTCGTTGGTGGATGCACCCTTCTCAAGCTTCTCAAGCTTCTCCACCTTCCCAGTCGAGAGGAACTCATCGATGACATTGGCGATGCTCTTTCCGATACCCTTGACCTTCTTGGGACCCTTCGCAAGTTCTTTACCACTGGTAACCTTGAATGGAAGTCGGTCGATGACCTGAGCGGCGTTATCATATGCCTTACTCTTGTGCTCATCCTTTTCGTAATGAGCGAGCTCATCGAACACGTCAGCAAGTTCGCTGTTATAGGATACAAAGTAATCGTCGTCCGACGAGTAGTCCGACTCGTCGAAAATCTGACCCTCGGTAGAGGCGACGGATTCAGCGTCGTCAAAGTGCTCATCCAAGAACTGGTCAACCTTGGAGGAAATACCCTTTCCAATACCCTTAATTTCGAGGAGGCTCTCACCATTCTGCACCTCAAAGTCGAGAGCGGTGATGGTGTCAGCCGCCGTGTTGTACGCCGCAGCCTTGTAAAAGTCGGAGGTCATCTGACCAAGTTCCTTGAGGTGCTCAGCAATATTCTTGTTTAGAGTGTACGTCTTGGTTCGAGCAGTCGTGTGGTACAGAGAGTTGTCCTTGCTGGCTTCACTGAGTAGGTTCTTGAGCTGTTCAATCTTGGCTCGGGACTCTTTCTTGATTTCAATCTCATTGAAAGTAAGCTCGCGAATGCGTTCAGCTTGTTCGGTAGAGAGCTTCTCGAGCTTGAGGATGTAATCGGTGATGGATCGGGAGTTCATGTTGGAAGACATTGTTGAATGTATAATGGAAAGTTGGGGGTGGTGGGTTCACTTAGGTGTTTAAAGAATAAAACTTCTGTTTAGAAAATGGAAACACTCGCTGCACCTGTCAACATTCAGAAAACTTCCACAAAGTTTCTTCAAAAGAGAAAGAGATCTAACAGACGCCTCGCGCGACCCGTCCGTGTTCAAGCTGCTCTTCCTAACCCTGACCTCGTAAACTATGCACAACTCCAACTCGTCACTTGGATTCTACCCATGACAATCGCTGGTCGTCTACTCAAAGTGGAGTACCCAGAAATCGCAGTTGGTCTCACCATCATGACCGCGGCAAAGTTGGGTCTCGCAGCCAATGGTATCATTAATTACTAAAGATAATGTGTGTACATAATAAAATGTTTACACTAAACCCTAATATTGTACGACCCAGTGTCCGTATCCAAGCCAAGAAGAATGATTTTGTAGAACCAGCTGAAGCTCCAGGTGAGGGGAGGCGTCGTGAACCATATTACGACGAGAACCCGGGTGGTATTGATCCACCAAAGAAAGATATGAATCCTATCAAAAGGAAAATTATGGAGATTTTTAAAATCAAGGAAATTGATTATGACAAGTTTAAAAAGGAAAGTAAATGGGCTATTCGTCCCGAGGATAAAGAATAGAAACATTAAATAGAAAATATGTCTTTCGCACTCACCTTTATGATCCCACCTACACGCAACGTTAGAACTCAAGTATTTACCGACCCGGAACAGTATGATACAGAAATCAATGCAGCTCGTGGGTTTAGTAAATCGTCAACTACTCGTAGGCGTCCACCAATGACACAAGATTTTTCTGATCTAAATGAAGCCTCTCAACTTATCAACCACGTGACCGAACGTGAAGTCATTGAAGCACAGAACTTCTGGGCAAAGTCTATTGTAGATATTTCTAACTCTTTCCTAACTGGTGGTGATTACGTGACTCTTGCGGGAGAGCGTGCGGGTGAGTTGTATGGATATGACCATTCTAACGTACTCTTCAAACCCACGAAAGCCACAGAACAGCAGTTTCGCCCCACCGCTAACGATGCGATGTCTTACTTTGTGGGCCATGATGCTGTGATCGGTGGTTTCAAAGAAGATCAGGGGTTCGCCATCAATGCCAAAAAGGGTTTCAGTAGGGTGATCTTCAATAATCACCAGATTGACTACCATGGTGAAGTAGCACACGCTATGGGTACCTATGAGTTCACATGTGCTACAACCGGTGAAATTTCAGATGTCGAATACACATTCGGTTACAAGCGCAACGATGATGGCAAGGTGCGCATTTGTCTACACCATTCCTCCATCCCGTATGCATCGGGTAATAAGACGACTCACGTGGAACGAAAGAAAACGTCTCAAGTGAAGCGCAAGATTATATTTGACCCCGCACAATTTGATGAGAAGGAGAATGAACTTCGTCATGTCGCTACTGCGAGTTGGTAATTATGTTTAGTTTAAAGTCCTTGTCTAACCCATCGATACTTATATTTCCCTCATCCACAAGACGCTTAATCTTGCGACCAACCTCTAGGTTGTCGTCGTACGCCTGCGTGTGTTTTGGATCAGCTGGTAGATTTGGTATAAGCATATTAAATGCCATCATCTTTTTAGACATTGAAAGTTCTCGATCTTGAAGTACATGTAATATATCTTTGGGAAGTTTGGAAGGATCCATTGTTATTTACGTCTATTTATTCTTTAACTATATGGGGGGATTAATTCAGTTTGTTCCTCGTGCATATATTGTGTAGTAACCCCATCTTCTATAACCCTAAATTCAGATGGAGCTACACTTTCTTCAATGTCCGGACCGATACAAGTTATATCGACACATGGTCCCGGGTGATCCCTTATACATATCAATCTCCCATAGAGTTTACCATCTCTTTTGTGAAATGTAAAATCATATTTTCCGAGTGGGTCATCTGGTGTATCCATCACTAAGCCATCAAAACCGGTAAATGTATTATGTTCCTGTGCATAGCTGGACATTCTAGTTTTATCAAAGTTCATTTCCCCTGTAACCGATGGTACTTTATTGGGTCCTATCGAGGGGGTCGATACAAATTTGATATCTTCACTTGGCATTTGAGTTATGGGATACTCATAAATAACATCACCCACCTTAAATGAACCAATATACCCTATACCCCATCCCCTGTCGCCGAAGTCTCGCACATGGAATCCATCCGGGAGAACTTCCTGTAAATTTATAGTTATGGTCATATATTTAACGTTTATATTTTGTTTCATTACTTTTCACATTCGTATAAGTGGTATTCCATACCCCAATTCATCCACAATTGGGTCATTCTTGTAGTCTATTTTGTAATACACCTTTTTGATTCCACTACTCGCTAGAGCCTTGTAGCAGTTTAGGCATGGGTAATGTGTCACGTACGCCACACAATCATCAATGGAGGCACCCCTCTTCGCCGCATCCGTGATTGCGTTAATCTCTGCATGTATCGTCGCTTGTTCGTGTCCATCTCTCACAATAGACTTGTGTTCGCACCCACCTAGAAATCCATTGTAACCCATACTGATGAGGCGGTTGTTCTTCACGAGGACACACCCCACCTTGAGTCTCTCACATGGAGATCGAACAGAGGCGAGATCTGCGACGTTTATAAAGTATTCATCCCATGTAATGCGATCAGTCATTAATTTTATCTTGATGGAAATCTTTATTTTATTTGTTTATTAATATATGAACAATAGACCAGTACCGGTAAAACTTCTACCGGCGGGTTCAAATCGTACCCAGCTCATGAAAGTGATTGGTGAGAAGAATGTAAAGTTCAATCAGAATGATTACATAGAAAAACGGGCAGGGGAGATGGTGGAGGTAGGTAAGATGGGAGACAGTACGGTTACCCTTCTCGCTATTGAGAATGCCTCCGAAGTTGCCAAGACTTATCTTCAGGATACAGGTATGTTCGAGAAAATGATGGAAGATATCATCGGAACTCGTGAAAACATAAGTTACCAAGTCAAATCCAGTAAGAACAACCTCAATATACTGAGAAAATCTGGGGTCCGCCAGGACTTCATCTTAGTTGGTCAACGGTTTGGTAATGGAACGGGGCACTACGGTCTCATTCACTTAAAGCACCGAAACGGTGATGTGAATGTATACGATTCTATGTATGAGTCAGGTTTATCTAATTTTGAAAATGTAGCACGAAAATGGGCACCGGGTGCTCGTGATTGGAAATTTCCTAAAGTAAGGTCTATCCTCGGGTGTAAAGCAAAAAACGTCGAAGGTTTTGGTGCGGTGAACAAAAAGT
>Ga0315321_10000702_pt1 | contig 25397 bp, 20 predicted proteins | sample M180m21515metaG_FD_203464 | JGI IMG/M metagenome (GOLD analysis project Ga0315321, IMG submission 203464) | Ammonia-oxidizing marine archaeal communities from Monterey Bay, California, United States - M1 80m 21515 | ecosystem: Environmental > Aquatic > Marine > Intertidal zone | place: USA...
TTTTTTGACATTCAAACATTGAGTTTGGCACGCATCTTGCGTTGTAGATAAAAACGACTCGCGGCACACTCGCTGCATTTCAATCATAGTTGCCGGTGAAGGATCACCTAGGCTTACAATCAACCTAATACGTTTCGTCAGTCAGGGAGGACGAGTTTTGAAATTGAACATTAACAAATTGGCCTTAATTACCGCAGTTGCAATCACGCTACCGTTGAGCGGTGGTCTGGCTCAAGCACAAGAATCCGGCATCGTTGCGATTCTGGACGTCGCTGCCGTTTTTCAAAAAAATCTGGAATTCAATACCCAGATGGCAGAAATCAAGGATTCTGCAAACGAACTAAAAAAGCAAATCACTGAGCAACAAAAGGCCATCCAGCTCAAAGCGCAAGAAATCAGCAAGATGGACAGTGGCCCAAGTCGGTTTGAGCAAGAAGCTGCCCTCGAGCAACAACAGACACTACTAAAAACTCAAGCACGCCAAGCTGAAACGAACCTCCTCAATCGCGAAGCCCAGATTTACTACGTCACCTACCAGAAACTGCAATCGGTTGTCGCAGCCGTTGCGAACGCCAATGGAATTGCCCTCGTCTTGCGATTCGATAACTCTCCAATCAATGGCAATGTCCGACCAGAAGTCATCAAAGCAGTGAATCGATCGGTTGTTTATAACGACCAACTGGATCTCACCAACCTCGTTACCCAGCAAATGGGACCTCAGGTAGTGGCAGACAATGCGCCAAAACAACTTAAGTAATTCTGTAAAACAATTGCTTTAACCAACTGCTTGAGCCAACCATCTGGCAAGGCTTTACCTTTGAATTTTCACAAAGCGGCTTGTTTTAACGAGCCGCTTTTTTTTCTTCTATTCGAGCGTTGACGACTACTCACCAGACAACCTAAACCACCTGAACTGGCTTGGCGCAATCAAAAACGAAAGCGAACCATCGCTTGTTGATTTCAAAATCATGAAGCCGATGTTTCTCGCTTGTTATCTGTTGGATTCATGTTAAAACGAATTCTCGTGTCTCCGTCTTCCATCATTCAGCACGCTCATCTTTACACCAAATGAATGTTATCGTTTTTGAAGATTCGGGCGTTGAAAATCTCTATCCTGTCACGACCGGTCGCCCTGCATACGCAATCACATGCGCCAGTCTTCGCTTAGTTGATTTTTTAAAATCTCTGAATTCAAGAATGGTTGGAATCGTTCGGCCTTTTCTCGAACGAATTCAAATACTTGATTTCCCCGAATTGGAACAATCACTCGACCTTTCTCAGCGATGGACACTTATCGTCAACGCGCGTCTCGCGCCCACGGTGAAAAACTGGGAGAAGATCTGTGCGTTAATGGGATCGTCCAATCAACTCCTTCCGGAAGGTATTTTGATTCGCGTTGGCTGGGCCACCGCGGCGGCAATTGTTCCCACCAGCACACTACAAGATCAACCGCGATCGGCGTGGACGAACCTTATTGAATCACTCGGCAGACACCCCGACTGTGAAATTACCGAAGACGATTTTGTATTACTTGACTACCCGCACGAAATCATTGATCAGAATATTCAATCATTCCAAGAGAACTTAGCCCATCGAATCGCGCACGGTCACTACACCGAAAAATATGAGAATGTTTTCGTTGGCGATGGCGTTCAAATTGTCGATCCAGTTTTATTTGATTCAAAACCAGGCCCAATCGTCATTGATGCGGATGTGAAATTTGGGCCGTTTTGCTTTATTAGGGGACCGGTATATATCGGCCCGAGAACTCGAATCAGTGAACACGCTTCGATCAAAGATTGTGTCTCTATTTCCCATACCTGCAAAATAGGGGGAGAAGTTGAGAGCACCATTCTTGAGGCCTACACGAACAAACAACATCATGGATTTCTTGGCCACAGTTACCTTGGCAGTTGGATTAATCTGGGAGCAGGCACCTGCAACAGCGACCTGAAAAATACATATGGGATGGTCAATATGCAGTACGGTTCCGAAAAGATTGCATCAGGGATGCAGTTCATCGGCTGTATTATCGGCGACTATGCGAAAACCGCGATCAATACCAGTATCTTTACCGGCAAGACGATCGGCACCGCGAGCATGGTATACGGTTTCGCGACGACCAATGTCCCTAGCTTCGTTAATTATGCTCGCACTTTCGATAAAGTTGGAAACCTCCCTCCCGAAGTGATTGTGACCACTCAGAAAAGAATGTTCTCACGTCGAAATGTTACCCAGCGCCCCTGCGATATCGAATTGATTCTTGATATGTACCGAAATACGCAACACGAGCGGCCCGACGGCCTCTCTAATGAGCCGATCTCCCTGTGAGCCGCCAATCTCATCATAAGCTACAAGAACCAGCACCCGCTTATTTCAGCCTGTTTCCAGCTATACGTCTTCAAAAACGCTCAATCTTCCAACTGTTTTTCAATCTGGTCTGTCTCAGCGACCGCTGCGAACTTATCATGACGTTGTCCAATTTCCATTCCAAAATCATTTCGTATCCCAATGTCGCTCTCTCAACTGTTTGAAAAGAAACAAGTCACTTCGTATGAGTTGTTTCCACCCAAAACACCCGCCGGTGAAAAAAGTCTCCGACGCCACGTCGAACAACTGATGCAATTTTCACCGGACTTTATCACCTGCACTTACGGTGCCGGTGGATCGACGCAAGGTAAAACGCTCGACATCATTGAAGATGTTAAAAAACTGTATAACATCCCGGTCGCATCTCACCTGACACTTGTCGGAAGCAGCGTGGATGATTTAAGAGCCTACCTCGAACAAGCGCGAGCCCGATCGGTTGACTACATCGTTGCCCTGCGTGGCGACCCTCCCCAAGGCGAATCGGAATTCCAGGCAACCGAAGGGGGCTATCAATACGCCAATGAGTTAGTCGAACTGATCAACAACGAGTTTAAAGACCTTGGTGTACTGGTTGCCGGCTATCCGGAGAAACACCGAGAGGCACCAAGCCTTGACGTTGACCTTGATAATCTAAAACGAAAAGTCGACGCCGGAGCGCACGCGATCGTCACACAGTTGTTCTACAACAACGAGGACTTTTTCCGATTTCGAGATCTCTGCGAACAAAAAGGAATCAACATTCCGATCGTCCCGGGTTTGCTGCCTGTCACCAGCCTCAAGCAAATCCAACGCATCTCGTCGCTTTGCGGAGCTAAACTGCCAACGCCGTTTGTGCAGGAACTCGAAGCAAATCCGGAACCCGATGATCAATTCAAAATCGGCGTGGCTCAGGCGATCGAACAAACTCAGGAACTCATTGATGCCGAGGTCGCCGGCCTGCATTTTTATGTTCTCAATAAATCCGACGCAACGGTTGAAATCATGACCGCGATCAACCGCACCTCCCCAAGTGACTAAACTGGCTGTGAGTTATTCAATCTACCCAATTGAGACGGAGTTCGTTCATGCCTTCATCATTTCATTCAGCAGTAACGTCCGCATCACGACGATGGGTAACGCGTGGACTGTCGATCCCTCTGCTACTGGTAGTAACATGCTTCTGGCCACTGACTGTCACGGGGCAAACGGGAACTCAATTTCGACCACCCCAAGAAGTTGATGGTAAACGTCCTAACTCGCTTACTCCTTCGAAATCAGCGGTTCCTCCACCGACTGCAGAAGCGGCACAGCAGCAAGCGGAGAAAATGTATCAGCAGCTCGTTCAGGAACTATACAACCTGATCCCGGGCGACCCGGCCTCCAACCCGGAACAGCAAAAAGTTATCGGCGAAGCGGTCAAAGCATTTCAAGCAAGAGATGCGAAGTTAGTCATTGAGCTGATGACGGCACAGGCTCTTTCAGACCCAAATTTTCCTCCAGCCGATGTGATGCTCGCCGGACTCAGTTTTGCTATTCAGGATCCAAAATCTGGACGGGTTTTACTCGAACGTGCGGCCCTCCAGCATCCTGACAAACCAGCGGTCTATTCGACTTTCGCCAGATTGGCAATTAATGAAAACCGATCCACTGACGCACTGGCATTGCTGGACAAACTCGAGCGGGTGACCCAGAACGCAAAATTATCCCCCGTATCCGCCGCTTTTTACGAAGCGCAATACCTCGACGGGGCAACTGATATCGCCATGCGACAACGACGTTTCTCAGATGCTCGACGTTACCTCACAAGACTCAGAGAATTGCGGCCAGGAAATCCCAAAGCGTTGATGGTCTCAGCTGAACTTGAATTCAATGAAAAGAACCTCGAGCAAAGCCTGCTCTTTTTGAAACAACTCCAAACCGCGCTCCCCCAAACGCGGCCCCCCGAAATCATCGTGGCTAACTGGTTCCAGCGAACCGGGAAATTTGACACCGCCAAGGTCTGGATTCAAGCGGCCGCCGAAACGTATGCTGACAGCCCTCAAGTTCAATTGGAAGTCGCCAGTTGGGCGGTTAATGAAGAACAATTCCCCATGGCAAATTCAGCTATCAAAAAAGCAGAGGTCGCCGGCGAAACACCTCAATCTCTCTCCCTAAAAGCAAAAATTGCTTTTGCCGGTGAATCTTACGGCGTTGCCGAATCACACTACGGCGAGCTCTACGAAAAATTTCCAAACAACTTTGATGCGTCGAACATGTACGCCCTTTGTTTAATTGAAAGCGACGACCCGGAGAAGCGGAAAATGGCACTTGAAATCGCCAACAGAAATGTCCGTGCATTGCCAAATAACGTCGTTGCCCAAGCGGCTCGTGGTTATATTCTCTTGCGAGAAGGCAAAACGGAACAAGCTAAAACGGCAATCGGCAGAGCGCTACAGCAGCAAAATGCTTCGCCTGAAATTAGATTCTTTGCTGCCTCGGTTTTAAATGCAATGGAAGAAAAAGAGAAATCGAAAACCACCTTAGAACAGGCTTTGAAATACCGCGGACTCTTCCTGTACCGCGCCAGGGCGAAAAAAATGTTCGAACAACTCTCGAACTAAGTGCGCACGATGCAATAAAACAAAGCACCTCGATGCAACTTAATTTGCAGAAGGTCTTTGACTAACCCGTGGGCGTGGATCCATTCTTCATCATTGCCTGTAAAATCAAAACACAGGTAGGCGCATGAGTAATCTCGCCAGCGTTGACTCGTTTAACTGCTTCAGACAATGGCATCACGACGGTTTCAATCAATTCAGTGCCTTCGGGATTACTAACAGTTTTCGTTAACCCACGGGCAATGTAAGTTTTCGTTGGCGAGACAACGATGGTGGTAAAAGGATCGACCGAACCAATCGCCTCCCAGTTTTCAGCAATCAACCCTAGTTCTTCTGCCAACTCTCGCTTGGCAGTCGTATCTGCCCCCTCCCCCGGATCGATTCCACCTGAAACAGCTTCCAGCGAATAACGCCCAACGCCGTAGTGAAACTCCCGTGTCAAATGAACATTATTTTCATCGTCAATTGCTAAAACACAAACGCCGGGTTTCATACAGACTACGACGTGCTGACCATCCTTGCCGTCGGGGCGAATGACCTGATCCACCCGCACGTTAACGAACGGATCAATGTAAACATCATTGGATTCTTTGATAAACCACGGACCGTGTTGGGACATGTAGCACTCAGAAATTAAAATTTTTCAACAACCGAAACCAGTTAAGGGCAATCTCAAATATCGATTCTGTAGTTTAGCAAATAAATAGCATGCTATCGCTACGACCAATGTCCGCATTGATTCCCTTGGCAGCAAACCCGAGTTCCTTCCCTATTCTTAGGGATCTGATTTTCCTTGCCTTCGCATTGGCTCGCCATAAAATAAAGACCGTGTTTAACGTGGAGACTGGTTCAATGCGATGGAAGGAAATACTTTTATAGAATGACAATCTAATTAGATTTCGTTCTACAACGCAATTTATTTGCCTACAGCAACTGAAAGCGTCAAACGTAAATTCTTCCTCCTCCAACCTCTCCATCAGATTGGCAATTACGATCCTACGTTATGAGCGAGGAATGAGATGAGCACTTGGATATCTGAAACTGAATTTCGTCAAAGTGGTGCAGAGGCTGCCGGCATCACCATCAATGTCCCCTTTTTGCAAGAAATCAAAACGGATTACGGATTTCGTGAACTGCTGAATAATGTTTATCACGAGATCATGCACGGCGCAGGAAATCGAACTCAGCGCTTCGCTTCCAAATCTGGGACCTTTGCTCAACAAGTTGCCGAACGCCTCACCGACCTTCGTGACGAAATGGAAACCTATTTCGCCTTAGAAGAATGCTACGGTTATTTCCAAAACTCGGCCCTCGAAAACCCCAATGTCAGCCGAAACGCTTCGAGCCTCCAGCAAGACCATGAAGCCTTATTCCTTCAACTGAGCGAAATTATTGAGACCACCTGGCAGGTGGTCTATCGAGAATCATCCCCTCAAGTGCAGTTTCAGCAAATCGCCGAATCATTTGATCGATTTTGCCGTGATCTTGCCCATCACGAACAGTCGGAAATGGAACTGATGATGAGACTCTGCAATGAGGACTTTGGAGTCGGGGATTAACGGTCTCTGGCAATCCCTGAATCGGCGCGTTTGGCGGACATGAGTGCCTGCCTACCAACGGGTTCTACCCAAGGCGGTCATGCAGTCGATCAACTGCCTGCATTAATTGACGCCATTGGTGAAAGATTTCTTCGGTCTCAAGTTCGCCAGCATCATCATGGCCGAACCCACGCTCACTCACCAAAATCGTTTCGTCGAATTGAGCCAACCCCTCCAGCATCGCTTCGTAGGGAACCGCCTGTGGGACGTCCTGAAGGTGGGCATCAGAAATGGGTAAATCGAACGGACTCACGTCACTTTCAAGAATCGCATCTTCGTAATCACAGATCTTTTCGTCCATGATACGGTGCATCGCCCAGAGGGCTGCGCCTTCGACGTCGCATGCGCCAACTACGTAACAAACATTGCCCGATTGAATATAAAATTTTGCCATCGCTTGGAGTCTCCGAGAAATGCATTTTCTGTCTTGCATCTCTCCTATCGCGAGTTCTTTGACACGTTGGGTCTAGAATACTCACAATTAATTAATTGGTGTCTAACAGGAAACTCAATCCATGAGCCTCCTCGATCGCGGAAGCACTCCTTTGTGACGCGTGTAGGAAACTTACCACCCAAATCCAAGGACGCCACCAAACTGCTGAAAAACAAAGCGGATTCCGGCACTGACCGTCCGATTGTTCCAACTGTATTGCCTAGATAAATGGGACAACAACGAGGGTTATTTTTTCGAAACAGGTGGTAAAAATCCAGCAAAAATTTTGTTTCCACATAGCAATTAGAAATTTTCAACGAAATTTAAAAATTAGCTTGCCATTCTGTAAAACACTATTTGCCAGCGATTCAAACTCATCGTTCAACCTCAATTTACTCACCTCACTTGGCCATCTATTCACCAGGTCAATCGAACCCACGCTTTGAGAAAGGGCAAAACGCATCGATTCATTTGCGGAGCAAACGGACGATTGCTCAAGCCATGATTTCTGAAATTGTTCCGCTGCTGTCGGAGAATTTCGAAACGGGAACCTTCAATGCGTTTAGCAGCGTAAGGTAGAGGTTTGAAAGTGGCGGAGTCTGTTTACCAAAATCGTGAACCGCTCCCTGCTTGAGACCAAGTTTTTCGCCTCCCACCAACATCAAAGGATAATCAGTATTAACGTGCGTCTGGCTGTTGCTACTGCCATAGAGCACGATCGTGTTATCGAGCATCGTACCGTCGGCCTCGGGAGTATCCGCCAGTTTCGTGATAAATTCGGCCAGCAGGTCTGCCTGGAACTTGTCGTACTTTCCAAGTTTAACCAAATGCTCACCTCCTTGTACCGCGTTATGGGCCAGCAAATGGTGGGTGACACCAAGACCCAAAGCGATCGGAATGTTGTCCCATTTGCTACTGTTCATGCTCTGCAGCATGTAGGTCGCATAACGGGTGGAATCTGTCCTGAAGGCCAGATAGATGAGATTGTACATCGTACGGATGAAAGCAGCAGGATCTTGCACAGAAGCATTTAATGCCAGCTCTTTGGTAGAAACTTTTGGCTTGGCGGTTGTCGACCAGCGTTCCATACGCTCGATCTCTTTCTCCACATCTCGCAATGCCTGCATGTAGTGCTCCAGCCTTTGCGAATCCTCGCTTCCGAGTTTACGTTTGAGCTCGCGGTAAGATTCCAGCACCCGATCGACACGGCGCTGATCTCGACTCAAACGTCGCCGTTGGTTTTCCTGCAAGGCCCGATCAGAATTAAACATTGCGTCATACAATCCTCGCAGATTATTCGTCGAAGGGATGCCGCGTCCAAATTGATTGTATGAAAGTGTGTTCGATCGGCCTTCGCCACCCAAACCTCCCTCATTGCCAAGCACAAGACTCGGATAGCGTGTCTTATGGCCATGCAGCGCTGCGGCAATTTGATCAATCGACGGGCTTTTCACGGCAGCGGCAGGATTACTGCCGGTCAGAAACGAATCAGCTGTGCTATGCCCATTTGCACTCACGCATTGGGGATGCTCCAGACCTTGCACCACCGAGATGCGATTGGCCAGAGGTGTAAAGGCTTCCATTGACTTGCCAAAACGCAACTGGCCATCGACCAGCGTCGGGTACCAACGCCAATCGCCATGCAGAGCAAAACCGTGCCCCACATACAGCGCTAGAAGCCGTCTAGGGATCTCGGATTCTGCTTCACTCGCCATGCATTCGAACACCGGCAAACTCAAGGCCACTCCACCCGCGCCGCGGAGAAATGTACGTCGATGGATCTGCATTCTCTTAGCCATGATTGTCTTCTTTATATCCAGTCGTCGTTGGCACAGCCATTAATCTTGAGTCTTTAATTCGGTGCCTTGCCGATAAACCGTTGATGTCACAATCGCTTTGATCAGGGTTCGCATATTGTATCCGCTTTTCTCAAACTCTGCCTGCAAGGTCCGCACGGTCGTCTCGTCGCGGAATGTGAGTGGTCTACCTAATGCATAAGAAAGCATATGACATGTAAAACCATAGGCAAACTGTTCATGGCGTTGCTTAAGCAAAAACTGTTTCAACGGCAACACCCCATCAATCTCTTGATCATCAATAACAACCTGCTTGACAACGGGGCCAGCCTTTTGAATCGTAGTCCGCGGTAGTCCCACCGCATCGAAGCCTTCGGTAGCGATACCCCAGGGATCGATATCCTTGTGGCAGTCGTAACACGTTGTGCCTGTCTTGAGATGCAAATCCAATCTCTGTTTGACCGAAACCGGGACACCGGCTTTAAGATCGCCGACAGGTTCCGGTAGCGAAGGCACGTCCGGTGGCGGATCGGACGGTGGATTTCCCAATAGACGCGAACGAATCCAAACCCCGCGGTTAACCGCATGGGAATCCTGCCCGTTGGACTGAGCCAGCATGACCGCAGCCTGCGCTAAAACGCCTCCACCTCGATGTGCGGGCGCAGCCACTCGCTTGAATCTCGGCGTTAAAACATCGGCGATCCCATAATGCTCAGCCAGTGTTTCGTTCACCATTACAAAATCAGATTCGAGAAAACTGAGGCAGCTCACATCCTCGTGAAGAACGTGTGAAAAGAATTCGACACATTCTTGCTTCATGTATTCCCGGATCCGCATGCCGCGGTTTTTGAACGAAGGATAGTAATTTGGATCGATGGCGATCTGATCGAATCGGCTGAAATCGATCCACTGTGCGACAAAATCTTCGACAAACCGCCAATTGCGTTTGTCATCGAGTAAACGGTCCACCTGCTGCTCGATCAGTGAGTCAGCAAGATGTTCGTGCTCACCCGACATCGTGATCAATTGAGTATCCGGCGGACCGTTCCACAGGAAGTAAGCGAGACGAGAGGTAAGGTCGTAATTATTGGATCGTCGCAAATATAGAAACCGCGGGTCGGAAAGTATCGTGACGATTGAGCTTCGCAATGCTTCAAGTTCACTGCCGCCAGCGGCAATTTCCGCCGCCCAAATTTTATCGATATGAATTGCGTCAGATTTGGACAAGGGTCGTCGCCAAGCACGTGCCGCCAGAGACTTCAACTTGCCCGGCATTTCTTTTCCATCCAATTTGGCTTCTACGAGGAACGGCTGAATTGCTGCTGGTGGCCAAGTCTCAAAGAAGGGAGTTTCGAACTCCACCTTTTCAATAACTACATGTCCCTGCGACTTCATCACCTCGGGATAGATCGCCGGCCCCTTGGCTTCATTGCCGTGAGTGCCGTTGTTTCCATTAGCCGAAGGAATTAAACCGTGAGTATGCCCAAACGCCTTAATCCACTGTTCATCCGGCCGCACAAGATAAATGGGCTCCGTCCACTCGAATCGAGCAGGTAACGGAAAACCTTCGAGCTTGTTGTGATTGACAATTGTCAGCGTGCGGAATTTCAACCAGTAACCGGGGCTTCGATCTTCAGCTTCGATCAGATCAGAGACCACACCGAGATAATCTTCCAACGCTCCATACAATTCAAAAACCTGCGGGCCTGCTTTGGCCGCGACCGTGATCGGCTCAACCAACTTGTAAGGATGCCGACCTGACTGATCCATGTACACGCCGATTTCCTGAGGCGTACGAGCGGTTTTTCGTTTTTCAAATTTTTCATACTCAGCTGCAAGATCACTCTCCGCAGGCATTGGAGTAATATTGATACGGTGAGGAGCTAATCCATCACCATAGTCACCACTGACCTGCAGTGGCCCCGCTGGCAGGCGAACTCCTAAAAATGCAGGTTGATGAAGGGTCCCATTAAATTTGCGATCCCCCAAATTCAAGGTAAGTTCCTGTGGCGGTTCCGGGGGTTCCCGTACAAACTGTTGACCAGGTTCCAAGAGAGCCAGGATTTCCTTTCCGTCTAAAGCTCGATTGTAAAAACAGATCTCATCCATCTGGCCCTTGAAGAGCTGGGAATTCTGAATACGACCAATGTGCAAATCTACCGAGGTGTTATCGAGGTTAGTAGGCGCAACGGTTCCGGAGGCGACCTCAAAACCGTTAACGAAGAGTCTGGTTTGGCTCTCACCACGCCGGACCACCGCCGCCACGTGCTGCCAAGTGTTTGCCTTGAGAATGCCCGGCTTGGTAGCCACTGTGCCATTGGATTGATTGGCAGGATTGGCCGTTTCAATCCGCAACACACCCCCTTGCAGCATGTCCAGATACCAACCGTGCACCCAATTGTATTGGCCCAGGCAAACGATTCCCGCCTGCCGCAGTTCCGTTGGGTTAATCCACGCAGCCACAGTGAAGTCCCCCTTCCCCACATCCATCCGGGGATGGCGCGAAACCACCACCGCATCATCGTGCCCATCCAGAGAAATTGCTTTCCCTTGTTTACCGATTGGTGATTCGACAAACGTTGCTCCACCCTCAAGTTTCCCTGTCAATTCCTTCCGTTTGGATTCACTCTGGGTATCACCATTTAGCCCCCAAGAGCCGACCAATCCCTCCTGCAATTTTGAGGAATCCGCTACGGCCACTACCTTCGCCGGCGGATTTAAGAAAACATCGACCTGGTAGATACCTGCCTTGGGAATCTGAACTGTCCGAGGATCGGTTAAATCTTGTAGCACCACCTGACCATCCACCGATTTGGCGATAGACGCTTCAGGTTTGATCAGAAAATGCTCTCCATAACCGTAGGTTGGTGGCTCATTGCGTAGGGTTAATTTGATTCGGAATTTTCCCTTGCTCCTGTTTTCACGCAGAAACATTCGGTACTCGTGCTTGGGTGGAATGGGGATCTCAAAATCATCGCCGATCCATTTTGGCCCCTCGTACAACCGCCGATATCCCTGATAAAGATAGTTATCACCTCCCCAGTGGCATTTTTCCCAATCGTTGCCAGCAATTCGAAACACATCGGGGCGGGTCGGCGCAAGGTTCGGCATCGCTCGTTCGACCATCTGTTCAAGTGCATCGGTATAGAGCTGAAGGTACGAACCCGAAAGATCGAGTTCTGCCTGCCGGGAAAAACCATGCTTATCGATCGGGTCACCGATGAGCTGATCCGCAATATGCTCGTGCGTTTGAATTAGATCCTGAAGACTATGCGCAATCTGATTGTTAGTCAGGCGCATTAATGGATCTCGTAATGCTTGAGTCTCTTCCTCATGCCTTGTTAGTAACCGAATTGCCTTGGCCAAGAACGCCCGGCGTTCATCCGCCGTCGGCTGCTTGGAATCCTCAGGCGGCATTTCGCCCCGCTGGATTTTGTGTATGACCTCTTCCCACAATTCGTGGTTATCGACCGTTACTTGCAAATCAAACCGATCCAAACGAACATCGCCCTGGCGTTCATCCGCGCCGTGACATTTCACGCAATAATTATCAAGAAACGGAATATCATTTTTTTCCTGCGCCCGAGCAGACGAAGCCAACATCGATAAAAAAATGAACATCCAAAGATGAATAGCGGATCCATTCATGACTGCTTCAGTTTTAAGCAGGTCTACTTTACTCATGTACTTCTCCATGGAGCCTTATCATTCCCGGGATCCAGAATCCTGAGACAAGAAATACGATCGCAGAGTTGTTGCGTGTTCGGGAATTAGTCAATCCGGCCAGCATGGCAGTGCCTTTGTTGACGCGCTCATTGATTGTTTCACCGGCGGTCTCGCCGACTTTGCCGCTGGCGAACTCGCGCAGGTGGACAACGCCGTTACTTTCTAATGTCAAATATCCGGAAAATGCTCGGCTATCGACATCCAGTATAGTCGTAATTTCAACCCGTTTTGCACCCCAGAGTCATTCGCTGTCCATTAAAACTAATAAAACGCTGGGGCTGGCAAAGCCCCTCGAAAGAGATGCGATAATTATCTAGTAATCTCTTGTCTGAAAAACAGTACAGCCCGCAGCGAGCATCACAAGCATGAAAATGACCCCACTCGTCAGAGGAGCCCATGGGGATTCACTCGGTGCATTACCACGTTCTTCAGCCTCCCGCAGATCAACCTCTTCGTTAGCACTTGTGTCCGATGAAGAGGCAAGATAACTAACGACTTTGTAAAACTCACTCGGTTTTGGACAAAGTGTATAAGCCGGCCGAATCGCATAGCGATAGAGAGACTGAATAAGATCAGAAGATGGGTTGAGGGATTTCACGACTGTCCCTTCGTCGATATTGCAAAGCGTTGCTGACTGAATATCTTCGCCCAGCCAAACCTTGCCATCTTCAATTAAATCGAAGGTGCTAATTTGCTTGACGCCAGAAAAACTAACTTTGCTCATCTTTTGCCCGCTTTCCAAGTCAAGCATCCATAGATTTCCATTTCTAAATAACACGCCGATATATCGTCCATCAGGTGATCCATCTACCTGGCGAATCGAAGACCTGGACTCAAGCTGAAACTCCTTCTCCTCAACCATCGTTTCTGTGTTCACGCTGATGACTTTTCCGTTTCCAAAAGCAACTGCGATTGTTTTGCCCGAATAGGCAATCATGGCACTCATTTTCTTGTCAAAAGAAAGATTGAGCATCAACTCAGATTTAACGCCGTAGCTGCCATCTTTAAGTTCGAGAACTTTGATGACTCCCTCGTCGTAAACAGCGAACTGATCGAACTCTTGGTTGTAACTAATTGACGATCCAGTGCGGATCCGCACGCCTTCGGCCCGCCCCATCTCAATAAACAGCTCTGATGTTGCCTTGCCTGAATCGGCAGTCTCACCACTCGCATCCTCGACCATCGCATTTGGTTCGCCAGCAGCATTCTCCTTCGCCTGCCCGACCGTCTTAAATTGTTCGACCACCATCTCAGAATTCATCCGATAAATCTCGCCACTGGAGGTAACGGCGATAATTCCATGTGGCGAAGAAAACAATTGGATTGTGCTATCGGGAAACTTGCCGACCTCTAAAGGCTCGGCCACTCCTGTGCGCAAAACACTGACCTTATTGCTGTTCATATTAGGACCAAGGCCACCAAAACGTTTACAAACCACAAAATCGTTGATTGGGTCAAACACGGGTTGAGGAACGTCTCTTAAACCAGGAATCGGCACTTCACTTAATTTTGCAAAAAACGTAATCGTACCAGTAGCCATTTGATCTTCGGGCGACATTTTCATCCCCGACACCACACTCCAGTTCTTGCCTGCATCATCCCAACGATAAACCTGCCGAAATACGTCGGTCGCATACACTTGGTCAGCCGCCGGAAATACGCCGGAAAACTCGGTGTTCTTCATTTTCGTGTCGAACAGGCCATAGGCCGATCCTATCGAAAAGCAAAACGCCCAAAACACCAAAGTCAAAATGACAGAGACGATTGAGCTTCGCCAAACTAAACCGACAAACGCAGAGACCGCGAAATAAATCGCGAACACCAATACATAAAGCGGGATACTCAGCAAAATCGCCCGATCCCAGGTTCCCATTCCAATCCCGAGCCAAAGCCAAAGACCAAAAAACAGATAGGCAGCGCAAATCGCGATGAAGGCACAACCTCCAACAAACTTCGCGACGTACAATCCCCATCGAGAGATCGGCTTGCTCAAAAGAAGGTTCAATGAACCGGGCTCAAACGTCTCAGGAATTAAATTTGCAGTCACAATAATCGCAATTAACAATCCAATCGACAAAACTAATTTCTCAAAGTACCACGGTAATTCTGAGATCAAAAGTTTAGACAGTTGCTGCTGGCTCATCGGGAGGGGATCAATGGGACTCCAAATGGCATAGCAAAATTCAATTGCCGAGTCTTCGCCGGGAGGAATCAATTTCCTTGAGAACGCGCTGGACAGGAGAAGTCGATTGACGCGCTTCACCTCGACTTCTGATAACTGATCGTATCCGGAATCAATTAGCTCTTTAGCTTCACGATTCAGTAGTTTATTTTTCCAATCGGCCGCCACATAAAAATCCGGATTCTCGATAACTGAGTTCAGTCCATCGATTAAATCCCGCCTAACTTCCGAGCCCTCCGAATTCCCTCGCCGTCTTCTACCCCGCCTGCCCTCCTCGTCATCTGCTTCAGGCTCAACCTCTCCAGTTTCTTCTTTTTCGACAAGTGCAATTAATTGGTTTTTGAAATTATCATCGTCTGGAATTAACTCCCAGACACGAGTCATCACCGCCTCATCGGGTTTTCCTTGCCGCTCAACCAACGCTTTGGCAATCCCCTGGCTATTCAATCCGCGTTCTGGCAGTTGCCAATCAAGGGTCTCGCGAATGTGCAACGGAGCAATAACGAGCAACAGCAATGTGATGAAAATCAGAAGGACATACAGAACCCTTGAAGCCAGGGCCGCACGAAATGAATCTTTGATGATTGCGAAATAAGGTCGCATTAGGAACTTTCTATAATTTGATAAATCGAAGTAGGCGTCAACTTAATCCCGAATCTTTACTCCGAGACAATTTTTAAGAACGCATCTTCTAGCGACGATTCTTGTCTTGTCATTCTCAACAAACTTACTTCGTTAGCTCTGACTCGATCGATCAACGTATCCAAGGCATTTTGATCTGCGAGTGTTATTTTGACAGAGAAAACGCCCGCCTCAGATTTCGAAAGAATAGTGCAATCCTCTCCTTCCATCGCTTTATGAATTGCAGTTGAGTCGCCGGAGATATCCATCTCCAGTGTAATGAGACTCCCCTCAGCTCCTGAAAGCTTCTTAACGAATCCACCAATTTCTGATACCGGCCCACAATATTTCAAAGCACCCTGATTCAAGATCGCAACGCGGTCACAAATCATTTCAACTTCCTGAAGAATATGACTGTTCAGGAAAATGGTCACGCCTTCATTCTTTAAGTTGCGAATAATATTTCGAACGTCAGCACGCGCCCGCGGATCAAGTCCATCCGTCGGTTCATCGAGAATCAATAGTTTCGGATTGTGGAGCAACGCCTGAGCTAACCCCAGCTTTTGCAACATTCCCTTTGAGTATTTCCGACATCTGTCTTTAGCACGGCCAGTTAATCCGACCATCTCAATGACTCGATCCTGCTTCTTACGAATTTCAGCCGACGGTACGTTACTTAAGTTGCCATAACACTCCAGCGCAGAAAAACCGGTGAGGTGAGGCGGGATTCGAAGATGCTCGGGCAGGTAGCCCACCAACCGTCGGGCCGATCGGGAACCGGCACTCAAACCCATCAATTCAGCGGAACCGGCACTCTTGCGGATAATGCCCAATAGAATTTTGATAAAAGTTGTCTTGCCAGCACCGTTGGGGCCGAGCAAACCAAAAATTTCTCCCTGATTTACCTGAAACGACACATCATCGAGCGCCTGAAACCGCTTTTTGAAGATGACACCCTCAGAATATATTTTACTGAGCCCGGTGGCATTAATCGCCGGAATCTTGGGAGATAGCTCGTTAACTGTTGAGTCCTTTATCATTCGCCTACCGTCGATGGTGAAAAATTTGCATCAAATTATGTTAGCCGGTAATGGTTCACCGGTGATTATAAAACGACTTAAGCCTGTGCGATAACCGGGGCCAAGTGTAAATTGTACCTCTGATTCCAGTTCAAGGTTTCGATTCCAGCACAACTTAGAGTCATTCTGCAAAAACTAGTCATTTTCAATACCCAATCCAAACACCTAATCAACGCCAGACCGTTGAGCGAATAATTTAATGAATTCACCCAACTCTCAAGATAATCGACTCGATGATCCGGTCGTCCTTCTGTTTCAGTCGTCACCGTACGGAACTCTCGACGCGATTGTCCAACACGACAATAAAACCGTCTATTTTTATTTGAACCAACCCGTTGCAACAGACTCGACGCAAAGACCCGCCTTCGGCACCCGCGCGTGTTGGGTTCGAAATCTTGACATAGGCCCCCTCGTCGTCAATGAGGCCCAAATGCGGCAAGGCATTTCCCCCATGCTTCCTCGCAATCTTTGTATTCACCGCGAGGGACAACCACTCCCCCAGAGTGATAATCTTCGAATCGTCTGGTTCGAAGAAGGCAACGGCGCAGCTCTAATAGAATTGCTCCCCAACCAAGAACCGGTGACTCTTGCCGTCATCCCCCCATGGAGCGGACTCGAAGGGTTTCATGGGTACGCACACGAATGCGCCGTAGAGAGCCCACTCTGCTGGCCAATGCCCGACAATCCAAAACTCCGCCAGCGGATCGAAAATGCGGATCGATTTTGGCAGGCATGGAAACCCCAACCCACCACTGACCAAAACTCTGAAGATTCAATCGATTCAAGTAACTCGCCTTTTGCCGAACTCCAACCCCTACTGCTAAGCCATTTTGATCACGACTTTTTAACGGAACCTGAAACTACTCAACGCGAATATTTTTCAATTGGCGAAAATCGTTTCCCACCTTGCGGAATCGTACGATACTCAAACCCGGCTGAAACCATCATCGCGACCGTAGGCATGTCCGTCTGCCCCCAACCTGCTGTTGAGCTGTTTTCTGATACTCCCGGACTTTACCGCCGAATCGAGTTGGCAATCAAGCTGACTCATCACCAAGACACAAATCCGGAAGTTCAAAATAAAACAATCGAGCTGGCCACGCAAAGACTGAGTGGACTGGCGAACTACCCCTGGAATCAATTCACCTGGCTTGGACCTGGCCACACCTGCGCGTTTCCCAATGTTGTTCCCGAATGCAACAGTGCCCTGTTAGTTCATCAAACCCAATACCTTCCCAACCAACCCGCAAGTGAGACAGCCAACACTTATCGCAATGATCCGGTCAATATACTATGGCTGGTTCCCATCACGGAATCTCAACAACAAGGCCTCCAAACTGGCGAACTCACCGCGACTGACATTTTTTAAACGGGTCAAAAAAGGCAAGACAAATTGCCCTCAAGCAAGTTGTTGTTGGGGTCGATATTTTGGCAAAATTAGTGATTCTCCTATCAAAAATGGAACCCTCATTATGGTAAACTGAAATCCCAGCTAGATCGCAGTATTGAATTAGCTTCCCCGCTGATGGACTGTCTTCCTACCAGTCTCATCTTACGATGACTCCCTTCAATAAAATTTGATGACCGAACCAAACGACCACTCTTCGAGCGACATTGCGACTCAATTCAATTTGATTCAGCAAGCTAAAGCGAACGAACCGGTTGCTTGGGAATTGGTATTCTCTTTGTACGCACCGTTAATTAAGCGTTGGGCGAAAGGATACGGCGTCGTTTGTCCGTTTGAAATTGACAATGTTTGCCAGGAGGTCTTTACCAAGCTTGTAAAGAACATCGACTCATTTCAATACCGTGAGAGTGGCGGGTCCTTTCGGGGGTGGCTCAGGGTAATTACGCGTAATTACATCTGGACTCAGCAAATGGGGAAAGGAAAGCCTCAAACGATTGGGGGAACTCTTTGGAATTTGCAATTGAACCAGATTCCATATAATGCAACTTCTGAACGCAGTCTCTTAGACGCCCCGGAAGAGGATGACGATGACGACACTCATAAGTTAATTTTTCTTCGAATTATGAAATGGGTTGAGGCAAACTACTCTGAGTCACAGAGTATCGCATTCAAACGAGTCGTAATTGACCACCGCCCTGCCCGGGAAGTGGCGGAAGAGTTAGAGTTAACTCCCAACGTGGTCTATCAGAACAAATCTCGTATCTTGGCTAAAATCAGAAGTGTTTTTCAGGATTTAGTTTAGTGAAAACACCACTAACAAAATTTGCTCAATGCAAAACCATCGTTTAACTTTTTCAATAGAAAAAATACTTTGATCGAAACCTGCCCGTCCGAAGAGCTTCTTCGCCAATTTAATGAAGGACGCCTCGACGCACCAAACGAGGTCGACAGAATCACGGAACATTTGGGTTCCTGTGAATCTTGCATCGATAAACTTGATGCGATGGAACCCGGGCCCATTGCAGAGGGGCTTCGCAAATCCGCTGCGTCGATGTTACTGAACGAGGAAACGCTACTGGTCGCCGAAGACCAAGACTTTGATTCAATTCAAGGCACGATTGACGACGTTCTTTCCACCGTTAGAAACAATCCGCCCAAAGAGAAACTCGACGCCTCTCAATTCGGCGAAAACCGTTACCAGGTCATCGCTGCTATCGGCGAAGGTGACTTCAGTTGTGTTTACGGGGCACTGGGGCCAGCTAAAGAGGGAACCGATGATCCGCCTGACCTCTTAGCAATTAAAATCCCACACGATTCCAAGTTAACAACTGACCGGCACACACAACAGTTTTTCCTTGACTGCAAACAAGCAAAACAACTGAACCATCCAAACATTCAGCCTGTCCTCGATTACGGTCGCTGGGATGACAAAAAATTATTTCTTACTAAACCCCTTCTTCAGCATCCGACACTGACCACACTCTCCCGACAAAGATGTAAATTCAATCACGAAACAACGCTCTCAGTCATGAAGCAAATTGTAGATGCCGTTTTTTACGCTCACTCCAATCAGGTCGTCCATCGGCACCTATCTCCCAACAACATTCATTTGATCAAACAAAGCGAGACCGAAACTAAAGACACCGGAGCCTATCAAGCGATCGTTTCGGATTTTGGATTCACGTTTGATTCCCGCTACCACTTTGATCTGATCGAACCCGCCCAACGCAAAAACCCATTTGTTTCGCCAGAAAGCGATACGCAGAACGTCGAATTCATAGACGATCGAACCGATGTTTACTCCCTCGGGAAAATCCTGAAATTACTATTACGGCTCACTACCGACCTGCAAGGGGAAGAAAACCTCAAGAAGATCATCGAAAAATCAACCACGACCCGGCGAAGCGAGCGTTATCAGAGTGTTGGTGAAATGAGGTTTAACCTCGGGCTATTGTAATTCGTTCACCACTGAGATTCCCCAGCGAACCCGATAAACAGCGTTGACACCGCCGAGAGCACACGTATGATATTGTCATGCCCAACAGACTCCACAACACGCATTCCCATTTGCATCATCCTCCTCGATGACCGTTGTGGACTAATCTGACAATGCATTTGCAAAACACAGAACGCTGGCCACAAGGTCAGCGTTTTTTTTTATCCACGAACCATTCCAAAACTTAATTTGAATTCAAAAGGTTACTATGTCGCCCAATCTTGATCCATCGATTGTCCGCTTGGCACTGCCAAAGGGCCGAATGTTTGACCAGGTCGTCGATCTTTTAAAAGGAGCCGGGATTTCGATCCGTCAATCCGAACGTGGTTATCGGCCGAACATCTCCCTCCCATCTTTCAATGCAAAAATTCTCAAACCAAGAAATGTAATCAGCATGCTGGCTGCAGGTGCAAGGGATCTTGGTTTTGCAGGCGAAGACTGGATCCAGGAGACTGGCACTGAACTTCACGAACTCCTCGACACTGGCCTCAACCCCGTACGACTGATCGTCGCCGCTCCTCACCAATTGTTGGTCGACGGAAAATTACCTCAGAAAAAGATCATCATCGCTTCGGAGTATCCCGAAATCGCGCAGCGCTGGGTTGCAAGCCAAGGCATTGAAGCGAGCATTCTTCAAACCTATGGCGCCACCGAAGTTTTCCCGCCAGAAGACGCCGACTGCATCATCGACAACACTGCGACGGGATCAACATTACGAGCCAACGGCTTGCACATCATTGACGAAATCATGACGTCCTCCACAAGACTGTATGCTTCGAAAAATGCAATGGACAATCCTCAAATTCGCAATCGAATTGAAGATTTCGCCATGGTCATCCAAGCTGTCCTCGACGCGAGGAAGCGGGTCATGATGGACTTGAATGTCGCTCAGGAAAATCTCGAAGCCGTGATTAACTGCCTGCCATCAATGAGAACACCAACAGTGTCGCCACTAAGTAATTCAGATTGGGTTGCCGTGCGAGCCGCGATTTCAAGAAAACAACTCGCCGAAATCATCCCTAAGCTAAAATCTGCCGGCGCCTGCGATATCGTGACCACTGCCGCCGAGCAATTAATCTCGTAATTACTTTACTTGCAACTGAGATGCGATCATTTCAGTCTACCGACTGAGTCAATTCCTACGTTTTTTCCAAACGCTGTTATGAAACAATCTGACAACGATGGCTATCAAACGCCTGAATTCCAAAACAAAATTACGCTCCAACTCAGTCGGAACGAATCGACCTGCGCGATCAGCAATCTGGAAGACAGACTTGCTGATCTCGACCAGGCACTTATTTCGAACTACCCCGCTCATCAAGAACTTCAGAATCAGCTCGGAAAGTATTGCGATGTTCCAGCGGATCGAATCGTGGTGACCGCCGGTGGCGACGATGGAATCGACCGCATCATTCGGCATGCAATTCAGGGTTCAGCCAAAACGATCGTGACCCATGCCCCCTCTTTTGAAATGGTCGACATCTATTGCCGCAACCATGGCGGTTCGCTGTCCCCCGTTCCATGGCTCGAAGGTGATTTTCCCATAAAACAATTCGTGGATCAAATTGATCAGGATACAGCACTCGTCGTGCTGACCTCACCCAACAACCCAACTGGCGGCATTATCTCCATCGAAGTCATCGAGGAGATCAATCAAGCGGCAAGAAAAGTTGGCGCGAAACTCTTAATCGATCATGCGTACATTGAGTTTGCCGATCAAAATCCAATCGCTGAACTCACTGTTGATGACAACATCATCATCATCAGAACATTTTCCAAAGCTTGGGGATTAGCTGGACTGCGAGTTGGCTATTTAATTGCACCCAGTATTGAATTTGCCAACACTATGCGGAACTCATCGGGTCCGTTTCCCGTCAGCGCCGTTTCTCTTGAACTGGCACGACTATCATTGGTCGAATTCCAGCACTCGATGGAGCACAACGTCGCCCAAATCAAGAAATTTCGCAAGCTACTGATAGATTTGGTCACACAATGCGGCGCCACGGCGATTGAAACTCAGGGGAATTTTGTTCTTGTAAAATTTAAAGATGCCGACGCAATTTGGAATGGGCTCGCCAAAGATGGAGTGGGGGTCCGCATCTTTACAGGGAACGTTTATTTAGAAAATCAACTTCGCATCACCTGCCCAACGTGTCCGGCAGATTATCTACAACTGGCTCAGTCGCTTTGTCGTTTATGCGATGTTGAATTCGAATCGCAAAAGGTTGCAATTGGTCTGGCTCACACCCAGGAAGTAGAGAAAACGTCGTCGCGAGATGCTCAAAGCGAAACCGACCGGGTTTGGACGTCGACTCGAAAAACCAAAGAAACTTCCATTGATTTGGCAATAAACCTCGACGGTTCTGGGTTAATCGAAATTGAAACCGGCATTGGATTTCTCGACCACATGCTGACCGCGCTCGCTTTTCATGCAGGCTTCGATCTTCAACTAAAATGTGATGGTGATCTCCAGGTTGACGACCACCACACCGCCGAAGATTGTGCTCTGGCGCTCGGAACAGCAATTGATAATGCACTGGGGAAGCGATCGGGAATTAAACGATTCGGCTATGCCTATGCTCCCCTCGATGAATCACTAGCCCGAACGGTCATTGACCTGAGTGGTCGCCCCTGGCCTGAAATTCATTTGAATTTGGAACGCGAAATGATTGGAACGTGGGCCTGCGAAAACATCACCCACTTTTTTCAATCGTTCGCAATGACGCTGAAATGCTCGCTGCATGTCGATGTATTACGAGGAAGCAACGATCATCATCGTGCCGAAGCAGCCTTTAAATCGTGTGCCAAAGCCCTTCGTGAAGCACTCACACAAACCTCGGGTGAGGTTCCAAGCACCAAAGGTGTTCTTTAAATTTGCGAACCTTTCAATTTGATCACCTCAAACGAGACACCTTAAAACTATTTATCCGCCCTTTTGTGTTTTCTTATGATTCAGATAATTAATACCGGCGTAGCCAACATTCGGTCGTTACAAGCGGCGTTCGACCGTCTTGATTGCCCTTGGAATCTCACGGTGAGCCCGGAAGACATTGCGACCGCCTCGCATGTGGTTCTCCCGGGTGTAGGTGCCTTCGCGGCCGCTGCGGAAGCAATCGATCAGCTCGGCCTGAGGAAGGCAATCATCGATCGGATCAATCACCGGGAATCGGCAACACTCTGTATCTGCCTGGGCATGCAACTATTGTGCGAATCGAGTGAGGAATCTCAATCTGCAAAAGGACTTGGAATCATCCCGATGGCCATCACTCGATTTGGAGACGGGGTCAAGATTCCACAACTAGGGTGGAACGAGGTTCGCCCCCTCGATAATGGCCCCTACGATGCCGGCGAAGCCTATTTTGCGAACTCGTACCGACTTGAAACCGCGCCCGATGGCTGGGGAGCAGCGGAAACCGATTATGGGGGAACATTTATTAGTAGTATTTGGCGAGGGCGAACATTGGCATGCCAGTTCCACCCGGAGCTTTCAGGAACGTGGGGTGAGTCAGTATTGACCCAATGGATCGAGGGAATCACATGCTAAAGTCAAGAATTATTCCCTGTCTCGACGTAAACGAGGGTCGAGTTGTCAAAGGTGTGAAATTCCAAAACCTCCGCGACGCCGGCGACCCGGTCGAGCTCTCGTTTCACTATCAAGACCAAGGCGCTGACGAACTCGTTCTGTTAGATGTTACAGCGACGCGTCAAGAGCGAATCGCAATGCTCGAGACCATCGAGCGGGTCAGGCAGAGGCTTTCCATTCCCTTGACCGTCGGCGGGGGAATTGGGTCCATCGAGGATGCTGGCCGATTGTTAAACGCTGGCGCCGACAAAGTTAGCATTAACTCGGCTGCGGTTCGTAATCCCGATCTAATCGCAGCCATGTCCGCTCGGTTCGGTGCTCAGTGTACTGTTGTAGCAATCGACGCAAAAAAACAGGGCGAGATTTTTCAAGTACTCACCCGCAGTGGAACCACGGCCGAAGCGATCGACGCGGTCGCTTGGGCGGCACGAGCGGAATCCCTTGGTGCTGGAGAAATTCTTTTGACCAGTTTTGATCGCGATGGAACGCGAAGCGGTTATGATTTGCCCATGCTTTCGGCAGTTACGGATGCCTGTTCTTTGCCTGTGATTGCATCCGGAGGTGCCGATTCAGTTGCCCATATGGTCGAAGCCTTTCAGCACGGCGCCCATGCTGTGTTGGCCGCGTCTATTTTTCACGATGCGAACATGACGGTTGGCGAAGTAAAACAACAACTCACTGACGCCGGCATTCAAGTTCGAAACGAGTGGTAGAAATCCAACCGCCCCAATACAAGGCGGCATCCCAACCTTACTTGCTCCTCCGTCAGACGTTACGCTTTGCTCAAGTCGCCCTGTTGACTGAACTCACTGATTTTCAAACCTTCACCTTTTCCCATTTATCATGATTATCCCTCAAATCAAATACTCATCGGCCACCTCGCCACAGCAGTTAATCCAGACGATCCAACATTGGAGTCTTTTTGGACAAATCGCTATCACTGGAATCGATGGAAACGCGATCGACGATGTCAAACCTATCCTTCGAAAGCTAGGCGGGACGGTCGATATTTCGCTTGAGTTTGATTCGCTGGATGCCGAAGGGCAGTTGGCGATGCTTAATGAAGGGGCATGCCGTTTAATCAATCGTGATTCCTCTTCCAGTTTCGAGCAGGTGCCGTCGGATCGTCAAATCGGGCTGACAGAAAACCCGCCCCTTGATCAGGCGATTCCTCAACATACCTTGGTCGCTTTGGATTCACCCACTGCCTCACGGATCTCAGAATTGGAGATGGCGAGAATCGACTGCCTCGTCAACATCGTCGATCTGTCTCCCGAACTAATCACTGATTTTTTCAAGACGGTCCTTGTGACTGACCGGCCAGATGGTCTGTGGTCAACAGTCATCGTCGATCCCATTGGAATCGCACTTGGATTAGCCTATTCAAATTACGAAAGCCTGCTGCATGCGATCGAAACCCGATGTGGCACCTACTGGTCGCGGTCACGAGATGGCCTCTGGATCAAAGGAGAGACCAGCGGAGCAACCCAGCAACTTTTGGGGATTCGCATGGACTGCGACCGCGATTGCCTTCGATTTACCGTGACTCAGGATTCGCCTGGATTTTGCCACCGCAATACACATACCTGTTTCGGTCAGGAAAGAACCATTCAATCGGTCGTTGAACGCCTACAGCAGCGTTTGGCGGAGGCCGATGAAAGTTCATTTACGCACCGTCTCGCTAATCAACCCGAAATGCTCGAGGCAAAACTACTCGAAGAGGCTAAGGAACTTTCCCTTGCAAGCCAGCAGAACGACCAAGATGAAATTGCTTGGGAAGCAGCAGACGTGCTGTACTTTTCGTTGATCGCAATGTTGAAAAACGGCGTGCCCCTCGAAAACGTCTATGCTGAATTAGCTAGACGCATGAATCGAGTAGTTCGACGCGACCCAGGGCTCAAAAACTAAAATCGGATCTCATTCAACTCAACATAGGCGTTATGATCCTTTTAAATCCTGCGGTTACTTCCAGTCTGTTTTAAACCCCCGCCTTCCTGATTCTTTCGCCCGCTAACCGTGTCCTAACCGG
>Ga0315321_10000703_pt1 | contig 25393 bp, 15 predicted proteins | sample M180m21515metaG_FD_203464 | JGI IMG/M metagenome (GOLD analysis project Ga0315321, IMG submission 203464) | Ammonia-oxidizing marine archaeal communities from Monterey Bay, California, United States - M1 80m 21515 | ecosystem: Environmental > Aquatic > Marine > Intertidal zone | place: USA...
TTGACCTTATAAAAAAAGAATCTTTTGATTTAGTACTTTGTGATATAAAAATGCCAAAAGTAGATGGTATTGAATTACTTCAAAGAACAAGAAAGACAAATCTGACTCTTCCTTTTATTATGTTAACGGGACATGGTAATATTGAAACCGCAGTAGAATCAATGAAACTCGGTGCTTATGATTTTATATCTAAACCACCAGATCTTAACAGGCTAATTAATTCTGTAAGAAATGCATTAGAGAAAAAAGAGTTAGTAACTGAAAATAAAATTTTAAGACAAAAGGTTGCTAAAAAATATGAAATTATTGGTAATTCTAGCTCTATAATGGAGATTCATGCTGTAATTAACAAAGTTGCTCAAACTGAAGCAAGAGTTTTAATAACTGGAGAAAGCGGAACTGGTAAAGAACTTGTAGCACATAATATTCACGAAAAAAGTAATAGGAATAAAGCTCCTTTTATTGAAGTTAATTGTGCTGCTATTCCTTCTGAGCTTATTGAAAGTGAATTGTTTGGTCATCTTAAAGGATCTTTTACATCTGCTGTAAAGGATAGACAGGGTAAATTTGAAGCTGCAAATAATGGAACTTTATTTTTAGATGAAATTGGAGATATGAGTTTAGCGGCTCAGGCAAAAGTTCTTAGAGCTCTCGAAGAAAGTAAAATTCAAAGAGTTGGGAGTCAAAAAGATATTAGTGTAGATGTTAGAGTTGTAGCAGCTACAAATAAAGACTTAAAGAAGGAGATAGAAAATGGTAATTTTAGAGAGGATTTATATCACAGGCTAGCAGTAATAATGATTGAAGTCCCTGAATTGAGTAAAAGAAAATCAGATATACCAATACTTATATCACATTTTTCAAAGTTAATATCTAAAGAACAAGGAATCGAAACTAAAGATTTTAATAAAGATTCCATAAAATTATTAGAAGATTATAATTGGTCTGGAAATATCAGAGAACTTAGAAACGTTATAGAGAGATTAATAATTTTAGGAGGTAACCCAATTTCTAAGGAGGACGTTAATCTTTTTACTACAAAAAAATAATTCATGAAATATTTAAGTTATCTATTAATAGTAGCTTTCAGTGTATCATTGCATTCTCAGAATACAAATGAGGATTCAGTTTTTATTGATAAAATTTATGATGAAGCATTAGCTAATGGTAATTCTTATGAATGGCTTGACTATTTATCAAACCAAATAGGTGGAAGACTATCAGGCTCTATAAATTATGATAGATCTGTAAAATGGGGTATGGATGAATTAGAGATGATTAATCTAGATTCTGTTTGGTTACAACCAGTAATGATTCCAAAATGGGTTAGAGGAGCTCCAGAATATGCTCATATTGAATCTAGTCCAGGTAATACCATATCTGTTCCAATAGCAGCACTAGGAGGTTCTATTTCAACTCCTTCAATTGGGATTTCAGCAAATGTAATAGAGGTTAAAAATTTTAATGAATTAAAAATGATTGGAAAAGATTCAATCAGAGGTAAAATTATTTTTTATAATCGTCCAATGGATCCAACTTTAATAAACACTTTCCAGGCATATGGAGGTAGTGTAAATCAAAGAACTCAAGGTGCTGTTGAAGCAGCTAAACTCGGTGCTATTGGAGTTATAGTCAGATCTATGACAACATCCTTAGATGATTATCCACACACCGGATCTATGTATTATGAAGGCTTGTCGTTAAATCAAAGAATACCAGCTGCTGCAATAAGTACTAATGGTGCTGAACTTTTAAGTTCCATGCTTTCTCTAAACCCGAATATAAAATTCTTTTTTAGACAAAATTCAAAAAATTTTCCAGATGTTTTATCTCATAATGTAATTGCTCAAATTAATGGTTCTGAAAAACCTGATGAAATAATAGTAATAGGTGGACATCTTGATTCATGGGATCTAGGAGATGGAAGTCATGATGATGGAGCAGGCATAGTTCAATCTATGGAAGTTTTAAGAATATTAAAAGATTTAAATTACTCACCCAAAAGAACAATTAGAGTAGTGTTATTTGCAAATGAAGAAAATGGATTAAGAGGGGGGACTAAATATGCTGAAGAAGCTATATTAAATAATGAAAAACATTTTTTTGCATTAGAATCTGATGCTGGTGGTTTTACTCCTAGAGGTTTTAGTTTTGATACATCAGAAAAAGAGTTTAAAACAATTAAAAAATTTGAAAATTTATTTATTAAATATGGAATGGATAATTTTTTCATTGGTGGGAGTGGAGCAGATATAGGTCCATTAAAAAATGGTGAGGTAATCTTAGCAGGATTAAGACCTGACACTCAAAGATATTTTGATTATCACCATGCTGCATCAGATACATTTGATAAAATAAATAAACGTGAATTAGAACTCGGTGCAGCAGCAATGACAGCATTAGTTTATCTTCTTGATAATTATAAACTTTAAGTATGATCAAAGTACTTAACGATTTCTCTAAGTATACTAGAGAATTTAAGTATAATCTTAAACTAGCATTTCCAGTTATGATCGGTATGTTAGGTCATACTTTTGTTCAATTCATCGATAATATTATGGTAGGTCAGTTAGGAACTGCTGAGCTTGCAGCTATTTCTCTTGGAAATAGTTTTGTGTTTATTGCTATGTCTATTGGAATTGGTTTTTCATCTGCCATTACTCCCCTTGTAGCAGAAGCTGATGGTGCAAAAAAAGAAGATGATGTATCTAGAATCTTTGAGCATAGTTTTCTGATATGTTTAATACTAGGTATAGTTCTTTTCCTATCAGTATTTCTCAATAGAAATCTCTTATATTCAATGAATCAACCTATTGAGGTTGTAGAATTAGCTTCTCCATATTTATTTTGGGTTTCAATGTCGCTAATCACAATTGTAACCTTCCAGTCATTTAGACAATTTGCAGACGGATTATCTTTTACACGTGCTGCTATGTATTCAACACTTGTTGGTAACGCTATAAATGTAATTTTAAACTTTTTTTTAATATTTGGATTTTGGATTTTCCCAAAACTTGGTGTTGAAGGTGCTGCAATTGGAACTCTTATTTCAAGAATTTGTATGTTGACTTTTATAATATTTTATCTTAAACTCCATAAAAAATTATCTAAATACATAAAGAAATTTTTCCCCTCTAAAATTGAGATTAAACGAGTGAAAAAAATCTTATATCTTGGATTACCATCTGCATTACACAGTCTCTTTGAGGTAGCTTTCTTTGTTTCTGCTGTTTGGATGTCTGGATTCATTGGTAAAAATTCTCAAGCTGCTAATCAAATTGCATTAAATCTATCATCTATGACTTATATGGTTGCTCTTGGAGTAGGAGTAGCAGCTATGATAAGAGTTGGAAATCAAAGAGGTATGATGAACTTCAAAAAGTTAAGAGAAGTAGCTTTGTCAACTCTATTATTAATAATAATTATTGATATCTTCTTTTGTTTTATATTTTTAACATTTAATGATTCTTTACCATTACTTTATCTAGATTCTTCAGACCCCTCTGGCTTTAACGATGTTAATGAAGTACTTAAAATAGCATCAAACCTCCTAATTGTAGCTGGTGTATTTCAGTTATTTGATGGTATTCAGGCTGTGGTTCTTGGTTCATTAAGGGGAATGCAAGATGTTATTAAACCTGCAATAATAATATTTTTTTCTTATGGTATTCTAGGCTTTCCAATCTCTTATACTTTAGGTTTCTATACTTCATTAGGAATGGTTGGGATTTGGATTGGACTACTTTCTGGATTGTTTTTTTCATCATTATTTCTATTTCTAAGATTTAATTATCTTTCAAAAAAAATAATTGCATTAAATGATTGAAGAAATATTAAAACTAGATTCTCAATTGTTTTTATTTCTTAATAATTTAGGATCATCTACGTTTGATACTTTTTGGATCTTTTTATCTTATAAAGAATCAAACATTTTTTTTTACTTATCACTATTAATATTTTATTTTTATAAAGAATCAAAAACAATAAAATTATCAGAAGTTTTTTACTCTCTTCTCTTTATTGCAATTATGATTACAATTACAGATCAAACGGCTAATTTGTTTAAAGATTCTTTTCAAAGGTTAAGACCCTGTTATAATGAATCTTTGATCGATTCTGTTAGACTGGTAAAGGAATCATGTGGTGGAAAATATGGATTTTTTTCTGCCCATGCATCAAACTCTTTTTCACTTGCTGTTTTCTTTGGTCTATTATATAAAAACAATTTTAGATATGTTATTTATATATCACTTTTATATGCTTCTCTAATATCTTATAGTAGAATTTATTTAGGTGTTCATTTCCCATTAGATATACTTTTTGGAGGTATCTTTGGAATAACTATTGGATTAGTTATTTTTAGAATTTATGAAAATAAATTAAATTTTTTCAAGTTCTTGAATAAATCTTGACCAAGTATATTCTGTCTTAGATTTTCTTATGTTAGCTTTATAAGCTTCTTGATTATCATTTTTTAAAGAATTTATAATAGCTTTTGAAAGATTTTCTGATGTTTTGTCAAACACTTCGCCACTATTATCTCTCTTGATTATTTCTTTCAAACCTTTTACATTAGAAACAATTAAAGGGGTTTCATAATAATATGAGACTGGTGTAATACCACTTTGACTTGCTTTAATATATGGTTGGATAACTATATCACAAGCACATATATAATCTCTTATCTTTTTTGAATCTAGAAAATTATTTTCAACTATAATTTTGTCACCTAAGTCTAGTTCTTTTATAATGTTCAAGTATCTATCTATAGGTTCATAAAATTCTCCTGCAATAATCAATTTTACATTAACTTCCTTTAAGTACTTAAAGCTGTCAATTAATACTTCTAAACCCTTATATTTTCTGACTAAACCAATAAAAGAAACATAATTAGAATTATCAAGTCCCAAATCTTTTTTTGCATTTTCTTTATTCTTAATTTCAGGTAAATCATCATTAATAGGATGAAATAATGAAACAACTTTCTTTTTGGTACTTTCCTTAAGTTGATCACCAACATTATCAGAGAATGTGATAAAACTTTGGCAAATTTTAACCATAAGCTTTCTTAATAATCCCTCTAAAGGAATTTTTTCATGATTATCCCAATTATCAATAAGTCCAATTACTTTAATTTTCTTATTTAGAAATATTCCGATAACAAAATAAGGTATACAAAGAATAGGTGACCAATATCTTAAAATTAGAAACTCAGGATTTAATTTATTAACTCTTATAGAAGTTCTTATCCAATTTAAAGGGTTAATGGTGTTTATTAAACGTCTAATTACAAAGCTTTGATGATATTTTTCATTACTATATTGTGTCTTTCCAGGAAAAATAAGGCTAGGGTATAATAATGAAAAGGTCCAAACTTCTGTACTTAAATTTTTTTTAATCAGTTCATTACATAATGAGTGTGTTGAATCAGAAATTCCTCCTCTATATGGGTATGATGCAGAAAATACAAGGAATTTAACCCTTTTATTACTCATGAGATTTTATTGTAAAATAATGTATTAGAGATCTCCAAATGAGTCTTTTCTTGGAAGATTAGATGAACCCATAAGATATTTATCTATGTGATAAGAAGCTTCTCTTCCTTCAGAAATTGCCCATACTATTAGAGATTGTCCTCTCCTACAATCACCTGCAGTAAAAATATTATTTTTTTTGGTTTGATAGTTAGAATTTGAAGATATATTACCTCTTTTATTTAAATGAATATTTAGTTTTTTTGGCAAATCATTTTCAGGACCAGTAAAACCTAATGCTAAAATTACAAGATCACAATTCCAGTTTTTCTCAGAATTGGGTATTTCGATAAATTGTTTTTTTTCATCATCAAATTTAACATTTACAGTCTGTAGACTAACGATATTATTATCCTTATCTCCAATAAACTTCTTTGTTAAAATACTCCATTCCCTTTCTGCTCCTTCCTCATGAGAAGAAGATGATTTTAATGTAAATGGCCAGTAAGGCCATGGATTTTTTAAATCTCTTTCCCTTGAAGGTTTTGATGCTAATTCAAAATTTATTACATTTTTTGCGCCATGTCGATTAGATGTTCCTATGCAATCAGATCCTGTGTCACCTCCACCTATAACAATTACATTTTTTCCCTTTGCATCATATTTACTTAGATGTTTATCCAATTGACCATCTACAAATTTGTTATTATGAGTTAAAAAATCCATTGCCTGAATAACTCCTGAAAGATTATTCCCTGGTATATCTAATTTTCGCTTAATAGTAGATCCTGTTGACATAAGAACTGCATCATACTCTTTTTCTATTTCTTCAATCTTTAAATCTTTGCCTACTTCAATATTGCACTTAAATTTTATTCCTTCCTCAATTAAAATATTTACTCTCCTATCAATTATTTTTTTTTCAAGCTTAAAGTCTGGGATACCATATCTAAGTAATCCACCAACCTTGTTATCTCTTTCAAATACAGTTACATTATGACCAACAGAATTTAGTTGTTGAGCTGCAGAAAGTCCAGTTGGGCCAGACCCAATAATAGCAATCTTTTTTCCAGTTCTAATATTAGGTATTTTAGGAGATATCCAATTTTCTTTAAATCCTCTTTCAACAATTTGTTTTTCAATTAATTCAATTGATACAGGAGGATCTATTATTCCTAATACACAGGCAGCTTCACAAGGTGCTGGACAAAGTCTTCCTGTAAATTCTGGAAAATTATTTGTTGAATGTAAAACATCAAGTGCCTCTTTCCATTTTTTATTATATACTAGATCATTAAAGTCTGGTATTAGATTTCCTAATGGACAACCACTGTGACAAAAAGGAACACCACAATCCATACATCTAGCTGCTTGAGAATTTAACACGGATTCTTTAGGATCTATAGTAAACTCCTTATAGTTTTTCAATCTTTTTCTAACAGGAATATACTTTTCGTCAATTCTTTTATACTCTTTAAATCCTTTAACTTTTCCCATAATCATTTAATGAGTTGATTAATTTTCTCTTGAGCAATTTTTTCTAAAGCAATTTTATATTCTTTAGGCATTACCTTGATAAAATTAGATTTTTCTTTTTTCCATTTTGAAAGAAGTGTTTTAGCTAGTTTGCTATTTGTATACGAAAGATGATTTTCTAACATATGACTTATAATATCTTGATCTTGATCATTGACACTTTCAAGATCTATCATTTCCATGTTAAAATCAGAATTTGAAAATTGTTCATCTTTATATATGTAAGAGATTCCACCACTCATACCTGCACCAAAATTTCTACCAATTTTACCAAGAATTAAAACAATTCCTCCTGTCATATATTCGCATCCATGATCACCGATGCCCTCAACTACTGCTTTAGCTCCAGAATTTCTTACACAAAATCGTTCACCAGCAATTCCATTTATATATGCCTCACCCTTAGTTGCTCCATATAAAGCTACATTCCCAGTTATGATATTTAAATTTGATTTAAATGTTGAATTTTTTGGGATTCTTACACTTAGAATACCTCCTGAAAGGCTTTTTCCAAAGTAATCATTTGTATTACCATAAACAGTCATTCTAAGACCTTTCACTGCAAATGCTCCAAAGCTTTGTCCTGCAGATCCTTTGAAATTTAATTTTAATGTTTCCTTTGGTAATCCTTTCTCTCCATATAATTTGGAAATTTCGTTACTTAGAATTGCGCCTACAGATCTATCTGTATTTTTAATTTTGAATTCTAAAGAAGTTTTAATCTTCCTATTTATTGATAATTTTGCTTCTTTTAGGATCTTAAAATCTAAAACTTTACTTAGATTATGATTTTGTTTTTCTGTATTTCTGAGAGTGATATTCTTGTCAGAATTAGGTTTATATAATATTTTATCAAGATTTATTCCTTTTACTTTATAATCATCAATTCCTTTTTTTGCTTCTAATTTTTGGCTTTGACCAATCATTTCTTCTACAGTTCTAAATCCTAGATTTGCCATTATTTCTCTTAATTCTTCTGCAACGAAGTACATAAAATTTATTACATGTTCTGGTTTACCTTTGAAATTCTTTCTAAGCTCTGGATCCTGAGTGGCTATACCAACAGGACATGTATTTAAATGACAAGCTCGCATCATTATACAACCAGAAGCTACTAATGGCGCTGTTGAAAAACCAAATTCCTCTGCACCTAACAGACAAGCAACAGCAACATCTCTTCCTGTTTTTAACTGTCCATCACATTCTAGAACAACTCTACTTCTTAGGTTGTTTAACACTAATGTTTGTTGAGCTTCAGCTATTCCAAGCTCCCATGGAAGACCTGCATGTCTTAATGATGTTAGAGGTGATGCTCCAGTTCCTCCATCATATCCAGAAATCAATATAACATCTGCTTTAGCTTTTGCTACACCAGCAGCTATAGTTCCAACTCCAACTTCTGATACAAGTTTTACATTAACTCTAGCATCTCTATTTGCATTTTTGAGATCAAATATTAATTGCGCAAGATCTTCTATTGAATAAATATCATGATGTGGTGGGGGAGATATTAATCCAACATAGGGAGTAGAGTTTCTTACTTTAGCTATCAAAGGATTTACTTTTGATCCAGGTAATTGACCTCCTTCACCAGGTTTCGCTCCTTGAGCCATCTTAATTTGAATCTCATCAGCATTGGTTAAATAATATGAACTAACACCAAATCTTCCTGAGGCAACTTGTTTTATTGAGCTATTTCTTGAATCACCATTTTCATCTCTTTTAAATCTATTATGGTCTTCTCCTCCTTCACCTGAATTACTTTTACCACCGATTCTATTCATGGCAATTGCAAGATTCTCATGAGCTTCTTTACTAATTGATCCATAAGACATTGCACCAGTTTTAAATCTTTTAACAATCTCTGTCCATGGTTCAACTTCTTCAATTGGAATAGGGTTATAATCAATAAATTTAAGAAGCCCTCTAATTGTCATAAGTTGTTCTTCCTGTTCATTAATTAGTTTAGAATATTCTTTATATGAACTATAATTTTCAGTTTTTACAGAATTTTGAAGTTTTGAAATAGTATTAGGGTTTAGCATATGACTTTCACCATCTCTTCTCCATCTATAATCTCCTCCTGTTTTAATGGATGAAAAATTAGGTTCTGAATTAAAAGCAAAATGGATTCTCTGGCTAATTTCTTTTTCCAGAACATAAAGCCCAACTCCCTCTATTCTTGTTGGTGTATTTTTAAAATATTTGTTTATAAAATTTGTTTTTAGACCTAGAGCCTCAAAAATTTGAGAACCACGGTAAGAGTTTAAAGTAGATATACCTATCTTATTCATTACCTTTAAAATACCTTTTGCTATAGCGTCGTTAAAATTTGATATTGAAGATTCTAAGCTAATATCTTTTATATGTCCGATTTCATGATGATAGCTGATAATTTCATTAACCAGATAAGGGTTAATTGCACTAGCTCCGTAACCAAATAACATTGAAAAATGATGAGGTTCTCTTGGTTCTGCTGATTCTATTATAATTCCGAATTTAGACCTTTTCTTTAACTTAATCATAGTTTGATGAACAAATGAACAAGCAAGTAAAATTGGTATAGGAGCCATTTTTTTTGAAACTTTTCTATCACTTAATATTACTATATTAGTTCCTTCATCAATAAGTTTTTCAATTTTCATTACAATTCCATCAAGGGCTTCTTCTATTCCATTGTGTCCTTTTTTTAACTCATACAAACATTCTATTGAGCTAGATTTAAATTTTTCATGATTTATATATTTGATTTTATCAAGATCTTCATTAGATATGATAGGATTCTTAATGTTTAGGCTTACTGAATGTTCTTCAATTACATCAAAAATATTATAGTTACTACCTAATGATAGACTAGTATCTGTAACGATTTCCTCTCTGATTCCATCAAGAGGAGGATTTGTCACCTGAGCAAACAGTTGCTTAAAATAATTATATATTAACTGTGGTTTTTTAGAAAGGACTGCTAGTGGAGTATCAATTCCCATAGATCCAATAGACTCTTTTCCACTAATACACATTGGGATTATTATCTTTTTAAAATCTTCTTTTGTGTATCCAAATATTTTAAGTCTAGTTTCTAAATTAATTTTTTCATCTGGAGTACGATTTCCTGTATATGATATATCACTTAATTGTAAAATATTTTTATCAACCCATTTCTTGTAAGGTTTTTTGGAAACAATATTTTTCTTTATTTCATTATCATTAATTATTCTTCCTTGGTCCATGTCAACTAAGAAAATCTTACCAGGTTCTAGTCTTCCATGAGACTCAATGTTCTCCGGATCGAGATCAACAACTCCTGTCTCAGATGACATAATTACATAACCATCTTTTGTTACAGTATATCTAGAAGGTCTTAATCCGTTCCTATCTAGAAGCGCACCAATATATTTTCCATCAGTAAATGGGATTGAAGCAGGACCATCCCAGGGCTCCATAATACAGCTATTAAATTTATAAAATGCTCTTTTATCATCATCCATTGAATTATGTTTTTCCCAAGCTTCAGGAACCAACATCATCATTACTTCTGGTAAAGATCTTCCAGTCATTAGTAATAATTCTACAACCATATCCATAGAGGCAGAATCTGATTTTCCAGGAACAATAATTGGTAAAATATTAGACATGTCCCTTTTAGGTATATCCTCTGATTCAAAAAGTTCCTCCCTTGTTTTCATTCTACTAATATTTCCTTTGAATGTGTTTATTTCACCATTGTGACACATGTACCTAAAAGGCTGAGCTAAATCCCATGTTGGAAAAGTATTTGTTGAAAATCTTTGATGAACAAGAGCAAGCTTTGTAACTAGTTTAGGGTTTTTTAAATCGATGTAAAATCTCTCAATGTCTTCTGGAATTAATAAACCTTTATAAATTATTGTTCTTAAACTTAAACTAGAAAAATAAAAATATTCTTTTTGGTTTAATTCTGAAGAATATATTGTGTTTTCACTAATTTTTCTAGCAATAAATAGCCTTAAATTAAATTCTTTATCTGTTAAATTAGAATTACGTTTAATAAATACTTGTTTTATTTGAGGTTGAGTTTTACTAGCTATAGATCCAACAACTTTAGAATTTACAGGAACATCTCTCCAGCCTAATAAATTAAGATCTTGTTTTTTAATCTCATCTTCAAATATTCTAATACAGTGATTAGATTGATTTACTTTATTAGGTAGGAAAACCATACCAACTGCATATTCGTTTGGGTTAGGAAGAGTAAAGTCACATTCTTTAATAAAAAAATCATGAGGTATTTCTATAAGTATACCAGCTCCATCTCCAGTCCGACCATCAGAGCTAACTGCACCTCTATGCTCTAAACAAGTTAAAATATTAAGAGCTTGACTGATAATTGTATTAGTCTTCTCACCATTTAGACTACATATAAATCCAGCACCACAATTGTCGTGTTCAAATTCTGAAAGATATAATCCTTGGTCTTTTAGTTTCATGTCAGATTTACAAAAATATAATTATGAGTTTATCATAATTAATTTTATACTCAAAACAAAATGAGTTATCATTAAAATTATCAATTTGATAAAAAACCTATTATCAAAATGAAGATTTCATATATAAAGTGAAGATATTTAAGAATATTATAGCAAGAATTAACTATTTATTTCCCATTCACCTGATTGAAGAAATTTTTCTGCTTGTTTGAACTTCATAGCTTTAACTTCTCCAGAAGTAGAATTTTTTATTTCAACTTTTTCATTCCTTCCAATCTTTGGTATTTCTCGAGTTACAGTCTCAACTTTTTGATTACTTGCTCCAGCTCCAACTCTACGGGCTCTTTCAGCTAATTCGTCACTATTTAAGCTCTCTTGTTTTGTTGTTTGATAATCATTATTCTTTGAGCTTCCAGAAGATGCATCTTTTATATTTCCTTGATTATCAGGAAGATTAGATTTGAATAAGAAAGAGAGTAATTCTTTGTTAAGTATATGAATCATTGACTTGAATAATTCATAAGCTTCAAATTTATATATCAACAGTGGATCCTTCTGTTCGTGAACAGCTAATTGAACAGATTGTTTTAGATCATCCATTTTTCTTAGATGATTCTTCCATTTTTCGTCAATAATTGCAAGAGATATATTTTTTTCAAAATCATTAATTAAATTTTCACCATTGCTTTCGTATGATTTTTTTAGATCAGTCACAATATTTATAACTTTTTTTCCATCCGTAAAGGGCACTACAATTCTTTTAAAAGAGTTGCCTTTATTCTCATATACATTTTTAATTATTGGAAGAGCGAGTGTTCTATTTAACTCTTTTTTGTTTGTGTAAAAAGTATTTAATTCCTCATACAAACTTTGAATTAAATCATCTTCACTAGATTCTAGAAACTCATTTTCTGTAATTGGAGATGTCATTGAAAAAGTAGTAATTAATTCAAATTCAAAGTTTTTGTAATCGTTAGATCCTTTATTTTGTATTACAATTTCTTCTATGGTATCAAACATGATATTTGTAATATCAATTTGAAGTCTATCTCCTTCCAATGCATTTTTTCTAAGTGTGTATATAATATTTCTTTGAGAATTCATTACATCATCATATTCTAGTAGTCTTTTTCTAATACCAAAGTTGTTTTCCTCCACCTTCTTTTGAGCCCTTTCAATGGATTTTGTAACCATAGGATGTTGAATATTTTCTCCATCTTTTAATCCCATTCTATCCATTATATTCGAAACTCTATCTTGTCCGAACAATCTCATTAAATTATCTTCAAAAGATACATAGAATTGAGAGCTACCTGGGTCACCCTGTCTTCCAGAACGACCTCTAAGCTGTCTATCAACTCGTCTTGAGTCATGTCTCTCAGTTCCAATTATTGCAAGACCACCAGAGTTGATAACATCTTTACTTAATTTAATATCTGTTCCTCTACCAGCCATGTTAGTTGCTATTGTAACTACTCCAGGGTTTCCTGCTTCTGTAACTATATCAGCTTCTTTTTTATGAAGCTTTGCATTAAGAACATTATGATTAATATTAGCCCTATTTAACATTTTACTGAGCAACTCGGATATCTCTACAGAAGTAGTTCCAATTAAAACGGGTCTTTTATTATTTCTAAGAGTTATTACATCTTCAATTATCGCATTATATTTTTCTCTTTTTGACTTGTATATCAAATCATCTTCATCTTTTCTGGCAATAGGTTTATTTGTAGGTATTTCAGTAACATCTAATTTATAAATTTCCCAAAATTCTCCAGCTTCAGTTACTGCAGTCCCTGTCATCCCAGATAATTTTGTGTATAATCTAAAATAATTTTGAAGAGTTATTGTAGCAAAAGTTTGAGTAGCTGCCTCGATCTTTACATTCTCTTTTGCCTCTATAGCTTGATGAAGTCCATCAGAGTATCTTCTACCATCCATTATTCTTCCAGTCTGCTCATCAACTATCATAACTTTATTTTCGACTACTACATATTCAACATCTTTCTCAAATAAAGTAAATGCTTTCAATAATTGATTAATACTATGAATTCTTTCACTTTTTACATCAAAATCATTAAACAATTCACTCTTTGCTTTAGCCTCTTCTTCGCTTGATAAACCTTTTTCTTCAATAGATTTTACTTCTGTGGATATATTAGGCATTATAAAGAAATCTTTATCATCTAAGTCTTGAGATAAAGTTTCAATACCCTTATCAGTAAGTTCAATTTGATTATTCTTCTCATCGATAGTGAAATAAAGCTCTTCATCAATTTGATGCATCTCCCTATTATTGTCTTGCATATAGAAATTTTCAGTTTTTTGAAGTGTTTGTTTTACACCTTGTTCACTTAAAAATTTAATTAACGCTTTATTTTTTGGTAATCCTCTATATGCCCTAAATAAAAGAAATCCTCCTTGATCGTTATCTGAATCTTTAATTAAATTTTTAGCTTCAGATAATATATTAGACAAATATGTTTTTTGAAGAGTAACTAGCCTTTGAATTTTTGGTTTTAGATTATCAAATTCATGACGCTCACCATCTTTTGTTGGTCCTGAAATTATCAATGGAGTTCTAGCATCATCTATAAGAACTGAATCAACCTCATCTATTATTGCATAATTATGTTTTCTTTGAACAATATCATCTAATGAGTGAGACATGTTGTCTCTTAAATAATCAAAGCCAAATTCATTATTTGTTCCATAGGTTATATCAGCATCATATGCTCTCTTTCTCTCAGGAGAGTTAGGTTTATGGAAGTCTATACAATCAATTCTAAGACCATGAAACTCAAGAATTGGACCCATCCACGCGCTATCTCTTTTTGCTAAATAATCATTAACAGTTACAAGGTGTACACCGTCTCCAGTTAATGCATTTAAATAAATCGGTAAAGTAGAAACTAATGTTTTACCTTCTCCTGTTTGCATTTCACCAATTCTTCCCTGATGTAGAACAATTCCACCAATTAATTGCACATCATAGTGGATCATATCCCAGACAACATTTTTACCTGCAGCATCCCAATTATTCTTCCAAATGGATTTATCACTTTTAATATTTACATAAGATTTTTTAGATGCAACTTCTTTGTCAAAATCAGATGTGGTTACCTCAATTTCTTTATTTTCAAAAAATCTTTTAGCTGTTTCCTTTACAACTGCAAAAGCTTGTGGTAATAAGTCATTTAATATCTCCGCCTTTTTTGTAATTAGATCATTTTCAAGTATTTCAATCTCCTTAAATAGTATCTCTTTTTCACTATTTGAGGTTTCGTTTGAAATCTTTTTGTTTAAATCAATAATTGATTTATTTATATCTGAAGTTTGTTCAGATATTATTCCTTTAAATTCAATTGTTTTATTTCTTAGCTGATCATTTGAAACTGCAGATAGTTTATCAAATTCAATATTAATATCATCAACTAATGGAGTAAGTTTTTTAAGATCTTTACCAGATTTATCCCCAAGAAATACCTTCAAAAGGGAGTTAACAATGGACATATTATATTTTTTTCAAATTTATTTAAAAATTACCAATAAATATTAATCTATTATAATTAATACTCGTCCTCGTTCCAAAGGTAATCATCTTCTGTTGGGAAATCTGGCCAAATCTCTTGAATTGATTCATACACATCTCCTTCATCTTCTAAAGATTGAAGATTTTCAACAACTTCAAGAGGTGCTCCAGTTCTAATTGAGAAGTCAATTAGTTCATCTTTAGATGCTGGCCAGGGCGCATCACTTAAATAAGATGCTAGTTCTAATGTCCAATACATGAAACTTATTTTCTGCAAAAATATATTATAACTCCAAATAACCAAAGAATTTCTATTCTTTTACTTTAGAAAATGAAATTAATAGTAATAAAACAGATAATAATATGCTTATTCTAGCTATATAATCTCCATTCTTACTATAAAAGGTTCTTTTTTCAATGGTGTAAGCTGATCCACTTAAAATTCCTTTTTCATTATAAGGAAGAATATTGTCATATTCACCAAGTTCATTAATAATTGTAGAAACACCAGAATTTGCACTTCTAATAATATATCTTCTGTTCTCAATGGCTCTTAATCTTGCATAACTTAATAGATGTCTGTGACCTGGAGTATCCATCCACCAAGCATCATTTGTAATAATTGAAATAAAATTAGCTCCTAAATCAACATAATTAGCAACATATTCTCCATCAATTGTTTCATAACAAACAATAGGAATTGTTCTTAGGTCTTTTGAAGAGTGATTAAATACTTTTCTTTCAGATTCATGTTGTGTGCCCATAGAACGTATTGTCCCTCCTAGATCAATCATTACAGTCCCTATAATAGGCTCAAGAAAAGACTTAAATGGCATATATTCACTTCCTACTACTAGTTTAGACTTATGATTATACTCAAAACCTTTATTTGCAGAGAAATTTATTGACGAATTAAAATAGTCAACCCATATATTGTCTCTAACCGGATTAGCTGATTTTGTAGGTTTTTCTTTCTGATTTTGATATAATTTATAAAATTGTATTCCAGAAATTAGATTGGTGTTTTTAAATTGATCTAAATAATTATAAAGACTATCATGAAGTTTTGTATATCCGAAATAATCTACATTTTCGCCATATCCTTCTGAGAAATATGTTTCTGGAGTAAAGACAAAATCATATTCATTAGCTCTTAATTCTTCATTAGTTAATTCCTTAAAAATTTTAAAATAATCAAGATTATTTTTAGACGTCCCATATTTTGATTCCCAAGGGTCAATTTTAGGCTGAGTAATTAAAACTTTAAATTCTTCTCCTTTATTTAAATTAGGTTTAACCAAAAGTGAAATAAAAATTGGAACGCTAATAAGAAGAATCCTTGGAATAATTCTAATATAAAATCGTCTTTTATCTTTAAAACTTGAATATTTTCTTAATAAATTAAACATTAAAAAGTTTGCGCATAGTACCCAAAGACTTCCTCCAAATACTCCAGTATACTCGTACCACTGAATCCAATCAATTCTTTCTGAGAAGACATTTCCTAAGTTTAACCATGGCCAAGAAAATTCCCAGTTTAAATGAAATTTTTCAAAGGCTATCCAAAAAGTTATAAGAAAAAGAGATCCAGCTTTATAATCTACTCTTCTTTTAACTCTACTATACAGCAAAAAGATTATTGAGTAAAAAGAGGAATTTACAATGTTAGCAAAAATTGCTCCTGGAAGTGTAGTATAGACGATCCACCAAGTAGTTGATATATTCCACGTTAGAAATGCTAAATAAGAATAAAAGAATAGTCTTAGATTCTTTTTTCCATAATTATCCTTACTTATAACATCTTCTATATACAATAAAGGAATTAGACTAATAAAAATTAGAGGAGTGACTCCATTAACTGGCCATGAACTTCCTAATAAAATCCCACTAATTAAAGAATATCCAAGAAGTCTACTCACATTTAAAAGTTTAAAAGGTTTTACAATCTAATATTACAATTTTTTTATAAATTGAGAGTCATAACTATTATGATAAAAGCTTTCATACCTAATTTTCTTACTCTATTAAATTTAATTTGTGGATGCTTTTCAATTGCATTTGCTTTTCAATTCCAATTTGATGCAGTATTAATTTTGGTTTTGATGGGTGTTCTTCTTGATTTTCTTGATGGAATGGCTGCCCGATTATTAAATGCAGAATCTAATTTTGGAAAACATTTAGATTCTCTTTCAGATATAGTTACTAGTGGAGTTGTTCCAGGTATTGTAGTTTATCAATTATTTAAATTATCAGGAAATAGAGTTGTTGATTATGATTTAAACTTGTATCTAAGTCCGATATTTAACTTAGATCTTGTTTTTACTTTTTCTCCTGTTGCATTTATAGCTTTCTTAATCACTTTAGGCTCGGCTGTTAGGCTAGCTAAATTCAATACTATTGATTATACTGATGAATTTGAAGGTCTTCCTACTCCTGCTAATGCTTTATTTTTTGTTTCATTGCCTATATTGATAGACCATACATATCTAATTGAATCTAAAGAATATTTACTTAATAATTATACTCTTATAGCACTTACAATCTCTAGTGTAATTCTTATGAATGTTCCTTTTAGGCTTTTTTCATTAAGATTATCATTAAGAAAATATGATTATAACATTTTTAAGATTTTAACAATAATCTTATCAATTCCTTTAATTTTAATATTTGGACTTGGTGGATTCTCGTTAGTTATAATTTTATACTTATTTCTTAACGTAATAAGAAATTTATGGTCCTTAATCTAAGAGTTAAATATTCTTCTTTTTGAATTCAAAATTCTTTCCTAGATAAACTTTTCTAACCATTTCGTCACGCGCAAGTTCTTCTGGAATCCCTTCTTTTAAAATTTTACCTTCAAACATAAGGTATGTTCTGTCGGTAATGGCAAGTGTTTCTTGAACATTATGATCGGTAATAAGTATTCCGATATTTTTCTTTTTTAAGACAGAAATTATAGATTGAATATCTTCAACTGCTATTGGGTCTACTCCAGCAAATGGCTCATCTAATAATAAAAACTTAGGATCATTAGCTAGTGCCCTTGCTATCTCCGTTCTTCTTCTTTCACCACCAGAAAGTAAATCACCTCTATTCTTTCGGATTTTAGTAAGACCAAATTCCTCCATCAATTGTTCTGCTTTTTCTTTTTGCTGATTTTTTGTTAAAGTTGAGAATTCTAGAATACCTAAAATGTTATCTTCAACACTAAGTTTTCTAAATACAGACTCTTCTTGAGCGAGATATCCAATACCTTTTTGAGCTCTTTGATACATTGGAAAATCTGAAATGACTTCTTTGTCAAGATAAATATTTCCTTCTTCTGGTTTTATTATTCCAACTATCATATAAAAAGATGTAGTTTTACCAGCTCCATTTGGACCAAGTAATCCTACAATTTCACCTTGATTTACCTCAACAGAAATACCATTTACAACCTTTCTGCCTCGGTATGATTTTGAAATATCTTGAGCTTTTAGAATCATTTAGCAAATATTATGTATTTAATTTTTTATATCCAATTTTAGAAATTATTATACTTATCTCATAAAGAACTAAAATAGGTATACTTACAATAATTTGACTTGCAATATCTGGTGGAGTTATTATGGCTGATAGACTTAATACAATTACTAATGCAAACTTTCTATTTCTTCTAAGAAAATCAGGTGTTACAAGCCCTACCTTAGTTAAATAGTGAATTATAATTGGTAATTCAAAGATTAATCCAGAAGCTAATACTGATGCTCTTAATAAACCAATATAACTGTTTAGATCAAAATCATTGAACACTTCTGAACTAATTGTGTAGTTACCTAGAAAATTAATTGATAATGGTGTAACAATATAGTATCCAAACAATACTCCAATAAAGAATAATGTTGATGAAATAAAAATAAAGCCTCTAGCTCCATCTTTTTCTTTTTTATATAAACCAGGACTTATAAATTTCCAAAATTCATAAATCACATAAGGAAATGCCAAAATAAAACCTGCTAAAATTGATGTCCATAAATGTGCTGAAAATTGACCTGAGACAGTTCTACTTTGAACTCTAAATGGAAGTTCTTCAAAGCAAAAAGCATTACCTCCAATAGATTGTGAAATTGAACAAAATACTTGATAACTTATAAAATCTCCTTTTTTAGGGCCAAAAATAATTTGATCAAAAATTATATCTTTTGCTAAAAACGCAACTATAGCAATAAGTAAAACAGATATAGTTGATCTTATTATGTGCCATCTTAACTCTTCAAGATGATCAAGAAAAGACATGTCATTGGATCTACTCATAGCTAATACCCTGTTTGATTATATCTAAAATATGAACTATACCAACGTATTTATCATTATCATTTAAAATTAAAATCTGACTTATATTATTTTCCTTCATATGCTTTAGAGCATCTATAGCTAAAGTGTTTTGATTCATGATTTTAGGACTATGATTCATAAAGTCTTTAGCACAAATATTTTCTATGTTTTGTTTTTTTTCTATTACCCTTCTTATATCTCCATCGGTTATTATTCCAGCGATTCTATCTCCATCCAAAATTGCTGTTGCTCCATACATGTTTGAGGAAATTTCATCAATTATTTTTAGGAATGAAGAGGATTTTTTAACAATGGGTTTTCTATTATCATCAATTAAGTTCATAAGTGTTAAACTTAGCTGTTTCCCTAGATTTCCTGAAGGATGGTATTTACTAAAATCATTTGGAGTAAAACCTTTTAGTTTTTGAAGTGTCATTGCTATTGCATCTCCAATGGCAAGGTGACAAGTAGAGCTAGTTGTGGGAGCAAGATTATTGTGACAAGCTTCTCTCTCAATTTTTGTATGTATAAACATTTTTGATAAGTTGTCAAGGGAAGAATTTTTTACACAAGAGATACCAATTAATAATATTTTATTTTTATTCAGATGATTAGATAATGAAATAATTTCATCTGACTCTCCACTTTTTGAAATACAAATAACTACATCTTTATTTCCTATAACCCCCATATCTCCATGAAGTGCATCTCCAAGGTGTAAAAAAATCGATTTTGATCCAGTTGAATTTAATGTAGCAGAAATTTTCATTCCGATTATAGCACTCTTACCTATTCCTGTAAGAACAATTTTACCTTGACATTCTTTAAGTGTATCTATAATATCACAAAAATTTGAGTCTATTATCTTGGAGAGATCTAAAATAGATTTAGACTCTAGCTGAATAGTATCTAGGGCAATATTTTTTATTATCTGTTGATTAGTCAAAACGGGAATTTTATTTTAAATTGTATATACTGCAAATTTAAACAATTTGAAAAAACCATAATTTGAAAAGTTTAAAAGACAAATTAAAGGAAAACTTTGGTTTTTCTTCATTTAAAAATCTTCAAGAGCCAATAATTAAAAATCTTCTTGAGGGAAACAATTCTTTTGTTATTATGCCAACAGGTGGTGGGAAATCTCTTTGCTACCAGTTACCAGCTATAATTTTAGATGGAACAGCAATAGTAATTTCACCTTTAATTGCATTAATGAAGAATCAAGTTGATCTTATTAGGTCAAATAACACAGACCCTTCTGTTGCTCATGTTTTAAATTCTACACTTAATAAAGAGCAAATAGAAAAAGTTAAGCAAGATGTAAGCGAGGGAAAAACTAAATTATTATTTGTAGCTCCAGAAACATTGTCTAAAAATGATACTATTGAGTTTTTAAAAAAAGTTACCATATCATTTTTAGCTATAGATGAAGCTCACTGTATATCTGAATGGGGACATGATTTTAGGCCTGAATATCGAAAAATAAGAGATGTAATTGATTCTGTTGATCCTAAAATTAAAGTAATAGCTTTAACTGCCACAGCAACTCCTAAGGTTCAGGATGATATTATTAAAAATTTAAAAATAAGTGATTCAAAACTCTTTAAATCTTCTTTTAACCGTCCAAATCTATATTACGAAGTGCGTCCTAAAAATGATGAAACAGAAGTAGATTTAATCAAATTCATAAAATCTAATCAAGGAGAATCAGGTATTATTTACTGCCTATCAAGAAAAAATGTAGAAGATTTATCTCAACTACTTAATATAAATGGAGTAAAAAGCTTACCCTATCATGCAGGTTTAGAAAAAAACGTTAGAGAGGAAAATCAGGATAAATTTTTAAAAGATGATTGTGATGTTATTGTAGCAACAATTGCATTTGGAATGGGAATTGATAAACCTGATGTTAGATATGTAGTTCATCATAATGTTCCAAAAAGTATTGAGGGTTATTATCAAGAAACAGGAAGGGCTGGAAGAGATGGGGGTAAAGGACATTGCTTAATGTATTATTCTTATCAAGATGTTGAAAAACTTGAAAAGTTACTATCAAAGAAAAAATCATCTGAGAGAAATATAGGAATTATGTTATTAAAAGAAGTATCAAACTTTGCTGAATCATCAATATCTAGAAGAAAATATTTGCTTAGTTATTTTGGTGAGAAATATGATCCATTAGTTTATAATGATAATGACATGGATGATAATTCAAGATATCCAAAAGATAAGATTAATGTGAAGGATCAAATGATAATATTAATCAAAAATCATTTTTCAGATAACAAAAAAGTCTTTCTAAGAGATGTTGTGAAAAAATTGCCATTATCAATTGAAGATAGAATTGACGAAAGATTTTGGAAAACTATACTAACATACTCAATTATAGAAGGGATACTTGAAAAAGACATCAATGATTTGGGTTCAGTAAAAATTTCTAGATTAGGTAAAGAATACATTTTAAATCCTACAGATTTTTTTGTTTCAAGAGATAATGATTTTAGTAAATCCAATAAGAGAAAACAAGGACTGGCTAAAGTTTCATTAGTGGATATTGAGCTTATGAAAAAGTTAATTATACTTAGAAAGGATATTGCAAAAAAGAAATCTCTTCCACCATATGCTATACTTCAAGAGTTTTCTCTTGAAGATATGACTTATAAATATCCAACATCATTAGATGAATTTAAAAACATTAATGGAGTAGGTGAGGGTAAGGTTGTGAAATTTGGTCATCAATTCATAAAACTTATTAAAGAATATATTGAAGAAAATGATATTGTTAAATCTGATGAAGTAGTTTTAAGAACCTCAGGATCAAAGTCATCCAAAAAGTTATCACTTATTCAAAATGTAGATAAAAAAATCCCTTTAGATGAGATAAGTGAATCAAGGGGAATTGAATTTAATGTTTTGCTACTAGAACTAGAAAGCATTGTCTTTTCTGGAACAAAGTTAGATATAGATTATTATGTTGACGATATTCTGGATGAAGATCAACAAGAAGAACTTCACGAGTATTTCCTTGAAAGTGAAAGTGAGGATATATCAATTGCACTTCAAGAATTAGATGGAGAGTATGATGAGGAAGAGCTTAGAATTTACAGAATCAAATTCCTCAATGATGTCTCTAATTAACTACATTATATTCGAGTGAAATAACATATTTAAAAGAATTCTATTAGTACCAAACCAAAAGGCTCTAAAATTTGTATTATCAGTCATTAATAAAATTTTCCCTTTACCACTTCTGATAACCTTAAATGGTGTTGCCTTCTTTAATAATGATAGATTTTCTTCAGAAATATATCCACTCATTAGAGGATTAGATGAATAAACTATAGGGTTGTTAAAGCTCTGCTCACTTTTAGTCATGAAGACGTTAGAGTTTCTAAATAATGGTAATGAATTAGACTCAATACCATAGTTAATAGGATGGCTTTTATCAATGATTGAATTAAAAATTGCTCCACCCGTTTGTTGAGCTCCATAGAAGCTTTGCCTTTCTGAAAAAGTGACATCATCGGCAGTTATTTCATTTGTGTGAAAGTCTATTTCAGATAAATTTGATGAAACCCACTTAACAGAGTTTCTGTAAGCGATTAAATTACCTCCATCCTTTATATAATCATTAATTTGATTTTTATTAATATTCCCACCAGTTGATTGATATTGATAACCTTCACTGTAATCTGGAAGGATTATATGAGTATATCTACTTAAATCAATGAAGCCAAGATCACTAACATCTAATTTAGTGATAGGAATATTAAACCTGGTATCAAGAAGATGCCATATCTCACCAGCATCATAACTTCTAACACCTTCACCTACAATAAGACCAATCTTAGGCTCTTTGACAATTTCAAAGTTATTAGACCCTAAATCAATCCCTTCAGTTATACCGGTAGATTGAGATTTAACATTTATACCGGTTTTTGATGAAACCTCAACTAACAGATTGTATATTTCATCAGAATTAAGAGATTGATTTTGAACAGAAACCATATAAGTACCATAGTCAAAATTTTCTCCATTTATCGAAAATGTTCTAGTTGCTGTTTTAACTCTTAATCCTTTTTTTATTAATTCATAAACTGCTGCTTGAGCATAATAATCATGTGGTTCGAATATGTATGCATAATCTGATTTATCATCAACGCTTCCAGTTATTTTTTCTAAATTTTCTACTTCTTTAGATTTTATTCCTAATCTACCTGGCCTATTTAATCTGTCTGTATTATCATAGTTTACATTAAAAGCTAATGGAAAAGTCCATGCTGAAACATCATAAAATAAACTGTCTTTAAAGGTTGTTTGAGTGTCAAACATAGCTTTTATCAAGGTTCTTTTTGGTTGATTAAGAGGAACTATATAACTATTGTCTTTTGAGTATTTCGTTCCGTTTATCTCAACATCTTGAGATAGCGTATTAAATTTAATTTTGTGACTATTTAAAACCTCAGCAAGGTGATGAACAGTAGATTTATCTTTCTGCTTGCCAAAAATAATACTTTCATACTTTTTAGCAGGATCTATCTGGTTATCATGAAAGTCCTTCATATAATTAAGTAGTTTGACTCTCATATTTTGTGCAGCCTTTAGAGTTGAAAAAGCTGTAGTTAACTGATTTCTGATTGTGAAAGGGAAAGTTAGTATCCCATTGACACTTTCCTGTATATGTCCTCTAGAACTTCCTTGTTCAAACAATATTCCAATACTTCCATTAGCATCTGGGTATGTTGAAGCTTTCCCAAAGAAAAAATCATCATAACTTTCTTCAGAATAATAAAGAGATCCAATTTTATTTAAAGCATCCTCATGGTAAGTTCCAATCTCTTTTGTAAGAGCTTGATTTATATCTGAGATCAAAGGATTCTTTCTTTCTGGAACACCAGGTTGAAAAAAGAATGATGAATTTGTTCCCATCTCATGATGATCAGTAAGTATGTTAGGCATCCATTTTGTAAATGTTTCTATTTTCGCATTAGTTTCTGGTAATTGATTTGGAAGCATGTCTCTATTTAAGTCAAACCAATAATGATTTGTTCTCCCTCTTGGCCAGTATTGATTATATTCTCTATCACTAGGATCAGGATTTAAGCTTTGATTTTTATTCATATTAGCCCATTGTGAAAATCTTTGAAGACCATCTGGGTTGAAACTTGGGTCTAATAAAATTACAGTATTATCGAGAAGTTCTTTTGTCTCATCAGAATCACTGGCAAGAAGATGATACATTAATAGTAAGCTAGCATTTGACCCACTTGGTTCATCTCCATGAACAGAAAACCCTTGATAAACTACAATTGGCATATTAGAAGTATCAATATCAATATTTTTAGAATCTGATAATCTAAGATGTTGTTGTCTAATTTCTTCAAGATTAGAGAGGTTAGATTCACTCGTTATAATCATTAACCATGATGTTCTATTTTCATATGTCTTACCCCTTTTAATTAATTTAACTCTATTAGAAGATTTAGAAAGCTCTTGAACGTAATGACTAAGTTTGTCATGACTTACATGAAATTCTCCTACTTGATGACCAATCACACTTTCAGGTGTCGGAATTGAAGAATTGTATTGACTCATGTCATTTAGATAGTAGTCCATTTGTACTTGAGCATTCAAACAGAATATTGGGGCTAGAATAAAAAATAGTTTTTTCATAGTATGGAATTAATTTAATATTTATTGATCATCATCTTCAAAGTCAACGTCTGCAAAGTCTTTTTCTTCTTCAACATTTTCTTCTTCAACATTTTCTTCTTGTTGATTTTGATCTTCAGAATTTTCTTTCTTTACTTTCTTTGATTCAAAATCTTTATCGTGTTTTTCGCTGATTACTTCAGTTCCTTTGTTTTCAATAATATAGTCACAAGTTTCTTTTAATGAAGAATTAAATTCTGCAAAGTCTTCTTTGTATAGGTATATTTTATGCTTTTTGTAGTAAAAAGTCCCATCTTCATTAGTAAATTTTTTGCTTTCAGTTATTGTTAGGTAATAATCTCCAGCTTTTGTTTCTCTTACATCAAAAAAATAAGTTCTTCTTCCAGCTCTTAATGCTT
>Ga0315321_10000714_pt1 | contig 25233 bp, 46 predicted proteins | sample M180m21515metaG_FD_203464 | JGI IMG/M metagenome (GOLD analysis project Ga0315321, IMG submission 203464) | Ammonia-oxidizing marine archaeal communities from Monterey Bay, California, United States - M1 80m 21515 | ecosystem: Environmental > Aquatic > Marine > Intertidal zone | place: USA...
ACAGGTGGTACTGTAGGGGCTATTACAGTAGATGTAAACGGTGTAGAAGTATCTAATGCACTTTTTCACACTAGTACAGAAACAACTATTGACAATTTAGTAAACACTGCTAATGGTATCTATCAAACAAACGATTGGTACATGCAGAAAATAGGAACAGACACAATAAGAGTTATTTCTAAAAATCCAGGTGAACTTTACAACGGTCTTGATTTAAACGTAGGCTTTAGTGGAGATATAACTGTACAAATGATAGACGATCCAACTGCTTATGGTGTTGGAACTGACAATTCTTTTGAGTTTGGTATCGCTGATTTATATGGAACAAGTGAACCTCCTGTAGGAAATAGTGGTCCTGACTTTCAAGATGGTGTATATGAATTTACTTATATTGTTTATAATAAATCAAACATAGAAGTAGCAAGAATACAAAAATGTGTACTGTTTGATTGTAATGTAAAGAAATGTGTTAAAGATGCTTTAATTAAATTAGCAGACGATTGCTGTAGCGATTGTAGTAAAGACTTAACAGAGAAAGTATTGTTAGTTAAATCTAAAATAGAACAAGCAAAAGCTCAACTTGAAAAAGGTTTAGGCGATTGTGCTAATAAAACAATTAAGTCTGCTAATAAGATATGTACTAATATTTGTTTAGATTGTTAATATGGGAACTTACGCAATTACATTAACTAATTATACAGAAAGGTATAATGAATCACTTTTATATAAAGGTCTTGCTCATAATATAAATGATACGAACCAAAAATATAAACCAAAAGAAATTGTATTAAATGATTATAGTAATAGTAAAGGTATTTCTTTGTCATCTGATTCTTTTTGGGATAGTTATGATAATAGATACATTTATTTTTATATCGAAGCTGGTGGTTCAGCATATATTTTAACTAAAAATGATGATAATGAATGGGTAGATTATAAAACTTTATCTAATCCTGCTCACGCTAGTTTTTCTGCAAATTATTTTATTAGAACAGAATCAGGAAAAGTTTATGGATTATCTAGTGGTTTAGGAGAATACGATAAAGATTTTAACTATACGCCTAATGGTTATGACTTTGCAGTAGGAACAACTATGGCTTATGATACAAAAAGAAATTATTTATTAGTAGCGGGAGTCAATCCATTTGGGGGGTTTCCGTCTGCAACTAAATTTATTACACAATTAGATTTAAACAAGGAGGCTAGTACTATTGTTGGAATTACTGATTTACTATTTCCAATTATTTTAAATCAATATACTACTACAAATGAAGTGATTTCTTTTTTAACTTATAGTAGTTCTGACGATATGTACTACTATGTAGTTGGTAATAATATTTATAAAACAAACCCAACAACAGGAGTTGCAGAAATAGTAAAAACAAAAGGTACTGACGTTATTGGTTTTATTATAGAAGAGGGTACAAATACAGCTTATTATGCTTATATAGAAAATAATGTTACTAACAATGTAATTGTATCTAAATTTAACCTAGACGATCCTAATGGCGAGGGTAGTTATATAGACTATACTGTAGGTAATGTATATAAATTTCAATTTATTTACGTAGGAAAAGTTACAGTTTTTTTATCAAAACTTGCAATAACTAGCACACACGAAAGCGTTACAGTTCTTTCTTCAGACTTAATAACTAATTTAAGTAGAGAAAAGTACATGGCAACGCCAATAAGCGTTACAAGCGGTTTGTTTAATTTAACATTTCCAACTCCTACTCAATATTTCTATAGTACTGTTGGGGGAAAACAAGTAGTAACTCAAAATCCTACACAAAAATTTAAACCATTATCAGGAGATGAGGTTGATATTCATATACCTGTTTCTATAAACTCACCACTAGGAGGAATATCTATGGGTACAACTTCTTCTGTATTGAATATAAACCCTGTTGTTGCTTACCCTGTTGTAAGTACTCCAACTGTAGAAGATTGTTGCTTAGACGAGCTTAAATGCGACATAAATACTAAATTAGCAAAGAAGAGTTGTGAAGCTACAAAGAGGGCAATAGTAGGTAGGCATTACGGTGGAATGACTAACGATTCAGAATTATTAGAAGCATTACTTTGGATAACAACTTTCGACTGTTTAACTTGTGATGAAATAGAAAAACTTAGATGTATAACTTCAAAAATATAAAATTATGAGTGACTGCGGATGCGGATGCAATGGAGCTGGGGATTGCACAGACAACTTAAACAGCAATGCAAAGAATGCACAACTAACAGGAAATATTAATTACGATGGTTCTGCTTTAGCTTGTTCGAACAATACTGATATAAGTATAGCTAATGGAGAGGGATTAAACTCTATTATACAAAAAGTACTTACTGCTTTATGTCCAATAACACAAAGCAATAGTAGTTATTTAGCGCACACTAGTGTAGACAATAATCTTACTAATCCTATTGCTACAGTGCAGACATTAAATTCTGTTGAGTTTAATGGTGTAAATAATATTAAGGAAAATGAAATGATTAAGATTAAATACACAGGTACTCTTAGCACTGTAGCGAGTACTGGTGGTTTAACTATCAATTTTACTATTTTTGGAAAAGATTCTTCAGGCGCAACTACAACTCCTGTAAATTTTATTAGCGCAACTGTACCTGCTGGTGTTACAACTACAGACCAATTTGTTTACTCTGTAGAAGTAATTAAAATCTCTAATACTATTTTACATTTTTCTGTAAATGGAGAAACAAGATTAGCATCTATACCTAAAAACATAAGTAATAATAATATAGGTTCACCTAATTTATCTGTTTACGATTTAGTTATTAATGCTACAGCGTCAAGAAATAATATTGGTGATGTATTTAATTTAGATTATGTAAGTATGGAACACATTAGACCTTAATTATTTTTTACTATTTTAGCTATATAACAATTTTTATTAAAAGGAAAAGAAAATGGAAGTAATCGCAGACGCACAATTGGTGCAAGAAGAACAAGTAGTAACGAATGAAGTTGTATTAATTTTAGGTAGAGCAATTATTGATTTGTTAGAATCAACGCCAACAATAAATGGTAAAATGCTTTACGCTTTAGGAAAAAATGAAGCTAAGTTTGAGTCTTCTGCTAAAAAGTACAGAAGTTATCAGCTAGAACTTTTAAATAAGTATGTTGAAAAAAACGAAGACGGTTCTATTAAAGTATTAACTGAGGAAGAATCAGGTGGTAATCCAAATAGATTTGTATTTAAAGGAGAAGACGAAGAGCAAAAGTATGAAAGCGAAATGACTAAATACTTAAAAGCTCCAGTTGAAATTGAATTACATAAAGTAGATAAGGTTTTATTTGAAGGATTAAATATTAATCCACAAAAAAACAGAAGCTTTACTATAATGGTAGATTTTTTATCAAAGTAATAAATGGAAGAGTTATTAAACAGAACTGATTACCTAGTTGAGTTAAAACCTCCAAAGAAAACATTGTTGGTTGGAACTAAAAAAGATGGTTGGGCAAAAAAAGTTCAAGAGTGGTTAAACCTACATAGGTTTCATACACCTAAATTTAATACTCGTGTTGACATAGATGATTGGTACGGAAAAGCTACAGCATTAGCTGTAAAAGAGTTTCAATTAATTAAAGGTATAGAGCAGACGGGTCAAGTAGATATGACTACTTGGCTACGTTTGGTCGCACCTATGAGAAGGGCTTTTAGAGAAGTACAGGGAGAAGTCGATATAAAACTTAGGTTAGTTCAATACATGCAACAGTTTTGCGAAGAACACCCTACAGAAATACACCCTAACAGTGGAGCTTGGGTTAGAGCCTTTATGAAAGGTAATGAGGGAGATTGGGCAGCTTGGTGTAACGGAGTTGTTTCTACAGCTTTAGATCATGCTTGTGCATCATTAGGGTTAGAAATGAAAGACGTAATGAAATGGTCATGGTCTTGTGAAGAAACAAAACAGTATGCTATAAAAGATAGCACTACTGCAACATATTATTCTCCTGAACAGTTAAATAAAGGAGAAGTAATTCCCGAATTAGGGGATTTATTTTTGGTTATTAGAAAATCTGATAATCGAGCAAGGCACATTGGTGTAATAGAAAAAGTAGAAGAAAGTATTGCCTCTTGTATAGAGGGCAATACAAATGATGAGGGTAGTCGAGAAGGCTATGAACTCTGTAAAAGAAAACGAAATTTATCCAATGGCAATTACGGTATAATTAAACTTAAATAAATTGCTATTATGGGAAATTTAGATCCTAAAAACACTACAGAATTTTTACTTCAAAAAGGAAATAGGCTATTAAAAGAAATAGGTCAAGGCGGTACTTCTACAGCTAGAGTGCCTTCTGTTCAAATAATTTCTGCTACTTCAGGAAACACTACTTCAGGAGTTAAAGGAGTGGCTTTATTAGTACAGTCAAATGATTGTACTATAAATGGAGTATCAATACCCAATGGAACTTCTATTGAATTTAACGCTACTGGTGGTGACACTGTTGATTCTATTGCTTACAATTCAGGTACGGGTACTATTATTATAACTTATTTAACTTAATAAAAATATGGGAACTCGTATAAAAATTAGTGGTGGTGGTGGCACACCAGCTTTAAATAACGGAGAAGTTTTTGTAGGTAATTCTTCAAATGAAGCTGCATCTGTACCTATGAGTGGTGATGTAGCAATAGTTACAAGTGGAGCAACTACGATACAATCTGATTCTGTTACTTATGATAAGATGCAAGATACTACTCAAGCAGCTTTGTTAGGTAATCAATCAGGTGCAGGAACGGTAGGAGAAATTCCAATAGTTGAAGCATACATACCAGCGGGAACAGCAAGAACTTTATTAGAAACAATTACTAATTGGGATATTAATGGAGTTTATACAGGAACTACAATAACAGGAACATTTCAAGGACAGTCACACTATAATGCAAACTATTGGTTTACAGCAGTAGCTGATAACGATTGGATAAGATTAATTAGAGGTTAAGATTATGAGAATAATATTAAATAACGGAAAGTATCTAAGAAATAAACCTCCAATAGATGAATTTATTTTTAAAATTAATACTACTCTTGGTAATGGCACTAATAATTATGAATTTCAACCAACACTAACTGGGACTTCTGATTATGACATTGACTGGGGCGATGGTATTCAACAAACAAATTTAAGTAGCTCAGTTACGCATACTTATTCTAATAGTGGTATTTATTTAATAAAAGTATTATCTCGGCAAGGTTTAACAAAATATAACTTAAATCAAACTATTATAAGGGATAAATTAATTGATGTTGTTAATTGGGGTTCAAATTCAACTTTAACAAATTTTAGTAGTTTTTTTTATAATTGTTCAAATATTAATTCAATTAGTGCAACTGATGCACCTAATTTAACCAATGTAACAACTTTTCACAGTTTTTTAAGAGGTTCTTCAATTAATCACGATTTTTCAAATTGGGATTTCTCCAATGCAACTAACTTTACATTTTTTGCATTAAGTTCAACAAATTTTAATAGTAAAATTGGAAATAATGATTTAAGCAATATGACTATCGGTTCTTCTTTTTTTCAAGGTGTTACAACAAATACAAGTAGTTTATCTAATTTAAAAATATCAGGTAACTGTTCGTATTTTTTTTATAATACTTCAAATTTTAATTTTAATAGTTTAACTGATCTTGATTTTAGTGGCGTTACCAATGCAACTGGTATTTTTCAAAATTCTGATTTTTCAAATCAAAATTACCAAAACTTTTTAATTCAATTAACTGGTTGGAATGGAACAACTGCAACAAAAACATTGCAAAATAATGTTCCTATTCATTTTGCAAATGCAAAATATGAAATTGGCGGTCAAAGTGAAGATGTAAGAAATTATTTAATTAATACTTTAGGTTGGACTATAACCGATGGTGGCGGAATTTAAAAAAATAAAATAATTAATATAATGGCAAGTACAACAATAAAACCCGAACACAGTACAATTTATTACATAATATATTCAAACGATTTATCAGTTTTATTTGACGGTAGTGTTGATGTAGGTAATGTACTAACAACAGGACAACCGAATGTTGAAGAGTTTTCAAATGAAGAAGAAATGAAAGAAAGACTTATTGAATTAGAAAAACAAAAAAACAATTAAACTATGAGTGCTACACCAAATATAGACCCTTTAAAAATTAAAGGAAATAAGCTTGATGCTACACAAGTGCCTACAGCTTCAAATGATAGTTCAGAAGGCTTTTCAGTAGGCTCAAAATGGGTAGATATAACAAATGATAAAATTTACTTTTGCTTAGATGCAACTGCTAATTCTGCTGTATGGAGTGAATCAAATGCTTTAATGCCTACTAAATCATTTACTTTAGAAGAACCCATAAATGGTGATAACATTACAATATTTAGAACAGATGTTGACATTACAGTTCAAGAAGTTATTGCTGTAAGTACGGGAACAACACCTAGTACAACTTATACAATTAGACATGGTTCTAATAGAAGTACAACTGGAAATCTTTTAGTTGTTAGTGCAGCAACAACAAGTACAACAACTGGTGATGTTGCAACATTAAGTGATGCTACTATTCCAGCAGATTCATGGATATGGTTTATATGTTCAGCATCAAGTGGAACAAATGTTTATTTAAGTATTGATATAAGATACACAGAAGATTAAAAGTTATGATAACAATAATAAGTAAAATAGAATTAGAAGATAATAACTCTTTAAAATATACAGATATTGGTCATACTGAAGATATAAACATAATCAATCAGATTAATGAAGATTACGATATGACTTTAGGTAAGTTTTTAGGAGAAAATAGAACAAAGCTTGAATTAAATCTTTTAAGTGTAAGTTCTTTCTTTTCTGAAACTTCTTATGTAAATGAAGCAAGGACTCAAGTTGAAAATATAGAGGGCTTAGGTTTAATTGAAGTAACTAATATAAATCAACTGTAATGTCTGTACCTACTAAAGGAAATACTACAAGTAATAATTCAACTCCAGGTGGTAGCTTTAGGAATCAAACCCATAACCAAAATGCGGGTAGTGGTGGATTAATAGTTGCTCAATTTACAATGAGTAATAGTGTATCTTTTACAACAGCTACTTATGGTGGAGTTGCAATGACAAGATTATACTCAATTAACCGAAGTGGATTAGGTCAAAGAATGGCTTTTTATTACTTAGAGAATCCACCAACAGGAAATAATACTTTAAGAGTTAATTTCAGTGGTTCACAATGGAATCCACTTAGTACGCACATAAGAAGTTTTACAAACTCAGGAGGTATTGGAAACTCATTAAGGTCAGGAGGCTCTGCAACACCACATAACGCAAGTTTAACGGTTTCTGATGATAGTTTGATAATGATGACTTCATGTAGTATTAACGCTATTACAAGCCAACAAATACCAACAGGAACAAATCAATCATATACGCAACATAACACCAATAGACAAGTTGGTACAGGTGCTATTTCATCAAATGCTGGTCATAGTGCAGGTAGTATTGCATTAAGAGCCACATCGACATTTGGTAATATATCATTAGATAGAACAGAAATATTAGGAATAGGCGCTACGCCTACATTAACTGTTAGCACAACTGCATTAAGTGGATTTACTTATGTAGAGGGAAGCGGACCAAGTAACGAAGTTACTTTTACAGTATCAGGAGAAGACTTAACTGCTAACGCTACAGTATCAGCTCCATCAGATTATGAAGTGTCATTAACAAGTGGTAATGGCTTTGCAAGTTCAGTGTCATTAACTCAAAGTTCAGGAGATATTGTTGGAGAACCTAAGACTGTTTATGTAAGATTAAGAAGTGGATTGCCAATAGATACTTACACAATAGGAAACGTAACAGTAGCATCAGCGGGAGCAATTACTAAAAACCTTAGTGTTAATGGAAGCGTAACTGAACCCCTAATAAGAAGAATAATAATAGTATAAACAATATAATAATATTAACGTATAAATAATAAATAAGCTTGTTTTTGTTGTAATAATATAAAAAACTTATTTTTAGTAAAACTACAAAAAATGAATTTTATATTACTTGCTGCAAAAGCTAATGTTTCAGTAACAGAAGTAGACTTGCCAATTATGGTTGTTGCTCAATTAATTGTTTTTGTTGGGTCACTTGTTGGTTTTTGGTTTAATATAAAAAACAAAACAGATATGAACACAAGGTTAAATAAAGAACTTAAAGAAAAACTAAATGATCATATAACTGAATCTGACAAAAGAATTAGCACCAATAGGCAAGAGTGCAATGATGCCTATACAAAACTAGAAAACAAAATTTGCTTAATAGAAAAAGATGTAAAAAATATAACTGTAGGTATAGCTAATATTGAGGGTTATATGAAAGCAATAGTAAACAATAAACAGAATAATTAATTTTAAATTTTAAGTCATGGGTTACGGAGGAAGTAAAAAACCAGTAAAAGGATTAGTAGTGTTAACTAAGCCAAAAAGTTATGGAGGAACTAAGAACAATACTGTTATTAGATCACAACCAAAATAATTTTATAATGAGAAAATTATTAGTATTAGCTAAGTTGTTTTTTTCTAAAAAAGAAATAGTTGAAAAAACTATTGATGGAATTGAAAACATAACTAAGTCAAGAATTGACAAAAAAAAAGTTACTTTATGCATTATTATTGTACTTGCTTTGTTGACAGTACTTGGTGTTATAAGTGAAGAAACTTTTGTAGAATTATTTAAAGACGTTAATTAATTTTAACGTCTTTAATTAGATAGAAAAAGAAAATGACTGAAATAATTGAAGTAAAAGTAGTTAGTAAGAAAGGTGGTTCTAGTGATTACGCTATAAACAAAGACAAAGTAACTTACTTTAGAGGTTATGTCGAAACTAGCTTTGAGGTAAAGGTTCAACCTAAACTTAAAACTGCCGTATATCTAATGGGAAGCACTAAGGCTTTAATATTAGATATAAGCTACGATGAATTTAAACGAAAGTTTTCTTTAAAAAACGATACCTTAACTAAACAGCTTTAAAAAAACTATTCTTTTAAGCTCATTACTGAATTAGGATTGTCATTGTAAGAATAATAAAACTCATGGTTTTTGTGTATCTCACTAATTAACTCATCGAACATTTCTATTTCTACTGATAATTCATTTTCGTTGTTTTGCAATTCTTCTATTTTAAAAATAAAATTCTCATAGAAAAACTGCGGATTGCAATTTTTCTTTTTATGTATCTTCTTATAGAAATCTCTAAGCATATTTACTTTATTACTAATTTCTTTTTTCTTGTTTTTCAACTTCATAAGCATATTGTTTAATGCTCCAATAACATCACTTAGTGTTTGAAAATTAGACTCAGTAATTACATCAACTATTAATCCTTCAAATACAGATTTAAAATATTCTATTTTAATTTTTTCAGTAATTTCTTTTGTGCTACCAGTAATATCATAAGTTTGTCTTCTTTTAGAATTAGACAATACATTATAAGCCTCTTTAATAGCTTTAAATTCTTTTTCTTTACCTTTTACTAGGTCAGGGTGATTGAGTTTAACTAGCCGTTTATAGGCTAGTTTAATCTCTTTGTCAGTAGCTTTTTTATCTACTTCTAGTAATGCATACAAGTCTTTCATTATTTTTTGTCTTTCATGTTGCCAATTACAATTGCTCTTTCGTTTAATGGAAAAATCATACGTTCACCATGTCCTTCGTACATCTTTAGTCTGTATGTTCCAGTTAATTTATTAAAACAAACTACCCATTTTTTAGGTTCTTCACCTTCGTATTTTACTTCAATAATATCATTGTTAAAAATATTATTACCCTTAGAGTCTTTTAGATTAGTATCTAAACAAACAGTTTCAAGTTTTACGTAATAAGAATCTCCTTCTTTAGTTCTTATTTCTTCAAGCATAAAACCTTTTTCTCCATTCCAATTATATTGAGGAACACCAACTACCCATTCTTTAAGTCCGTCTAAGTTTTTTGCTTTAATTATTATTTCTTTCATAATTATTTTTTAAAAAAAAGTAGCAACAGATAAATACTGTCGCTACTTATAGTTATTCAAAATCAGCCATACTTGATCTAATTGAAAATATTTCACAATTAAATTCTTTCATGTATTTTCGACTATAGTAAGGCTTGTAATCATTATTAATTTTATAACCATCACCACGAGTTTCTACTGTAGTATACCATCTTATTTGATTAAAGATAGCTTCTGCTGAATATTTTTTATGTCCAGCATTAATTACTTGATTAGTAAAGTAACAAAATAATCTAAAAACTTCAGGATTATTTGCGTGAAACTCTTCGAACTGTTTTCTAGTTTTTGCCATATTAATATAATGTTTGACTAATGAATTTTTTACTTACGTCTAATTTAGGATTAGATAAATGATATGTTAAGTCTTTTAAACCTTGTGTGTATTTTTCTCTACCTCTTTCTAAAAATGAACTGTCTGCTTTAAACACACCTACATTGTAAGGGTACATAGTTTCTACTACAACAAAATAATAGTCTTTAACATCTACAATATCGCAATATAATGCGGCAGCTTGATCGTAATCATACATTCTACAACTTTTAGCAAATTCCATTACATTAGAACTTGTTGTCTTTAAATCAACTACAAAACTGTCAAATTTTATACCGTCAACTTTACACTTAACTTTAGTACCATTAAAATCATTAGTATAAATATTCTCTACTAAATCACAAGCTTTAATTAAACTTGTTGCTTCATCTATTTTAGTAAATGATGCAAACATATTATCTAAGTTTCGCATTTCATCTTGAGATAAAATAGTCAGACCCTCTGCACTAGGTAGTATTTCGTTTTCGTACCACTCTTTATACTTTTTAGTCATTCTAGGTTTTTTACCACCTATTTCTTCACACATTTCTTCATCGTCAAATACAAAGTATCTATTACTAAATTCTTCTGGCTCTAACACCATACAATGAAAAGCACTACCAATATCAAAAGACTTTGAAGACTTTTTAAGTTCACCATTTAAGTAACACATATAATTTCTTATACCACCTTTCTGAAACTGTTTTAACATTGAATTAGAGATATACTCTTTTTCGTTAAAGTACCAACTGTCAGTTTTATCAATTCTTCTTTTTTGATTTGGGTCTGTGTTTCTTAAATGTTCTAAATAATCTTTTGCTTGTTCACTACTTGTTATCATTTTCTTCTACTTTTTTAATTAAACTATCTACTTCTTTAATCAACGCTTCTGCTTGTTGTTCTATTTTCATTTTTTCAAACTTTAATGCGTTCATACTCATATACTCCAATTGAATATCTTTTTTTGGATTTACTCGTGGCTTTTTCTTTTTAGGAAATAGTTTTTCTATACTATCTATATCTATAATTTCCCAATCAATTTGTTGTTTTTTAACAAATTCAATTAATAAATCAGCGTCTAATAAGACATCTCTAATTTCAGAAAGACTAATAGGTATTGTGTCTACACTATTTTTGTCTTTATAAAATTCCTCAATTTCATCAATAAAAGCTTTTGGAATTTCTTCTTTTGCTTTTAATTTATCCACTAATTTGTTTAGTGAATATTTGCTGTACTTAAATTTAGTTACTGCTGTACTAACATATTCATTTGTTTGATTATGTAGGATTACATATCCTCTATCAAAACTGTCAATGATTACATTTTTCTTATTATACCTCAGTAATAAACTGTTCCATCGTTCTAACGTTAAATTCAATTTTTCTAAGTTTTACACTTTTATCAGTTATTAAAAATCTAGTTGGCACAAAATATTTCTTAAACAAACTTGGCAATTTTACAAGATTAACAAATACATTCTCTCTTTGACAAAGCCAGTTCATCTTTACTTTAGTGTACCTAGTCATGTTGTTTTGGTCAAAATCAGGCTTAACTTCAAAAACTGTAATTACATCAGTTCCTCTAATTGTACCTATAAACTTATTTTGAGATTGACCTTTCATCAGTTTATCCTTAGTGTTTAAGGTTTCTACAAAAACACCTAAAGCTTTTCGTGTCCAATGAACTACAAAATCAGGAGTATAAACTAATCCTTTTTGAATTGTTTCTTCTCCTTTAATCACTTTTACTTTTGTTTTTAGCTTTTTCTCTGTTATAAATTCTTTTGTAATAGAATCTGATAAGCTGTAAGTAAACGGTTCGTATAAAACATTACTTACATACCCAGCATTATAAAGGTCTACTAAAAACCAATAAAAATATAATTCTTCTTTTGACTGAAAATCTTCAATCTTTGTTAATGGAAATAAATCGTTCATAATAAAAATCAAAGAGCAAAGGGAAAACCAATGCTCTTTATAACTTTAAGGATTTGCAATAACTTTTTTTACAACTTCACTAAATCTTTCTTCATATTCTTTTGTACCATGTATTATATTTATTTCGTCAAACAACTTTTTTAAGAAAAATAAATTGTTTAACATTTCATAACTATGTATGGGTTTTAATTCAATATTTAGTACAGTAAAACACTCATCATTATATACGCAATCCCAATTTATAATCTTATAATTTTTAGAATTGCAATAAAAATTTAGTTCTTCTTCAATAATAAAATCAAATTCTTCTTTTAAAACTTCTCCAGGAACTTTAAATTTTACTTTTTTTTCTTGTATACCAAAATTACTAGGAAACTTAATTCTATTAAATTCTTCTATTATTCTTCCACGTTTCGAAACTGTTAACATTATCTTCTATTTTATTAAATATTGTGTTTATTTTTTTTTCAAAAGGAGTTAAAACTTCTAATTCAAACTGTAATTCAAATTTGTCTGCAATTTCTTCTATTTGTTGTTTTAAACTTAACATATCTGATTTATAAAATTATCTTGATTTGGATCAGGTATAATAATATCTCTTTCTGCAAAAGAATTTTGTAGCTTTTTATAAAACTCGTTAAACTCTTGTACATTCATGTCAGAAGTTCTTTTCTGTTTTACTTCCAATACGTTATGACCAAACAACATTTTACTTTCTAGCTTAATACTATCGGTTATACTTAACGCTAAAGCATGAGCAGTATCTTTTTCCAACAACTCTCCGTTTTGTTCCTCTATGCCTCTAATAATAGTCGGAATTGCAACTCCCCAATACCATCTGTTTTGTCTATCACTACGCTTTTTTACAAATTTTTGAATTTTAACAGCAACGTCTTTGCCTTCTAAACTTTGTATTTGTAGTTCTAATATTTCTCTATTAAAAAATATTATTTTTCCTTGTTCTATTTTACCTAAATATTCCATAAAAATAAAAGGAGGCTATTAAACCTCCTTTTTATTTACATTATTGAATCAAATGGATCACTATTTTCTTTTGTTAGAAAGTCTTCTTTCTTTTCTTGCACTCCATGTAAGCTATCCCAATAAGATTTAGCATCGTCATATGCTTTTCTTCTTTTAGGATTTAAAGGAATGATTTTTTGAATATCATTCATACTCTTGTTAATAGTATTATTAGGATGCTCAACAATACTAACTTTAGTAAAGTTTTTTAATAAAGGCTCTTTACTATCTCTGTCAACTATAAAAGCTTCTTCTAAGACTATAACAATCTTAACTTGCTTATTAGTCATATCAGCACACAACTTTTGTCTGTTTGTTTTATAAGTTGGGTAATCTGTTGCTTCAGTACTTTCACAAAGTCTTTTAAAGATTGAACCTTTAACTTCATTAGCTTTATCATTAAAAGTAGGGTGTGGTAATACTGCCTTATATCTAATAATATCACCAGCATTTTCTGCTGATTTTGCTTTATTTTGACTTGCTGTTGTAAGTAATCTAAAAACAATATCAAACATTTCTGCGTCAGGTGTTTGACCAAATGCGCCTTGTTTATATTCTACACTTTCTATTACCGCTAATGCTATATCAGGGTGTTGTGCATAACTTGGAGTTGACTTTAACTCTGCTTTTTGAACGAAATCGAATGCATCCATATTTACTAACTTTTAAAATTTATTATAAATAACTATCAATACTAGGTAAGTCTTCATTTGTCTCAAAATACTTTTCACAACGTTCTTGAAATAAATTCAAATCGTTAGGAATGTACTCAGGTGCTAAACCTAAAGGTGTTTTAGCTGAAACTGTACTGTATTTAGAATTTTTGTTTGTTAAGAATACATACTTAAACTGTGAATCTTGTTCTTCAACAGTTGAATATAGTACGTTTACAAACTCTTTTTCAATAGATTTTTTCCATCTATTACCTTGAACTACTGCATATCTTTCAGATATACCTTCAGGCGTTTCTATTACTTGGTCAATAGAAATCATAGCAACATACTTATCTAAAGAAGACTTTGACTTCTTAAATACTTCAGATAATGTTTGATTGTATAAATTCCATTTGTCAAAACCACCTCCCGTTATACGTTCAGCATGTTCATCAATCATTTCTATCAAAGACGTTAAAGACTCAACTACTATGTGAGTTATTTTATCGCTTTTTAAAGCTTTATCAAAAGCTTTCTCGAACTGTGGATAGTTATGTATCGCAAAGTTCATTTTAAAATCTTTACCCTCTCTAAAAGGCAACGCTTTTCTTTCTGTATTAAAGATAATCGTTGTCTCTTTAGGTAAATTTCTGATACTACTAGATTTACCAGTACCAGATGCCCCTAGAATTAGTGTGTTTGGCTTCATGTTAATTTAAAAATAAAAGTTGATAATTGTCGTTTTCTTGTGCGAATTTTAATTGTTCTTTTGTCTTTACTTTTTCTAATAAACCTGTTTCTAAATGATACCATAAAGCAGAATTTAATAGTTTTTCTTCATCGTTTAATGTTTTTATTCCAATTTTCAAAAGCTGTCTACAAACCTTTTCAAAGTCATTATTATTTTTAATAATGCTTTTTTTAATTATTAGTCTAAACATATTTGTTACCATACAAATGTAATTAATTTACAATAAAATTCATAATATTTAGTCCTCTTTATTTTTCAAAAACATGAAATAACCTTTAAGATTTATTTCATGTTTTTCTTTCAATAATTTTCTAACAGAGTTCCAAAAAGACTTAATTATAATTGTAATTATAACAGTTTTAATTTTTGTCTTTTTAGAAATTGTTTGCTGAATTTGCCAATATTTGGATTTTTGCATTTTCTTTAAAATCACTTATAAATTTAACATACTTACTTACGTAGTTTGCATAAACAGTTCCTACGCCAGTACTTCTACCCTTAGCTATAATGACTTCTACATCAGTTTCTAACTCAGGTATGCCTTTTTCTTGCATTTCGTAATAAGCTGGTCTGTATGGAAATATTACCATATCTGCATCTTGTTCTATTGCGCCTGATTCACGTAAATCTGAAAGCATAGGTCTTTTATTTGGTCTAGCGTTAACTTGACGATTTAATTGACTTAATGCAATAACAACAATTTTTAATTCTGCCGCAACTTCTTTAAGTGATCTAGATATAGTAGCAATTTCTTGTTCTCTATTACCTGATTTAGAAGTAAAGGATATTAACTGTAAGTAATCAATAATAACTAGTTTAGAACCATGTCTAATGACTTGCTTTCTAATTTGATTAATAATTTTACCTAGCTTTCTTGAAGTGTCATCAATAAAGTAGTTTCTAGACTTAAATATGTTTACAGTTTTTTGAACTTGACTTTTATCAATACTGTCTAATGATTTATCTCTAAACTTATACATTTCAATGCAACTAAATGAACTAATTAGTCTTTTAGTTAATTCTAAATCAGTCATCTCTAAACTAAAGAACAAAGGATTTACATCGCTAAACATAATATTATTCTTAAATATTTCTAATGCAAATGCTGTTTTACCCATAGAGGGTGCGCCAGCTATAATTACTAGATTGTTTAAGTCAAACTGATAAATAAAATTGTCTAAACATGGTATTCCGCTTCTAACTCCTAAAGAAACTTCACTTTCTAAATCATTAACAAAATTAATCATAGATTTCTCTACATTAAAGTCTTCTACTTCTGCTAATTCCTGAATGTCTAGTAAGCTTTTATGAATAGACTGTATTATGTCTATACCCTCATGGCTTTGATTACACATTTCGCTAATATTTCTAGATAAAGTAGCTAATTCTCGTCTTTGTGTATAACCATTAAGTATATTAACGTAATCTTTGATGTTTTTATCAGTGTCAGCTTTATCGCATATCATTTCTAAATAATTAATTAGATTGATTTCGTTTTTTTGACTTGATAAAATAACATACTTTTTCTTAATCAACATATCCGTTACAGTAGTAATATCTATTTTAGATACTTTACTTAAATCGCATATTGCTGAATAAATTAATCTTGTTTCAGTAGTTGAAAAATCTTTGACAGAAACACTATCAGATAATAAATAGTAAGTATCACCGTAATTAACAAACGTACCTAAAACAACTTCCTCTATTTCTACATTGGTTTGACCAATAAAATTAGGTAAGTTGTCAAAACTTAACTGTTCTCCCATAATAAATAATGAATTAAATAACCAAGCCACAAAGGGAAAACCAAACTAATGTTTGGCTCTCTTTATGTCTTTTAATAATATCAACTGTTTTTGAATTTTAACAGTTATGTTCTTTTTACAATTATGATAACAGATACACATATAACTGTTATTACTATTGTAAATAATAATAAAAATAATTTATTTCTAAATTTAATCAATTCCATTGAATACTTTTTGATGTTAATGTTTCTAATGACACATAAATACCTTTATGTGTCATTTGTTCTTTTGTTAAAAGCTCATCTAATAGATTAAGTCCATGACTTGCAAGCAAAGGGTTCATAAATAGCTTTTGCTTTGATATAGCTTCTGCTATAGAGCAACTAGGTTCGTTTAAATCTTCTTTAGTTTCTAAATAATTTTTAGGAAAACCATATTGAGGTATATCTTTTTTAACGTTTTTACCTGGAATGTAACTTACGTATACTTGTCCATAATCGTAACTGTTACCAAAATCAATAATATAAACACCTTCTCCATGATTTATTAGTTGTCCTTTTATTTTATGAGAAATATAGTCGTAAACTTTTCTTCTTACTTCCATATTATCAGGACATAATATGATCACTTGTGTGTCTTTTATTTTTTTTACATCATACTTTTCTTCAAAAGCATTCCAATCAAAGCCATAATTTCTATTGATATTGCTAACAATAGTCATAGCTTTACTTTCTCCTATTTCATTATCGTTATAAAGTTGTCTAACTGTGTTAGAATGACTTATAACATCAGGGTCGTAAACATTTACGTTTATCCCTTGACTATTAATCACGAGTTCTTTATGCACTAAGCTTAATTTTGCTAAACCTTGTAAAACATAAGAACCAGTACCTCCAACACCTATTAAATCTATATTAATAGGTGCTAAAGGATTAGATAGAAAACTTTTTATTAAGTGCATTTAGTACATCTTTAATTTTTTTACCACTATCAATATGATTTATATATTGATCTTTTTCTTTCATTTTATAAAAATCTGATGATTTTAATTTTAGTCCTGCAGTTAAATGATTGTTAAATTTACTGTTCCAAAATAAATTATGTAATTGTGTTTTTAACATTCTTAAACTTCTAAAAACATCATAACCTCCATGACCTCCTAAAGAATTTCCCCAACATATCTTACCGTTGTCATAAACATTAGGAGTAGCTAATCTGTAAAGTTTAGTTTCTAAATGTCTAAATTTCTTGTAGGCATAAACATAAACTTCATTACCATCATATACCCAAAAAGTATTAGGACAATAATAAGTTTCATTTTTAGTACCAATTGAAATTATTCTTTTTTGAGGTTTATCTGTCCATGCTACTAATGTGTTGTCATCAGAGTTATCTAACCAAAAAAAAGTATTAGGTTTACAATCTATATTTAATTTAGGACTAAATGATTTATCAACAACTAAGTCTTTTAGAAAGTTAATTGTTTTTAAACTAGCAGGCTTACCTACTAACATTTTACCATTTTTATCTATATCTCGTACTTCAACATAGTTTTCATTTGAATTATTATTATAAAAAATCATTGTTTTTACTGGTAATAAATTCTGTATTGGTTTAAATACATCTTCTTTTAAATCTGCCATAAGTAATCTGTTAATTTTTTAATGTATTGAAGTGTTTCAAAGTGCTTTGTTGTGTTTACAATACCATCTAATGAATATTCTTTTTTATAAACTAATCTTTCAAATTCATAATTATTCCAATAATCATTTAAGTGATGTTCATATTCGTCAAAAATTTCATCGTCTAAAGGAAGTATGCACATATAAGATTGAAAAGGTACTATTGTATCTTCATCTTCTATATTTTTTATGTTTCCAATTAATTCACTAAAAGAAAAATCTTCACAACTAAAGCTTTTATAATGATTAACCATTTCTAAAACTTTCTTAATTTGTTTAGTATGGTTAGGAATTTCCATTATGTAATCATAATGCCATTCATTAGTTCCATTTATAAACTCAGTCGTACATTCTTTTAATTTTACTATAAAATCATTTTGATACTTTTGTTGTGAAATTTCTATAGTTCTTTCTTCGTTTACTTCATCAAACCAATAATCCATTGTCATTAAAAAAGTATCATTATCAACTGCTGTTGAATAATTGTATTTAATAATTAAGCTTCCAATAATATATCTTATTATCTTTTTAAGATTTTTATCTTCAACTTTATCAATACAACTAAGAGTAATACAATTACCTACTTCTGGTTCTTCACAATAAAGAATTATTGATTTACCATTAAAAATTATGTTGTCATAATTAAAATAATGTCTTTCAGCTTCTAATAAACTTTGTAAGTTAGAATTAAGAAATTTAATTAATTCTTCTTGATTTAGTTTTGAAATATATTTTAAATTAATATTAGTGTATTTGTGTAAAATACTTAATAACGATAAAAATACATTTTCAATTTTATCAATTTCATAATTTTCTAATAAAGAAATTACAGGGGAAAACGTAAGGCTCCTTTCGGAACCTTTATTCGTTTTTCTTCTTTTGATTCGTTCAAGACTCTTCGGCAAATCTTTGTATGTAACGCATTGTCCAACGTAACGATTGATTTCTTTTCTTTGTTGCATATGTTTAACACATTTTCGATTACCCTTTTGGGTAAAGATTCGTAAACTTTTTGAATAAAACTTTTCATCCTTTTGTTCCTATTTTAGTTTCAAATTTATATACAATTTTGTTTTTAACTACATTAGGTTCAGATAGATGAGCGTTTACTAATTCAGGATATGAATTTGCATAGAAATCTAAAACTTGTTTTAAAGTAAAGTTTGGATTAGGGTCTGCGAGTGTAAGTTCATTGAACTTAAATTCTCTTACTAATTTTTCTGTCTTAGTCATTAAAATTTAATTTATTGTATCTTTCTTCCATCATTGATTCAATTTGCTCAGGACTTAATTGTTTAGATTCAACTACTTTAGGCTGTGCTGGTGCCGTATAAGCTTGTTCTTGAAACAAACCAACACTTCTGTTGTTTTTATCAAGTTTAGACTTACAGGACATAGCTAATGAGCTTTTAGGGTCAAGTTTAAATGCTGCATCAATTAATTTTTGAGCTTCTTTAAAAGATTTTTCTTCAATTAATTTATCAAAATCTTCTAATTTCTTTTTCACTTTTTCGTCAAGAGTTTTTTGTTTCTTCTTTTTCTCCTCTTCCATCTTTGACTCTGCTTTCATCTTTTTTGTCGAATCAATAAAAGAGTTCATGTTTGTGGTTACTTTTGAAATTTCAGTAAATTGATTTTCTAAAGAATTACTAAGTTCTTGTAAAAGACTTTCAACTTCAGTACTTGTTACAATAAATGGTACAATCAACTTCGCGCTTTCGTCAGAAGTTTTTGGCTTTGGAAGTACTGAAACAGTAAATTCATTGCCAACTTTCTTAAATGCTACAACAATATCTATATTGTCTAGCTTTTCTAAAATTTGTTTAAATATCATAGTTTTAAATTTTAATTATCAAGTCACAACGGGATAAACCCATTGCAACTTTTGATAATTAAGCGTAAACTAATTTAGAAATTTCAGAAAATGCTTTAGCATCTATCTTTTGACCTGATCCAATCATTTTGCTTTCCATTAATTCTTTATTTCCTGGTAAATCTCTATTAGTATAAGAGGTTACTCCTGAAAATAATCCCCATAAAGTTTGACCTTTTTGAGAAGATTCTTCAGCAATACGAAGAGTTAAATTCCTTGCTTTGTTAATTGCATTTGTAGAGTAATTATCACTTGCTTCTTGAGCATTCATTGTAACATCTACACCTACTAAGCTTTTAATTAACCTTTTAATGTCATTAGGTTTAGATTCTATCTCATTCATCTTTTTAAAGGTATCATAAAGGCTTAATTCTGATTCTTTAAAATCATCAATACCAAACATAATAGTGTCTATTTTTTCACGCATAGTTTTAGTATGTCTTACTTTGTGAGCTAAATCTCTATAAGCTTTGTGAAAAATATTACTACAACTAATAGTTTTATTAGTCATTCCTAATCCTACACCTGAACTACCATCATGGCTGTTTGTTATAGTTATATACTTATCAATTTGATCGTTATTAAGACCAATATTTTTAATAGAACCACTGTCTATTTGCATAAATACTTTACGACCTTTTTGTAAAGAACCACCTTTAACTACATTTCCACCTAATTTTGTAGCAATTTCATTAGTTAATTCTGCTAAATCCCAGTTTTGAAAAACTTCATAGCCATCTTTACAAGTCATAAACTCTAAATCATTATCACCTCTACGAATAGAAAGATAATCTGAAACAATTCCTTCTCTAGTAAAAAGGTTTTCTTTTTTGACTTCCCAAAAAAGATTGTGTTGTTCTAACAAGTCCATTACCATTTGTCCTTTGTTTTCAACTTCGTTAATTTGATTTTCCATAATAAATTAAATTTTAAATAACCAAAACACAAAGGGAAAAAGTGTTTTGGTAAAAAATAGACACATTAAAACGTGTCATAACGTTCTATAATAGCAATCCTACAGACAGCCTATTATTTCAACGTTAGATGTAATTATTTTACTAACCTATTCCACACCTTAACAACTTCTGTTTTATCCTTACATTTATGGCATACATAGTAATTCCATAACCTATTACTTTTTGTGTCATAACTTGTATTACAACATTTACTTACTTCTGTCTTTCTTTTTTTCATAATCCGTAAAATAAAAACACCTAACAAGGTGTATAAAACATTAAAACGATTTCATACACAAACCGTTATAGTTAACTTCTTTTGTCTCTAGTGTAGTCTATTAAATCCTCAATAGTTTCTTCATTTTTACATTCTGGACATACAACTATAACATCATCTAAAACATTATTATTAACTTTGCTTAGTGCTTTAACTAAATCAGGTATTTTATCTTTATAATCTTGGGGGCAAGTATCCCAATATGGTAAGTTTTCCAGTATATCAATTATTTCATCTTTCTGTTTAACGTTCATATTCATCTCTTTAATTCGTTAATAACTGTGTTTAGTTGTAGCGTTAGCGGTAATTATTTAGAAACCATCTCCAATGTTCCGCTTTCCATAGGTTAGGGTTTTTAATGTCTTCTAATTCTGTTGGCGGGTACTCAGTTTTTGTACTATTAAAAAGCTTGTTAACGTGATTTTTATGTAAGCAATACCACATATCAGCTTTTTCTAAATCACTACCGCTAACACTACCTAAATTTAATTTATTCTCTTCGTTCATAAACATAATTTTAGCTTAAACGTTACCCAACATTTAAGTCAGGCAACTTAGCTTTTATGTGAAATTTAGGGCTTATTTGTTTCCCTCTTTGCTCTAGCCAACTATAAGAGTCAAGTCCTATTTGTTGCCTTATTATTCTAATTCCTCGCCAGCTTATTTTCCCCTTTGTTATCTCACCTTTTATTGGAGGTTCTGCCATAGTTCGCAAAGCAGTTGTAAATAGTTCCTCTTCTTGTTTTTGCACTTCAGAAATAAAACGTTGGGTAACATTAGCTATATTTAATGCCATTTCATCCATACCCTCAATTTTTGGTGCTTCTATTCTTTTTAGTTCGTATTCCATAATTTATTTATTTTAAATGGCACTAATCATAGCCTTACCATTAGCATTAATTAAAAAGATTGTACGTGCTTTCTTTGTTCACCAATGTTATTCTTTGCTTTAATGCTACTAACCTATGTTTCAGTTCACCAAATACATGGCAATGGTAAGGCTTGTATTCCTTGTTTTCTTTTTGGTACTTTTTAACTCTTTCAATATTCTCTTGCACCATTTTCAATTCTTGTTCTAATAGTTCTAATTGCTTCATAATAATTAACTAATGCTAACACAACCTATACACCATAAAGCAATATAGTATTGTGCTAAGATTAAACATTGTGCTACGCTTTACGGTGCATAGCCAAACCGTTATAAACAACTATATACACGTAGATACATAGTCTGCTCCTTCTTGCCATCCATCTGCATAACCTTGTTTGTGTGCTTCATTGCGTGAGTTTATAACAAGGTGTAACAAATCATAACTATTTAAAAAGTTCTGCAATTCATAAAACTCCTTCAATAAATTATCATCTGCTTTTTTTCTACCTACTTTATTAATCTCTTCTTTTAAAGAATTAAATCTTTCCTTAACTAATCTCTTTACGTTTTCCATTCCTTAAATTTTAAATAGTTTCGATTGTTACACTAAACGTTATGTTTAATAATTATCTCTTTCTTTTATTATTTTAAGATAGTCCCAAACTCCAATACCACTATTTTCTATTTTATCCATTTCTTTAATAAGTGTTAATCCTATTTGTTTTGGTATTCTCTCCATCCTTCTAAATCCGTTATGCCTAAACAAATCACCTTCGTCATCAATAACATTAAATCTACCATGCCACGTCATATCTCTAAAATAGCCGACTACAAAATGGTCTCTTGGGTCTCCGTCACTATATTTAGTAGCTAAAACATAGTCTCCTTTTTTAAACTTTGGTTCTAAATGATACTCCATATCTATTAATTTTTACAAAACATAACACACACCTAACAACAACTACCGCAGTTGTTAGCTTCAACGTTAAAAAATTGTAGTAGTTCGGTATTTCCGAACTACTACTTTTTAATAACATAAAAAACTTTGTATATGTTTAAAATATTCTTCAGCTTTTATATTACTTTCAAATTGTATAGAAATTAAATTTCCGTCACCATGAAATTTTAAAGTCCTATCAATTATAATTACTTTAAAAACTAAGTCAAGATTAACAATACTATTGTCTGGTAATTTTAAAAATTTTGACATTTAATCTTAAATTAATTCCATTGTTTCTTTATCAAATTGTAATTCTTTTATCACTTCTCCATCAAGGCTAAATTTAAAAACAACTTTATCATCAACTTCTCTTCTAGTTGTACATATTTGTGCAATTTCATGAGAGTTTTTTGGACTTGTACCTACCATAATAGTTTGTGTACTTGTGTCTTTTGCTCCAAAAGATTTATCTGACTTGTAAATACAAGCTTCTACTTTTGTCCATATTGGGTAATTTCTACTTGCCATAATTAAAATATATATCTAATTAAATTCCATTTAATAATACTATCATGAAGTTTTATAAACGATTTAATATAATCACGTTTTAAATTGTGTTCATATCTAATGTTTGTACCTCCATAGCTTGAAACTTTGCTTTCTTGGTTTTCTGGTGTCCATAACAAACTTTCTCCTTTTTTGTCGTTTTTAACATTTTGATAATGTTTTTTTTCGTTGTGCGTTAAAAAGATTACTTCGCATTTTACTTGTTCTTTGTAATCTATATAATCATTACAAAGTTGAAATAAATATTTATAATCTTCTAACCAATCAGGATAAACAACAACAGGACTAAAGTTTAAATGAACATCATATCCAGCATCAATAAAAGCATTTACAGCTTTTATTCTATCAATAATTTTAGGTGTACCAGGTTCAAGATAATTTGAAATCTTTTGTGGCATCAAGCTAAATCTAATTCTTACTTTACCGTTTGGGTTATATTTAATAAACTCAATGGGTATAATTTTAGTAGCTAAAGTAGCCATAGCTAAAGGATGATTTTTAAAAAAATCAAAAATCTTTTCCCAATCATGATACTTTCTATGTAAAGCAAAATCTTCATTACAAGCTATATCGTATGTCATATAGCTTTCATGTGTTTGATTAGGCTTACTAGCGTTAGCTACAAAGTAAGAATGACTATTAATTTCACTTAAAATCTGATTAACATTTTTAGAAACAGTTAAACCTTTTTCTAAATGTCGTTTCATATAACAATAAGTACAGTCTAATAAACAACCATAACCAAAAGAAGGAGTAATGTAATCACTACTCCTTCCTGATTCTCTTATTGTCATAGTCTTTCGGTCTACATAGTTAACTATCATTAAGGAAACGTATAACCTAAAGCTTTTCTAATCTTCTTTGTTAAAGAACCACGATCTCTAGGAAATTTATGATTATTTCTGTCGAAAATCCAAGCTCCTGATAAACATAAATTATTAACAAATTTTTCTACTGTTGTTAATCTATACATTGTTTTTTCAGGATTTTTTGCAACGTATGCATTAGTATCTTCTACAATTTTTCTCCAAAGTTTATCAAAGTTTTCTTCATGTTTTAACATTCTTTTTTCGTAAGTTTCTTGTCTCATGACTTATTAATTTTAGATAAAACAAATTCATTATAACCTATATCAAAGAAAACTTTATCGTATTTACGCAAAGCAGTTCCATACTGATTAAGGTATTTAAAATAAAATCTAGGAACACCTCCAATTATCCATTCACTACTATCTTGAGCTGGTGAAATAGAATTTAAATGTTCTTCATACTGTTTTTTTGTTGGCTTTTTCATATTCCATTTATTAATAAATGATTTTTATAATCTTTGTGTTCTTTCTTTTCAATTAATTCATTTATTGCATCTCTACAAATATGAATACCTTTGTTCTGAAAGTGTTCAAGATATTTTAATACTCTATCTTCAAATATTTCTATTGCTTGCTCATAACGCTTTTGAGAGCGTCTTTTACAAGGCAATAAAGTATCTCCAAAGCCTGTAAAAGCTGTAAAGCTTTCCACTCTTCCGTCAGCAGACCTTTCAACTGGAACTCCTGTAATTCTATAGCCAGTTTTTCTATATTCTCCTGTAGCCCAATTATG
>Ga0315321_10000715_pt1 | contig 25221 bp, 16 predicted proteins | sample M180m21515metaG_FD_203464 | JGI IMG/M metagenome (GOLD analysis project Ga0315321, IMG submission 203464) | Ammonia-oxidizing marine archaeal communities from Monterey Bay, California, United States - M1 80m 21515 | ecosystem: Environmental > Aquatic > Marine > Intertidal zone | place: USA...
ACCTCTACATCTTCATCCAAAATCAATACCGAGGCACTACCCGACTCATAACCCACCTTCGTCGCAACCAACTCAACGACACGATCTTCATCAACCACTACATTATCAACCACGTTCACGTCAAATGCCTGCGAACGTTGCCCCGCAGGAATCGTCACACTCGATGGAAAGCCCAACTGCCCCGACAGATCAGAACTAAGAGACACAGTCAGCGGGAAACTGAGATCGCCGCTATTGCGGTGCAACAAGCCAACCAGCAATCCGGAGTCTTCAGCAACAGAATCAGCGGACAAAGAAAGCGTGAGAACCGCAGCATCGTCATCCTCGATAAGGATTGTGTGTTGCGCAAATGTGTAACCGTCAGCCAGTGCGGTGAACGTCACGGGCCTAGTATTATCAGAGACTGAATCATCAATGATTTCCCAAGGCACATCCACTGCGGACTCGCCTGCTGGCACGAGCACTGTCGGTTGAACCACAGCTTCAGAGTGATCAGAAGTATACAACTGCACTAAAAGATCTTCGGTCTGGTCCGGTGCGTTGCGAGTGACCGTCAACACCGGTTGCTCTCCACTATCCTCAAACTTCACATTATCCAATGCGAAGTAAGCAGGCGTATTCATCCCATACGCACCAATGTCCGAGGACAACAATGAAAACGTCAATGCAGTCGCATCACCAATGGATGACAAGTCGACACTGGTCCACGAATCCAGAATGTAATCTGAATCCTGGTCATCAAACGTAAAGTCAGCAAGCAGGAATTCTACTGTTCCAATGGAGACATCGTTTGCATCGAGCCCTTCGATGGTAAGAGCGAAAAAATCAGGATCATTCCCGGATGCACCGCCAAACTTCTTAGCGCCAAATGAATCACCCTCGTACATCGACAGGGCCGCATAGGTTGTGTTGGTGATATCCAAGGTGCTGAATGGACCAGTGCTCGCTGGATCTCGCGTGATTCGCGGGACAACAAATCCGGGGTAAGCATTGCCCACAAGATAAGTGTCGGAGTTCACGGCACCTCCGCCGCTGTAACTGCTGTACTGATTCAAATAACCGCTGGTTGTCACGTCGGTTGTGTTCGAATAGGCCCACCCACTCCAACTACCATAAGTGGGATTGTATTCATTATTGAAGACCAATCCCCCCGCATCGAACTGGCCAGCATTGTCCGAGCCGTTGTACGCAGACTCTGGTGCCAGACGCCGCCCCAATAATTCAAACCCCTCGGTCGGCTTTGCACCCTGTTCTGAAAAACTGGCGTTAGAGAATGTAAAGTCAAGTCTTGGAGTGTCATTATCCAAAACAAACAACGTGCTCGTTCCATCCTCATACCCACTGGCTTGTGCCGTAATCTGCACCGTGACATCCCGGTGGTCCACATCATCTTCTGGGGCAGCGATATCAAACGAAGCAGTCTTCTGCCCAGCAGCCATTACAACCGTCGAAGCGAAACTCAGGCGTCCGTCGATGGATGCGCTCAGTTGAATCGTTAACGGGTTATCAGGAACTGCATCATTCCGCACAAGAGTTCCATTGACGACACCACCTTCAGCAACCTCAGCTGCTGACAGGTCGAGTGATACACGAAAAGGATCATCATCTCGAATTTGCAAACTCATTTCGGTCGCAGTGTAACCGTCTGCAGAAACACGAATGGTCACCTCTCGATCGCCGTCAGCATCAGAGTTGTCGACCACCCCTATCGGAAAATCAACATGATTGGCTCCCGCTGGGATGGTAACGCTGGCTGGCAAAACTGCCTGCGATGCATCAACAGGCTCAAGCGTAAATTCAATTGCTTCTGACGAATCTCCTCCCGCTCGGCTCACGCGAGCCATCGTGGCGTTCGCACCATCGCTCTCGAGCACAGAGTCCTTTTCAAGATCAAACGCTACCGTAGGAGTCAGCATTACGATGTCATCAACAGCGAAATAGCTTGGCGTATTCATGCCAAAACCACCGATATCGGAGGAAGTCAACGAGAAGGATAAACTTCTGGCATTTGAAACTGGCGCCAAATCAACAGTCACCCAATCATCGAGGATGTAGTCCAATGAGTTATCAGCAAACTGGTAATCTGCAAGGAAGACATCAACCTGTCCGACTGCCTGCCCAGACGCATCCAAACCTTCGATACTCAGCGTGAAAAAATCTGGATCGTTGCCTGAATCACCGCCAAACTTTTTCGCAAACGAATCACCAAGCAGCATCGACAAAGCTGCATAGGTTGTATTAGTTACAGAAAGCGAACCAAAGGACCTCAAATCGTCGGCAGGACGTGTGATCAGTGGAGCGTCGTAAAACCCCCCCTGCGAAGCGAAACCGACCCCAAACGTGGCTGAATCAGCAGCTCCTTTGCCCGGATAGGCACTGAATTGATTCAGATAACCAGCCGTGGTGGTATCTGTCATGTTCGCGTACGCCCACTGATTCCACGAATCAAAGTCCGTCGAGTAGGCATTATTGAACGTCAACAATTCTGACTGAAAGTTACCCAGAACAACAACGTCATCGTACGGTCCAGTAACGATCGTGCCATCGGGGTCAGGGCCATTAAAGAATGACTGCGGTTCCAGTCCGGACCCAACGTCCTCAAAGTCAATAACATCGCTCGAGTACTCAAATGCGTTCAGAACCCCCACACCATCAAGGTCAAACCCGGCACTTCCGACCGTCGGACTTGGATCATAAATCACATCGCCACTTGTATCCAAAGCTGTTCCATCACCTACAACGTCGATCACACGAACATGTGTGACAGCAGCCGTATTCAAAAGTGGGCTGATGCCACGCAAATCGTCCAAATCAAATGGGGTACCCTGACCGCGTCGATATTTGCCAGCAAGATTGTGGACATTTGTTGGGTCAACTTCACCAAATGCACCAACGGGTGAGGGTGTCAGCGAATCGTTTTCGAAGCGAAAGAAATTTGATCCATCAGACGAGACTTCTACATATGCAAGTTCAAGAAAAGTATCACTGAAGCTGTTTTCGAAAATGGCAAAATCACTTCCGAATCCATTTCGTATCGGCGTTGAGAAAGTCAACGTTATCTCTCCGCTACGGCCAAGCGTAACTGCATCAGAGGTCGTCCCTTCGGCCTGTCCAATGGCATTCTCTGGCACTTGAAATGCGAGGTCTACTTCAGCACCAGGCTGATAATTTTCGTAACCGCTTGCCCAACCGATCATGGCCGAATCATCGTGAGCAATTGCAGTCGAACCCTGTTGCCCCGCTGCAGGCGCGTAGGGGCCAGCTAAAAGCCTACGATCCTCTAATTGCTCCGTCAGCATTTTCCGTTTTCTGTTCATAGTCACCACGCTACGCCCACGCTTCCTGATCGACATCTTTTCAATACCACTCATAATCTTTTCGAAACCATTCATATCATCTGTCCCAGTCAGTTGTCTGCTCGTTCCCATTCCTCGTGCAAATGGAAGCAAGCAACTCAAGCTCCATACTCTCATTCATGAAAACAACAGACCCATCCGCAAACAGGCCGTTGGCCCCTTGAGGATGCATGCTTCGAATGTCATTCTCAAAACTTGGCGCTCGATTGATTGGAAATGCCTGATCAAACAGATTCCACGCATTAATCCATTGCCCATCACGAAAGTTGGCATCTTCAGAGATCATCAAGGTTCTAGTTAACCCATCCGTGATATCTCGAAAACGAATCGCTTGGTCATGGATCAGCACACCTCGAGGCGGATAGTTTGTTGTGAGAATCCGTTCGCCATAGATACCGCCATAATCCGTTGCTCCCTTACCCCGATTGAGCACCTGCGGTCGAGCGGTACTGGGGCAGAGAAAAGCCTCAATCGGTGTTGCTGCCACCTCACGGTTGACTGGATGATCAAACGCGTAATTGAAATCGATTTTTGAGTAGACAGCGGATTGTTCGAGAAACGGCAACACCATGGCTGACCACGCAATCTGCTTACCGCGTGGTGTTTCTGGACGCACTTCGATTCCCCCGGGAGGTAACTTCCGAAATGCAGCGTGGTAGTTATGCATCGCGATTCCAATTTGATGCAGATTATTTTGGCACTGCATCCTGCGAGCGGTCTCCCGGACTGCCTGCACAGCGGGCAGCAAGAGACCAACCAACAGGCCGATGATCGCGATGACCACCAATAATTCGACAAGAGTGAAACCTCGTCGCGACACCCCAATGGGTTGCTGCAAGCCGTTCATGTTCGACCCCGTTGCGCAAACACAATCCCCGCCAACCCAAGAAGCATGTGGAAGGGGGACGCTGACAAATCGAAAACAAGCCTACGCAGTAAAAACCACACGTTGCCCTCATGACAACTCAGCTCTCAGCACGGACCTCACCCAAGAAAGTCACGTCGCGCCCGGTAAGTGGTAGGTCTTCTGACTCCCGATGTGTCCGTTGCATGCCTTCTCGCAAGTCACTCTCGGCCGCATCACGCGTCAAAAGCTTCTCAACAATGGCTGAAAGATAATGCAACATCCGACGGAGAAAGTTCCCCATCACATCGATTACAGCGGCCGGGCCGTCCCGGAGTTTCACCGGAGTTCCCTGTACATGTGCTGGCATCTGCAAAGCACATCACCACAAACCGTTTGGCAGGAAAGCGTAGCTACCGCAACTCACCGTGTCAAACATGAGAATTGGCATCATGGAGAGTCTTTCCGAGATCAACATTGCTGCGAGCCGACTCGAACGCCACAATCTGCAATGGGGCGGCACAAATTTGGCAATTGAAAATTTCTCCGCACCACAACAGAATTTTTGCCCTGCCATCGTCGAAATTCCCCCATCCAAAAAGCTCGCCTTGCCATGCCAAGAAGTTGCCAGATCGTGCTGCCAGCCCGCCTTACCTCATCCCGGCTGCCAGAGAAACTCCTACGCAAAGCGGGTGGTAAGACAATACTCCATCATACCTACGAGGCTGCATCCCGCTCCGCCTTCGGGACGGACATCGTCGTCGCTGTTGATGACCCCCGACTCGCGGACGAAGTCGATTCTTTTGGTGGCCAATGGATTATGACAAGTCAGAGTTGCATGAGCGGGACTGACCGGCTTGCCGAAGTTGCTGAGGCCCTCCCCAACACAGATGTATTTATCAACGTTCAGGCTGACGAACCAGAAATCGATCCCGCATCGATTGATCTTGTCACACGCACCTTGATGGAAGATCCGAGCGCTGACATCGCGACTGCTGGAACTCCCATCCGTAACAGGCAGCAACTTGAAGATCCTGCCTGTGTCAAAATACTCATATCGGAAAGAGAAGAGCAGGGCAGGGCAGTGTACTTCAGTCGTGCCGCAATTCCATTCGTGCGTGACGGCGTGAATGAAACACACTTCGAAGCTGAACCACCCATCTTTTGGCATCACATTGGACTCTACGCATACCGACGAAATTTCCTTCAATGGTTTGCGTCACAACCACCGAGTCGCTTTGAGCAACTGGAAAAACTGGAACAGCTCCGAGCAATCGAAGCTGGAAAGCGGATCGTGGTAGCAAACGTTGACTCAGCCACACCCGGTATCGACACTCTGGATGACTTCCAACGATTTGAACGAAAACTTGCAGGCTGAAACGCAACGACCGAATAACGACTAACCACTCCCCAGAACGACAACCGATACCGGAAGATCTAAGAATCCAATAGTGGCAAAAGTTACTCGTGGACGACCAATAGGCGGCCGGTTCAAGATTTCGCAAAAACTGCGACGGGATCATAAGCTGCGCCCAGGACAGAGAAGGCATCGCATTTCAGCCACTGCTGCAGGATTTCTGCATAAACCTGCCGAAAATCGATGCGATGCTTTAAATCACCGTTTTGCAAATCATCCAAACGCGGATGTTCACCCACCACGCCCGCTTTCACTCCATTACCAGCGAGCAATACCGGACCTGCGGCGCCGTGATCGGTACCGTCACTGACATTCTCAGCAACCCTACGCCCGAACTCACTAAAGCACATTACCAGAAGACGGTCACCGTCCCCCTGTGCGTTGACATCGCGAACTAACGTCCCCACAGCATCACTTACTGATCGTAATAACACCGCATGTGCACCCGGCTGATTGGCGTGCGTGTCGAACCCATCAATTCGCATGTAATAAACACGGGTCTTCAGGCCTAAAGCAATGAGCTTCGCAATGGTTTCAAGCTCTCGTCCCAAAGTGGTCTTGGGATACGCTTCTGACGGCTTGTATTGCACGCCGGCAGACTCCATCCGCTCACTTGCGTCCATTGCATTGCGTGAACTGGCCTGAACGAACTCCAGAAGATCGGATGCCTCTGCTCGACTCTGACTGGACAGAGATCGAATTGCATCACGCAGATCTAGTGATTTTTCAGCTCGCAGCCTGAACTGCTCAAGTGACTGTATCGACGGCACTCTCACATCCCGGGACATCAATGCGAAAGGCTGCTGCCTCTGACCGAGATGCAGTGCCGGCGGGTCCGAGAGATGATCAAGCTTGGTCGACTCCAAATATCGGCCAATCCACCCATTCTGCCTTGGTTCGTTCTTTCTTTGGCATGAATGCCAGATGTCCATGGACTCAAAATGCGAGCGATTTGGATTTTCGTACCCAACGCCCTGCACGATTGACAACTTGCCATCTTCGAGCAAATCAGCCATCCCCCGCATCGAGGGATGCAGTCCTACTGAGTAGTACAAATTTAATTCAAGAAGTCTTGTCAGCCCTAAAACCAAGAATGCACGTGTATTTTGGGGGATCACTCTTGAGTTTCAAAAACTGTCTCTGGCGGACGCTTCCGAAATCATCGAATCGTGGTATGATCCCACTCCATGACGAAACATATTTTTGTAACCGGCGGCGTGGTCAGTTCCCTTGGCAAAGGCTTGACGAGCGCATCGATCGGGATGCTGTTGGAACAGCGTGGCCTCCGAGTGCGGATGCAGAAGCTGGATCCGTATATCAATGTCGATCCAGGGACGATGAGCCCTTACCAGCACGGTGAAGTTTACGTGCTGGACGATGGCAGTGAGACGGACCTCGACTTGGGGCACTACGAGCGGTTCACATCGGGTGCTCTCACCCGAGACTGCAACTATACAACCGGACAGATCTACCTGTCGGTCATTGAGAAAGAGCGGAAGGGCCAATTCCTTGGCAAGACTGTTCAAGTGATTCCGCACATCACCAATGAAATCAAGTCTGTGATAAAGCGGATGGGTGGTGATGACGTAGATGTTGTGATCACTGAGATAGGCGGCACGGTGGGCGACATCGAGAGCCTGCCATTCCTCGAGGCAATCCGTCAATTCTCACTCGATGTGGGTCGCGAGAATTGTTTGTACATGCATTTGACGCTTGTTCCCTACTTGAAGGCAGCGGACGAATTAAAAACCAAACCGACACAACACTCTGTCGGACAGTTGCGCGAGATAGGGATTCAGCCTGACGTTCTAGTATGTCGCTGCGAGCACTCTATCAGTCGTGAAGACCGTGAGAAGATTGCCCTTTTCTGCAACGTGCCAAGTGAGGCCGTGATTGAGGAAAAAGACAAAGACTTTTCGATTTATGAAGTACCGTTGTCTTTGGTTGAAAACAAGCTCGACGAACTGATCGTCAAAAAGTTGGGCTTGGTGACTGCGGGAGATCTCGACATCACACCTTGGACCGACCTTTTGCATGGGTTACGCAATCCAAGGCATGAAATTTCAATCGCCGTTGTCGGTAAGTATGCGGAACACAAAGACGCCTACAAATCGATTTATGAAGCGATCGATCATGCAGGCATGCATCACCAAACACAAATCCGAATCGGCCGGATTCAAAGTGCTGACATTGAACGCGAGGGAGCGGAACGTTTACTCAGTGGCTATCACGGAGTGCTTGTGCCCGGCGGTTTCGGCGAGCGTGGCATTGAAGGAAAAGTCCAAGCCATTCGCTTTGCACGCGAGCGAGGGATTCCTTTCTTTGGCATCTGCCTTGGCATGCAGTGTGCGGTGATTGAATACGGTCGACAAGTCGTCGGTCTCGAGAACGCACACTCAAGTGAATTCGACAAAGACACGGAACATCCAGTGATCTGCTTGCTTGATGAACAGCAAAATGTCACACAAATGGGTGGCACGATGAGACTGGGCACCCAACCCACGGTGCTGGATGCCAACAGCATCTCCGGCCAAGCCTACGATGCCGAAAACATTGATGAGCGGCACCGTCACCGGTACGAATTCAACAACCAGTACCGTCAGCAATTTGAGGCAAATGGCTTGCGATTCGCAGGCACAAGTCCCAACGGTGGCCTGGTCGAGATCGTGGAAATTCCAGACCACCCCTGGTTTGTAGCCGTTCAGTTCCATCCAGAATTCAAGAGCAAACCGCTCAAGTCTCACCCGCTGTTTTCGGGATTCGTTGGGGCAGCCGTCGATCGGCGATCTGAACGTCAAACCAGCGACCAGACGACACCCGCGCCGCAACCACGCTGACGCGTCTGTCACCAGCAAATTCAGTGGTATCCACATCCCCCCGCACCAGCCCCATGCTGCCCGATGACGGGCAATTCGCCCTGATCAAGCAGCATCGCAGCCCGCGGCTCGCATTGAATCACCACTTACCAACACCAGAGACTCAAGGCATGCCGGTTTTAGCCCTACAGTTCAATTGTGAAAAGCCAAACTGAACGAGACAGCACTACTGGTCATTTTCGTCACCTGTAAATCGGAGTAAGAAAGATGAGCGACCACGACAAAATCGACGGCGATGCAAGTAACGACGAAACAGAACCATCCATCGAAGTTGATGGTGACGGGAATGTTAGCGATCCTTCACCATCCGATGTAAGCGACTCGGGTAAGGAACCATCAACGGACTCCATGCCAGAGCCCCCGCCAGCATCCTTTTCAGTCTTGGTTACCATGCTGTTCACCCAAGCAATGGGAATGCTTGGCCAAATGCCTGACCCCAACACAGGCGAAGCCAAGGTGAATAAGCCCTTTGCCAAGCATTACATCGATACCTTGGAAATGCTGGAATCAAAAACCAAGGGTAACCTCGATGATCAAGAAGCAGCCATGCTCAACGAGGCTTTGCACGCACTGAGGATGATGTACGTCGACACGCGAGGTGAGTGAGCGTCGGTAACAGCAGGCATCGCCCAAATCCACCAGGGCGAAGCCACCCGACCATCCTTACGGCTGCCCGTCGGCCAAGACCATTGCACAGGCGGCCTCCGTCTGATCAAGCGGGACAGGCGAGAGCTTCACGCAGACGGAAAATTCACACAGACGGCGCGCCTGCGTGACAAGCCTAAGCCTGCTAGACGAGCACCTGCGGCCCACCTTCGCAGAAACGCAGCCAGAGACTAAGTCGCTTTCCTCTGGTACTCAGCAACAGAGTCGATGATCGCGTTCAGATCATGATGAGGCCGATAATCAATCGCATCACGAATCCGGTCCAGAACTGGCACTCGCCTGCGAATATCTTCAAATGATTCGTCGTATGCAGCTGCGTAACTGGTGAACTCGACTTTTGCGGCTGGATTGACTCTGGCGATCACTCGTTCAGCCAACTCGAGAATTGACACAGGAACATCACTACCAATGTTGTAGACGCGTCCCGCAGCCACTGGGGTGTCGACAAGATTCACAACCGCAGAAATCACGTCATCGACATGTGCGAAACAGCGGACCTGTGCTCCATCATCATGAACGATCAGTGATTCACCTCGGATCGCAGCTTCAACAAAGCGGGGCAAGACCATCCCATAAGCCCCTGTTTGACGTGGACCAACCACGTTGAAGAAGCGACCGACTACAACAGGCAATCCATAATCTTTATTGTGCGCGAGGGCCAAAAACTCATCGATCGCCTTGGAGACTCCATAACTCCAACGGGGGCGAGTGGTTGCACCAAAAACAAGATCGTCCTCTTCCATCCACGTGCCTTTGGGATTCTTTCCATAGACTTCACTGGTGCTCGCAATGAAAGTTGGTACGTAGTCTCCCTTGGATGCCCGTTTCCCGAGACGATCCAGAACCAATTGAGTCGGATAGATGTTACGCTCGATGGTCTGGATTGGCTGCTTGGCAATGAGTGCGACACCGACCGCCGCCGCCAGATGGTAAACACGATCAGCCCGCGCCACGACGTCACTGACGAGCGCTTCGTCCTCAACAGTGCCCTGTATATATTCCAGTCTCTCGTGCCCCATGACTGCTGACAGGTTATCTGCCTGCCCAGTGGACAGATCGTCCACCACCATCACTCGATGCCCTTGGCTGAGGAGTTTCTCGGTCAGGTGAGAGCCGATAAACCCAGCACCTCCGGTAATCAAGCAGTTTGCAGAAGAATTCACGATTCGGGTACTCAGGGAGAAAACGAGCGCTCAAGGAGAAAAAATGGCGGCAGACTACAAAATCTAACCCTCGCCGCGCGATCAGATCCTCAGTGCCGAGCGGACGCTCGAGCCATAACCGCCGGCTTGATAGGTAATTGCTTTATCGGAGCGAGTGCGAAGGGTTGCTGGATAATTTCGTGTTTACGTCACAAATTGGCCACCGGTTCGTTCAGATCGCGGATAATTGGGCATCGCACTGGCGGGACTGGGTAAATCACGCTGGCTAGAGAGTTTTCCGAACAGGTAACTTATCCGACGAACTATCGACTTTTTCAATGTACCGCTAAAATAATGGAATGTACGTCTCTTCTCAGCCCATCAGTGGGCCATCTGAAAATCGTCGCTGTTTGCATGGGAGCAGGTTAGTGAATAGGCAGTTGGCTTCGATCATCTGGCCCTTCATGGCACAGACAAGGCAGCAGTACTGGTTTCGCTTGGCGATTTTCTGCTTGGTGCTAAGCCTGCATCCTCTGCTCGGCATGTCGCGCATCCAAGCACAAGATGCCAAGAGCGAAGCGGCGATGGCAGCCTACGCTGACGCAGCCAATTTTCAGACGGGCGGTGCGATCGACTTGGCAATTGATGGTTGGCAGTCATTCCTGACCAAGTATCCCAAACATCCCATGACCGCAGATGCCGCTCACTATTTGGGTGTCTGTTACATGCAGCAAGAGATGCCCGATTATGTTGCTGCGGCAAAGGCATTTGGCAAGGCCTTACAAAAGCCAAAGTACAACTTGCGAGAAGAATCACTCGCCAACTATGGTTGGTGCAATTACATCGCATCGGGAGAAGATGAGCCAAGAGATCAAGCAAAACTAAAACTTGCCTTAGACGCATTCCAGCGACTACTCAAGGAATCACCCAAAACCCGATTCATGGACCGAGCATTGTTCTACAGCGGCGAAGCCGCTTACGGAATGGGCAACAGTCAACAGGCCATCGTCTACTACGATCGCATGCTGACGATGCCAAATGCCAAGGCATCACAACTTCGTTGTGATGCCTTTTATGCCAAAGGGGTCGCCTACGAGGAATTGAAACAATTTGATCAGGCCCTCAATTCATTCCGACAACTCCTGAAAGTTTGTGACCGCGCTGAATTGATCACCGATGTGCAACTGCGAATGGGTGACATGTTGATCATGCAAAAAGACTACGCTGCCGCCATCGACGCTTTCAGCGATGCGATGGAGTCGACGCAGGAAGCTGACGACCGAGCCTATGCACTGTTCAGGCAAGCCTTCGCACATGTTCAAGCCAAGGCACCAGCAGAAGCAGCAAAGAAATACGATCGGTTGCTCGCAGAGTATCCCAAATCGAATTATGCCGGCGCAGCCATCTTGGCTTCTGCCCAGAGCACTTATCGTAGTGGCAATATTGATGAAGCTGCCAAACGCTTCCGTCGGGTCCTGCAGCAAAACAACCGGATTGCGGCCACGGAGGCTGCCCACTGGTTATCCAGAATTGAAATCAAGAAACAGCGCCCAGCAGATGCGGCTCGCATTGCACGTGAACAAATCCAACGCGGTGTTGAAGGCCGATTTGCAGTGGATTTGCGACTTGACCTGGCTGAAGCGTTATCGATGAATCCACAGACGCTCAAAGAATCGATGACGATGTTTGAGCAAATCTATCGACAAAATCCTGATAATCCTCTGGCCTCCCGAGCTCTCTACAACGCCGCTTTTTCCGCGTTGCAAATTCAGAATCCCGAGAAGGCCCTAAGCCTGGCACTCGAGTTCATCAAACGGTTTCCCAATGATGTACTTGTGCCTGACATCAAGTTCGTGGCAGCTGAAAGCCAACTACTGACCAAACAAAACTCAGCTGCTGCTGACACCTACACCCATTTATTGGAGTCAACCCGCAAGGACAACATCCAACGCCCGATCTGGATTCTCAGAGCAGGCTCGGCTTTGATTACAGCCGAACGTTTCAAGGATGTCATCCGTATCCTGAAAACTGAACTGGCGAATCTCCCAGAGCCTGACCAGAAAGCAGAAGCCCATTTCCTGATCGGGCAAGCTGCTCGCAAAGCAGGAGATAACCAACAGGCAGCAAACGCCTTTCAGGCCAGCATTGCTTCCGATCCCAACTGGGCAAGAGCAGATGAAGCACTGCTGCTGTCGGGTCAGAGCAGAGCCGCGTTTGGCGATACTGGCAACGCAATCAAAGATTGGCAAAAAGTTGTAAAACGCGGAAAAACTCCCGCGACGGTCGCCCAAGCCAAGTACCAACTTGCACAATTGGCCAATGCAAGCCAGAGGTACCAAGAGGCCATCAAATTTTATGATCAAGTGATTGACGGCGAATCAACACCTGAACTTCTTCCTTATGCTCTGTATGGAAAAGGGAACGCGTTGATGCAAACCCAAAAGTTCGAAACAGCAATTCAACCACTGACCGAGATGCTGCAGAAGCACCCAAATCATCCACTTCAGGGTGAAGCTTTACTTGCTCGCGGAATTGCCAAACGCAACATGGGACTGAATGAGGAAGCTCGCGAGGACCTGGAAACCTTTCTACGCAGCAAGCCTACCGGAATCAGCTTGGGACACGCGCTTTATGAAGCCGCGCTGATCGATCAAAAAAACAAGCAATCTGCCAAAGCTGCTGCAAAACTTGAAGCACTTACACGCGACGTTCCTGATTACCCCTCCATGGACGAAGTGCTTTATGAACTTGGTTGGTCGTTGCAGGAAAGTGGCAATGAGCCGAGAGCGATTAAGTACTTCAACAAACTGGTCAAGGACTATCCCACCTCGCCCCTGGTTGCGGAGTCCGCGTACTACTTGGGTCAGAAGGCTTACTCGGAGAGTCGCTGGAAGGACGCTGCCAAACAGTTCAAGTTGGCTTGTGCAAAAGCGACAGATCAGGCTCTTGCTGAAAAAGCATACTACCGACTTGGCTGGTCAATGTTCAAAACAGAGGACTACGCGGCGTCAGAGCAGGCTTTTAGCGAGATGGCAAATAACTATCCACAGGGCAAGCTTATTTTCGACGCAAAAACAATGGTTGCTGAGTGTCGCTTCAAGCGTTCGGATTATCAAACGGCTCTCGCGGGATACGAGGCGGCGAGGGCTGGCATCGAATCACGTAACGAAACCGCAAAAAATATTCTGGATAAATCGGAACGTCAGGTGAGGGAACTTGTTTTTCTTCATGGGGGGCAAAGTGCTGCACAACTGAAAAAGTGGCAAACTGCCATCGAATGGTACAACGCACTAAGAAAACGATTCCCTTCTTCTGAGTATCTGCCACAAATTTTCTACGAAACTGGCTTTGCCTATCAACAACTTGAGAACACTTCAAAGGCACTCGAATTTTACAAAGAAGTGGCAGACAATTATCGCACTTCCACGGCGGCAAGGGCTCGCTTCATGATGGGTGAAATACATTTTGCCAATCGTGAATATGACAAAGCGATTCCGGAATTCCAGCGTGTGATGTACGGATTTGGTGCGGAAAAGGCGCCAGCAAACATCAAAAACTGGCAAGCCAAAAGTGGGTTCGAAGCAGGGAGATGCAGCGACCTTCTTCTACAAGAAGCAAAAACCGACAAAGCACGAGACAAAGCGAAAAATTACGCAACAGGCTTTTACCAATACGTGTTGGATAAACATCCAAAGCATGAATTGGCTGCCAAGTCACGCGACCGCTTGGAGAAATTAAAATAGTGATTCACGACAACAACGATCGCAAACTGGCGCGTTACTCGCTCGTGCTGATAATTCTTTTGGTTCTTTCGGCATGGCTCAACAGACCTTGGTCACTGGCCCAGGACACCTCTCCTCAGATCAATGCCGATGAGATTCAGGCGGTCATGCAGGACCAGCCAGAGACCACTGAGGCAGCACCCAAAAAGGAGGCTCCGGGGATTGACCTGCTGACCTTGGTGACGCGAGGAGGAGGATTCATGATCCCGATCGGCATCATGAGTTTGATGGTAGTGGCGTTGGCATTTGAAAAATTCATGAGTCTTCGGTCCGAGAAGATGCTACCAGCTAATCTGGCGCATGAGCTTGAGGACCTGGCGACACCGCTTGATCGGTTCAGCCCCGGCGTGGCCTTACAGTGTTGCCAGGAGCATCCGTCACCCGCCGGGCGCGTTGTGACGGCAATGCTGCTGAGGACTGGCCAGCCCCTTTCGGAAATTGAGCGTACTGCTCATGAAACGATCGAGCGGGAAGCTGACCAACAGGCCTCCGCAATCCGCTGGCTTACGCTGGCAGCGGCAGCGACACCACTGATGGGACTGCTTGGAACGGTCTGGGGAATGATTGTGGCATTCCACGAATCAACCGCTTTAACGGCAGACCGCAGTCGCAGCGAACAGCTTTCCGAAGGTATTTACACCGCATTGGTCACAACGCTTTCAGGCCTGATTGTTGCAATCCCGGCAGCAATGTTGGCCCTCTATCTTGAGAACCGACTCGCGAAACTGTTTCACCAAATTGAGGAATTTGCGTTCCGATTAGCACCGGCACTAGCTCCTTACGCAGGACTCCAACGACTTGATGAGGATGGCGTTCTTCATTCATTGGATCGAAAACAGCATGTCATGACTGACACCCCGCCACCGCCACCGCCGCCACGTTCGGCAAAAGAAAAACGCAGCGGGGTCAAGGCAGGTTAGACATGGCCAAAATCAAACGCTCCAGTATTGCCAGCACCCTGAGCCTGACACCACTCATTGATGTGGTGTTTCTTTTACTCATTTTCTTTCTTGTCACCAGCGAGTTCGAGGAGGAAGAAAGACGTCTGGACATCGTGCTTCCAACAGCAACCAGCGCGGTGCCGATGACAAGCAAACCTCGTGAAGTTGTGATCGACATTAACAGTGAAGGCGAACTGTATCTTTCAGGCAAGGCAACGGACCTGAGTGGACTGCAGTTGTTTTTGGAAGCCGCCGTTTCCAATAACCCAACCAATCAGACAGTCATCATCCGAGCAGATCGAACCGCAGCTTTTCAACCAGTCGTGAGCGTCATGGACGTTTGCAATCGTACCGGAGTCAGCGACTATAGCGTCACCACCAAGGAAGGTCCCGAAAGTTAAACGACCTTTCCTGATGCCCCACACCGACCATTACTTTCTGTGAATTCCACCAAAGCACCACCGATCGAAAATCAAACCGGCGAGGCTGAACGCACGTGGCCACTGGATGTGTTCATTGCAGCGTTTGCCGGGTTGGTTTTGTATCTGGCGGTGACTGAATTGCGATTTGATGACCCACGCTGGATACTCAATGCGTGGACCTATACGATCGCGGTCCCAGTGCTTGCACTGTCGATGGCTTTCTTTTCACATGGTTTCGTATCACGTTATGTGAGGCGAACCATCCAACTGGGTGTTCTCTTCAGCCTCTTTGTGCACCTGTTGCTGATGATGCTCGCCATCAATGTGATTATTTTCAGTCGCTACTTTCCCGAAGCCTTCTCTGGCGTCAAGCAGCAACGCTCCCCCGTACGCCGTACTGTTCCGGAACACCTGTTTCAGACTCCAACAAAAACAGCAAGCGTGCCTGACTGGTCCAAACCGGTAGACGCTGAGACAGCATCTCCCGTAACGCCTCTCGAAGAGCGGCAATTACCACCGGTGGAAAAAACTGCGCCCCGACTCGAAATCCCCAAGACTCGGGAGCCACAACCAGAGTCCTTGCAGAAGTTTCTACTGAAACGCCGAAAGCCAAACGATTCAAAGCCACAACCAACGGATTCCCCTGCCAAACTCGCGCGACAGCGCAACGCTGACACCCAGCCATCGGCGTGGAGTACCCAGGCTCCAATCGCTCCTGCAGTTCCCGTACAACCAACCGCTGCTGCTACCCCTATTGAACAGCAGATCACGCCGCAACCTCGATCGAGACCGACGTCTCGCTCAACAGTTCCATCGACAGCATCCGTTGAATTGGAATTCAGCAAGCCGCAAGAAACGTCGATCGCGGGTGCCCGAAGCCGCAGCACATCACTTCCCACGGTGGGCCAAGCAAACCAACAACAGCCACGCAAGCGTGCTGCTCCCACTCGGGCTCTGGAACCAGCAGGCTCTGCTCCCGCCACGCAAGTCGTTGCTGTTGCAAGACAAACCCAGACCGCGGAGCGAGTCATCGGCCCCGGTGATTTTTCTGTCACTCGACAAAACCGTTCACGTGGTGTCAGTCTGACAGTTTCGCAGTCAACCTCGTCTGATATTCCAAGCACGTCCGAATCTCGAGCCGCAACCTCTGCAGCTCGCAACACCACTTCGGCAAATAGTGGTATCCCCACGATTGATACGGGATCTGCTCAACGAGCTCCTGGGCGAACGCGTCGAGTCACAACTGGATTCGGGATGGCCGCAACGGGTCCCCCAACCGCACCAAAAACAAGTTTCGGGAACGCTTCCGTTTCCGCGACCGCGCCTTCTGATTCAATCGGAGACAGAAACTCGGACGGCACCCCGATGGAACGCATTAGTAGACCCACTCGCGGTGCGGCTAGCACAAAAATCGCTTCTGCAGGAGGCCCTAACCTGGATGTGATGCTGGACGAAGGGCCTGCCGGAATCGCAACCATCGCTGAAGGTCGGGCTGGTATTGTGCCATCGGACACCCAACCTGAAATTTCGGTCGTCGATTTCTCACGCGGCCAACGCCCCAGACGAACCCTCGGTGGGCCTGCAACTCCTTTTGGCACGAAGATCGCATCCGTTGAGTCGTTCAATCGCAGAGTGATGCGAACAAAAGGTGGTACTCCCGCCACGGCTGCTGGAAATATTGGTCCTGAAACAGAAGAAGCGATTGAAATTGGTCTCTCCTATCTGGCCAACACCCAAAATGAAGACGGTAGCTGGTCGCTGCAGGGCCATGGAGAAAAGGTACTGCTTCGAAGCAACACGGCCGCTACTGGATTGTGTCTGTTGGCATTTCAAGGAGCGGGGTACACACACCGGCAACATCAATACGCAAGTACCATCAGTCGCGGCATCGAGTATTTGATGAATCGCCAACAAAACAATGGTGATCTGTACGTTTCTGAAGATGCCATCAGCAATCGGAATGTTGCTTTTTACAGTCATGGAATAGCTGCACTGGCCATGTGTGAAGCTTATGGTATGACCCAAGACCCGGAACTCCGGGAACCTGCCCAACGCTGCCTCAACTACATTGTCAGTACCCAGCACAACGAACGTGGCGGATGGCGTTACACAGCACAGGTGAGCTCTGACACAAGTGTGACGGGCTGGATGATGATGGCACTGAAAAGTGGTCAGTTGTCAGGCTTGGAGGTTCCCGAGCAAACGTATCAAGGTATCCAGCGTTGGCTAGGTTTGTCGCAAGTACCCCAACAGCCAGACCGCTATCGGTACAACCCATTTGCCCCCGACACTCCTACGCAGCGTCATGGTCGAGTAGCCACACCAACCATGACCTCAGTGGGTATGCTAATGCGGATGTACTCCGGCTGGCGGCGTGACAACGAATCGATGAAATCTGCTGCTGAATACCTGCTGCAGTACCCGCCCCAGATAGGCAGCGTTCAATCACCCCAAAAAGACACTTATTACTGGTATTACGCCACGCAGGTCATGTTTCATATGGGTGGCGATTATTGGGATCGTTGGAACAAGGCCTTGAACCCGATCCTGATCCAAAGCCAGGTCAAAGAAGGCGTGAATGCTGGCAGTTGGGATCCCGCCGGAGCCATTCCAGATCGCTGGTCTGCTCACGCAGGACGTCTGTACGTCACCACCATGAACCTGCTGAACCTGGAAGTTTACTATCGGCATTTGCCGATCTACGAGGAAACCGCCGAGTAGACCGCCGAGTAAATGCTCAGCAGGAAGGAAAACGACACTCCGCACACCGTGATCCAGTGAGCAGTGAGCAGTGGAAACGCGGCAGTACCTCAAACCCGATCTGACATGCGTCTGCAAATCGCCATCGATATCAGGCAGACGAATCGTCTTTGGGTGATGTAAATTTCAGAAGTAACCAATCACCCAAGCGTGGTGATGCATGACCCAGCATGATCAGCAGGCGTAGATAACGAGGTAACACGACGTCTGGTTTGCGGTGTTGAATCGCGGCAAGAACAGCATCTGCAACTCGTTCAGGCGGCAGGCCTTTGACCCTTGTTCCTCCACCAGGTTTGGCTGCCTGTGCAGGAAGACCATCGATTGATTTTTGATATCGTTGCCCCGCATCCTCGCGACGAATGGGGCCGGGACTCACCAGGCAAACGTGGATCCCTCGTGGCTTCAATTCCAGTCTCATTTGCTGCGTCATGCCAGCCAAAGCATGCTTGGCAATTGCGTAAGCTCCGATGTAACGAGCCCCGACCTTAGAGGCGAGTGATCCTATATTAACGATCACGCCCCCCGTTGCTTCCAGAGCGTCAAGAGATTCCTGTGAGCAGTGCAGGGCGGTGATCACATTTTGCTGGAACAGAAACTCAGCCCGATCAGCTTCCAAATTCTCGATCAAACCTCGATCACTAGCCCCAACACAGTTCACTAAAACGTCTAACCTCTCATGATTTTTCAGCGTATCAATGACAAGTTGTTCCACAGCATTCCCATCAGTTAGATCACAAGCAAAACTGGTGAGTCTTTGTCCTTTCGCGTCTGTGCGGGACACACATTCCTTGGGGTCCAACCGGGCTATCGCCTCATCCAGTCGCTCAGCGTCTCGTCCCACAATCACCACGCTATAGCCGGTATCCAAGAGTTTTCGCGCAATCACGAATCCCAAACCAGCGGAACCGCCGGTAACGAGTGCGACCGGAGGTCGAGCAGAAACCATGAATCCACAGTAAAAGAGGGCCGAAGGGATGAATGCGCGATGCCTACGGTGCAAATTTTAGTACGATCAGACGCCGACTGGTATCACTGCACCGTGTTTCTTAACGGAATCAGGCATGAAACCTTCGTCATCGGCACCGCTATGAATCAACGTTCTTCACAATCAACTACCGAGTTCACTGATGCCCCGGCCCTCTCTTGATGATGCGTGCACGAAAATTGTTGCCACCGTTGGACCAGCCTGTGACAGCGTCCATCAGATCGAAGAATTAATCGAGGCAGGAGTTGATGTATTCCGCATCAACACGGCCCACGGCAACCGTGAACAACACGAAAGCATTGTAAGCCGCATCCGGGAAGCGTCCACAAAATCCGGATTTCCAGTCGGGATTCTACTGGATCTCGCCGGTCCAAAAATCAGACTTGGGCAACTGCACCATGATCCTCTGGTCTGCAAAGAGGGAATGAAGATCACCTTCGTCACTGAAACAACAGATCAACCAACAGAACTGACAAGCACCTATGAACGTCTGATTGAAGAACTGCAACCCGGCGATCGAGTGATGCTGGCTGATGGCACTGTGTCATTGAGAGTCGAACAAGTGCAAGCCGACCGCGCAGAATGCATTGTCACGGGCGGCGGAAGTGTGCGTAGCAGACAGGGTATCAATCTACCAGGTGTTCAGTTGTCCGTTCCTGCAATGCTTGAACGTGACGTAGAGAATGCCATCTGGGCAGCGCGAAACCAAATCGACTTCATCAGCCTCTCCTTTGTCAGATCTCCTGATGATGTGCGACAACTCAAGGGCCTGCTTCACTCGCATGGTTCAAATGCGCTGGTCATCGCGAAAATTGAAAAACCCGAAGCACTCGAACACCTGGAAGACATCGTCGAAAATGCCGATGGAATCATGGTGGCGAGGGGTGACCTGGGTGTGGAGATCGACGTTGCTAAAACGCCGGTCGCACAGAAGCGTATCATTCAGGTTTGCCGCGAAAAAATGAAACCGGTGATTGTTGCGACGCAGATGCTCGAATCCATGCATACAAGCACGAGACCGACGCGCGCTGAGGCAAGTGATGTTGCCAACGCGATTCTGGATGGTGCAGATGCTTGCATGTTGAGTGGGGAAACAGCCATCGGTGATCATCCTGCACTCGCAGTGACCATGATGAGTCGCATCATGAAATGCACCGAACGGGAGATGATGTGTGACCCAGACAGAAACCACCAACAAAGCTACCGAGTTCATCCCATCACGAGCGCCGTCACTCAGGCGGCGACTCATGTGGCTGAAACCATTGAGGCCAAACTGATTGTCATCGCAACTCGCAGTGGAAACACGGCTTGGGTCAACAGCCAAAGCCGTAGTCTCATTCCCACCATTGGCGCCAGTGAATCGCAAGCAACTTTACGGCGGATGAATCTGCTATGGGGAATCAAACCACTTGCGTCAGAACACCTCGAAGACACATCAAGTTTCATCGACCAAATGTGCCGCTGGGGGCATGAGCATACCCACCTTCGACAAAACGACCACATCGTTTTTGTCACGGGCACTGGGGTCGTTGATAAAGCCCACAACCTCATGGTGGTTCATACAGTCGAGTAAGACTGAGCCAAAAAGCAATGACGGCAAATATGATCAGTTCGATTCTTCTTGAATTCGCAACACAATATCGCCAGTGATACGGGGCAACTCCCCTGACTTGGACATGAGTGTTATCTCAATCTTGTTGAAGCCCAACAGGATTCCGGATAAATCGAGCACCAAAGGCGCGTTTGCAGGCGAAAACAAAGTTTCGTTGATTTGCACAGATACCAGTTGCCCCTTCCAAGCACTGATGCATAACCCGACCTTATCTGCCTCAGCTAAACCAGTGGGGGAATTGAAGCCTCGTTGGTAACAAACCTGATCGCCCGCAACCACCCGCGAGTCAACCAGGACAGATGAATCAGGTATATCAACGACCACTGACTGCCGATCCATCTTGGACAGCCGATCCCAAGGTCGCCTGAGTCGAATTTCATGCATGCAAAGACGGTCCAATGAATGTACTGCCACAAAAAAAAGCCCGAAACAATGTCTCGGGCTTTTCTTATTCAACCTTTAAGTAAGACCCAGCCTCCCTGTGAAGACATCCCTACTCAATAGACGATTCCTATCGCCTAGGCATCGTTGTTATTGTCCTCAAAGTCATCAACGGCGGTACGGAAGTTATCAAAGGCAGTACTATCAGTTGCCCCTGCTTCCTGGAAGATATGGTCATTGAGACTACCAAAGAACTGAATCCCACATTTATCGCTACTGACCACAAAGAAATCCTCGGTCAAGACAGTCGAAAGCCGTTGTCCTTCTTCGGTGAGAAGTGTCAGTAAAGCAGCGTCATTTGCCTCATTGAGTTCCAGTTCTGCGAATTCAATATTTTCGAAACCGGACCCCAACACAATGAAACTCTGCTGACCAGTTGCGTCCAGACAAACCAAGCCCCCTTCTCGTCCACCATCCGAGATCTGCGCCATCGTCGCGTCCGTGCGGAGATAACTGGATGCGAGCAAGCCTACACCCGCCATTGCTGATCCCTGCGTGCCATACACTCCATAGTTAAGATCATCTCGCTGAACATTTCCAAGAGGTGGGATGTCGACCTCGTGCTCTAAATTTCCATTGAATCTGATCTGATCTGATTGCTCGTAAACAACCGTGTAGACACCGGGCGCAATATTTGTGAATTCAAACTTGCCATCCACATCCGTCAAAACTTCTCGCTCGATTGGAGCGTTCGTGTAGTTGTTGTCAGAAACCAATTTTATTCGGATGCTTGCAAAGCCCTTCTCACCTTCATCTTGGGCCCCATTTCTGTACGGCGTAGCTCCATGGTCCCGCACAGCACGCCAATTCTCAATGTTATCAATGAACACACTGCCACCAAGCGTAGATGGCACGAAATCAACAACATTGACTGTTAATGTTCCAGTGTCGACCGAACCCGACACCCCATCAGTGATTTGGTAATCGATCGTCGCGGTGCCTTCAAAATCCGGCCCAGGCACATAACGGATCTTTCCGTCTTCGATTTCGACGGATCCAGCCGGACTAACACCATTAGATGCACTCTCGCTTAACTGGAGTGAATCGCCCACGATCGAGATCGTTTGGTTAGGGTCTTCCAGACCGCCAGCTCCCGCATTGTCATTGGCGAGCACATCGACCAAGATCCCGTCTCCGTCCTTCAACGTAAGGCGTACCTCATCAACAGCCTCGGGAGCGTCGTTCGTCCCGTTGATTGTGATGGTGATCACTTGGTCTGCGCTTCCATCAGAGGAAGTGATCGTAAAAGTTTCCACAATGGACTGATTATCTACCAGAGCCTGAATGGCATCCTGATTATTGTCTGCCTCATAGGTCCAATCGCCGTTGGACAGAATGACCAACGTTCCAAGAGTCTGGCCTGTGGGCGTTACCGTGGTATTTACTGATGATTCATTTGTATCCACATCAACGATGGTCAAAGCACCCGCGGTCGTCAGGGTCGGGGCTGCATCTTCCGTGACCGAACCGGCGATGGCACCACTAAATACCGGCACGTCGTTGACTCCAGTCACGGTTACCACAATGGTCTCTACCGTGCCCTCATCAAATGACTTGACTTCAAATTGTTCGACGAGAGTCGCACCTTCAGGCAGTGCCTGAACGGCTGCGAGTGTGTTGTCCAGCGAGTAATTCCACGCACCTGTCGGATCGATAGTCAACTCACCTAGTTCCGAGCCCACCTTCGTCACCGATGAATCGAATATAGCCTCACCAGCATCAACATCTGTGATGCCGAGGCTTCCTGAAGCGACCAGAGGATTAGAGGCATCCTCGGTGACACCACCCTCGGTGTCACCAGTGATCACTGCCAAGTCGTTCACACCTGTAATCGTGATCTCAATTTCCTGACTCGCGGTACCATCGATTGATTGAACAGTAAATGTGTCGGTGATCGCAGCCCCCTCTCCCAATTGCTGGACGGCAGGGAGGCTGTTGTTCAAAGAATAGGACCAAACACCCGAGTCGGTAATGAGCAATGTTCCAAGGTTACCGGCTTGACCGGTTACAGAAGTGCTGAAGATCGCCTGACCTGTATCCACGTCGTTCACCGTCAACGTGCCATTTGCTGTCAACTGTCCACCTGTCACTTCCGTATCTTCCACCACATTGCCGATCACGTCTCCTACGATCGTAGCCGTGTCATTTTCACCAGTGATGGTGATGGTAGCCGTTTGCTGAGCAGTCTGATTTCCCGCACCATCATCAATGACATAGTTGATTGCTATTATTCTCTGCTCACCACCGTTTAGAAAAACATAGGCTGCCGGTGTTACTTCCACAGAATCCTCGTTTACGATTTGAAATCCGGCAGGATTCGCAGGGTCAAAGGAAACATCAGCGACGGTAAGCACGTCATTATCGGGGTCAGTTGCCCCGGTGATCAGACTGACGGTTGTCACAGAATCGTTCTGAGTGAAAGTTTCGGAGATGGCTGGTCCTGGTGTGGGGGGATCATTGAAGCCATTAAAAGTAAGAGTCGCGGTCTGCTCAACGGAACCGCCATTTCCATCAACTAGGGTGTAGGCGATTTCGACAACCTCTGCTGGGTCGTTTTCGGTAAGGAAGTCATAGAATACTGGTGTTACGGTCACTAAGCCGCTGTTTTCATCAACCGAAACTCCGCCCGCATTTCCACCGCTTACTACGACGGACCCCACTTCAACACTCAGCAGGTCTCCATCGACATCCGCAGCCGAAGTGGTCAAGTCGATACTTTCAATCGGCAAACTAGAGTTGAAATCGCGGTCGATGGGATCTGCACTTTGCGGCTGGTCATTCTCTCCATTAAGCGTGATAAAAACCTGTTTGACACCCGTACCGTTGCTGCTGTCGGTCACCGTTACGTCATAGATCTGTTGGCTCGTTTCGCCTTGGGCGAGTTGATCTAAGTCAGCATCAGTAGCAGAGAAAGTCCAAGCGACTTCTCCATTGAGGCCGCCCACTGCGGGCGTGAGAGTTGCACTGAATGTTCCGATGTATCCCGACTGTGTTGCCGTGGTGTCGACCGTGTGCGTGTCATCAGGATCCTGATCGGAGAAACTCAACGTGCCTGAAGTCGTGAGCACAGTGCTGTCGTCACCAGTTGTGCCTGCCTGCTCATTGACTGCACCATTGTCCGCATCACCCACCTCAACAGTAATGACAGGAGAGAAGTTGGATACACCCGTGATAGTGATCGTTGCGGTCTGTCCCACCGAACCACCATTGCCATCGACGATATCGTAATTCAGAACAATAACCTCAGACTCGCCATCTTCGAGTGATGAATAAGCGCCGGGGTTAACATCAACATCGTCGCCATTCAGTGTAACACCCACGGCATCTCCGCTTGTTACGCTGTAGTTGGCGACGGCAAGCACATCACTCTGATCAACATCCTCCGCTCCAGTCAACAAGTTAACTGGAGTGACTGCCTGTTCCTCGCTGAAGGTAGCGGTGACAGGTGCACCCGTGGTGGGCGCGTCATTCGTGCCGTTGATCGTAACGATAACGTCGACCGTGGCCGCACCATCTTTCGAAACAACAGCAAAGACATCTGTCGGTGCATCACCGACGGCCAATGCCTGAACCACCAAGTCAGCATTATTCAGTGAGTAAGTCCAGGATCCGGTAGCGCCGATCGAAAAAGTACCGTACGTACCGCTAACATCTGTTTGTGGCTGAACCTCATCTTCATCCGCATCAGGATCGGTAACGATTAACGAACCAGTGGCCTCGAGCGTTCCATCCTCAGTCACGCTGCCAGTTGTATTTCCAGTGATTCCTGTCGCCGGGTCATTAACGCCAGTGATTGTGATCGTCGCGGTTTGGGCAACCGAACCACCTGCACCGTCAACGATGCTATAGCTGATCGTGATGACTTCCTGCTCGGCCGCACCCAGATAGGCATACAAAGTGGGGTCAACAGTCGCTGTGTCACCAGAGACCAACAATCCGCGTACATCCCCCGTAACGCTGACACTGCCGGCATCCAC
>Ga0315321_10000720_pt1 | contig 25142 bp, 23 predicted proteins | sample M180m21515metaG_FD_203464 | JGI IMG/M metagenome (GOLD analysis project Ga0315321, IMG submission 203464) | Ammonia-oxidizing marine archaeal communities from Monterey Bay, California, United States - M1 80m 21515 | ecosystem: Environmental > Aquatic > Marine > Intertidal zone | place: USA...
ATGTCGGGAACGGGATGAGTGCTTCGCGAAGCTAGCGTCACTCGGACTCGTGACGGAATCGTGATACAAGGGGAATGACTTCTACCACCTCTCCTTCCTGATAATCCCCACAGTTTTTCGGCACCACGAGAAGCCCATTGGCGTGAGAAAGCCCGAGTAAGTCAGCAGAGCCACCCCACTGCAATGCTTCAACAAAGAGTCTGCCGTCGGACAATTCGAGACGACAGGGATGATATACGGGTCGGTCGCCGCTACCCTTTATCGAGCCGATTAATCGCGCCCTGTGGTGAGATACACTCTTCATATCGATCGATCGGCCTGATACAAGACCTAATGCTGGTCGAACAAATAGTTCAAAACAAACCAGGGCACTTACAGGATTCCCAGGAAGACCAAAAACAAGTGTTGGTGATGCCGCTGGTCGTTGGAAAACCCCAAACCAGATTGGCTTTCCCGGCTTCAGACAAACTTTATGAAAAATACATTCGACACCCATTTTTTCAAGCGTTCTTGGCACAAGGTCGTAATCCCCAGCAGAGACACCGCCTGAAAGAAGAAGGATATCAGCTGCGAGCCCTTGAGCCATTAACGCCCTTAGTGACTCTGCATAATCTCTGGCTATACCCATTGGGATTGGCTCTGCACCGCAACGTGCCACTGCGGCGGAAAGCATAGGTTCATTCGTATTACGAATTTGGCCTTTTTTGGGAATCTGACAGTCGGAAATGAGTTCATTTCCAGTTGTAATAATAGACACACGAGGAGGTGCATTCACTGTTACATGAGAAGCTCCTACCTCAGCAGCAAGTCCGATATGAACTGGCTCTAACTCAACACCACTGTTGATAACCGTCTGCCCAGCCTGAAAAAAACTTGCCTTTTGGCTTACATGCTGGCCAAACCGAAAGTGAGGATCATGTAAAGAAACGCGCTCGCCGACGTGACCATCCGAACTTCCTGTTACAACGCGCTCAATTGGGATAACAGCATCTGCCCCTGAGGGCATTGGAGCGCCTGTCATGATTCGAACACACTGCCCCTCCTTCAGAATAATTGCCGTTGTTTGACCGGCACCAATTTCAGCAACAACATCAAGGGATACAACTGTCTTATCATCATCTTCGGCGAGAGCAAAGTCATTAGAAATGACTGCAAATCCATCCATCATCGAGCGGTGCCACGGCGGTGAATCCGTATCTGAAATCACATCTTCCCATAATCGCAGCCCAACAGCATTTTCAATACGAACACGACGTGGCTGATTAACAACCGCTGCCTTTTCTATTCGTCGCAGCGCTTCTATGACATCAATCATGAGACTAAACCAGTGCTTGTGGTCCCAAGGAAAGACCGCAGCATTTCATGCCCATTCACTGTAAGAAAACTTTCTGGATGAAATTGCACACCGTAGACAGGCATTTCACGGTGACGAATAGCCATGATTTCTTTACTACCATCGGGTGCAAAAGCCCAGGCATCGACCTCAAAAACATCTGGCACTGATGCTGGATCAATCACCAAGCTGTGGTAACGAGTGGCTTCTATTGGTGAAGAGAGCCCCGCAAACAAGCCCCTGCCGGCATGCTCGATCTGATCAACCTTGCCATGCATCAGTTGCTTGGCTGCAACAATCTTTCCACCAAAAACCTGTCCCACTGCCTGATGGCCGAGGCAGACCCCCAGAATTGGCATGCGACCGGCAAAACGGCGCACAACATCACAGGAAACACCCGCTTTGTCTGGAGTGCATGGACCAGGTGAAATGAGCAGGTGGCTCGGCTGCTTTGCGGCAATTGCGTCACCATCGATGGAATCATTCCGATAGACCTCAACGTTCAAGCGTGGCTCTATTTCTCCAAGTCTTTGAACGAGATTCCATGTAAACGAATCATAGTTATCAATGAGAAGCAACATAGACAGAATGAAATCTATTTATTTGATAGATCCAGCATTACTCCAAAAGCGTCACTGGATGACCAACACGCTCAACGAGTGGGATCACTTGGGGCTTATAAATTGTTGTATACGCTTCAGCTTGACGATGGGCATCAAGAGCCTCTTGGGAAGACCAATGCTCAACCATAGTAAATCGGTTTGCCTCTGATTGCGAGTGATAGACATCAAATCGCTCACAACCTGACTCATTCCTGCTCTTTCTCATCGCCTGACAGAGCAAGTCACGCACGGCTTCAATATCACGTTCTTCTTTTACCGTCAGAACAATGTTCATACAAATCATTTAATTACATCCTTACATCAGTACAACTCTTTACTGTACCACGACGGGTTTCAAAGTTTTTCTCTGACCATATTTGCGGGCCAGAATGCGAATATACGGTGGTAGAAAAGCTGCTCGATGGGCAAATGAGCCACGAGTTGCTTCTCGATCACCCTCACTTGGCTCGAAAAAGTCTTCGAGACAAAAGCCCGCATGGCATATCCCACCAACAATATCTGTTAGGGAATGGATGAATTCATTTGTTCCAACTTCCCTCAAACGAGAAGGAGGTGCCGGCGGAAGTGCTTTTGAGTCATCCACCGAACGAACCTCTGGATAAACAAGTTCATACCGACCATTAGAATTTGGTTGCAACGAAGATTGTAAATTTCTTGGAGACTTGTGCTGACTCATGTAGGATCCACCTGGCCGACAAATACGAAAAATTTCAACAAAAAGTTTGGCCAGAGACGGCAGATAGCAACTGCTCACAGGGTGAATAACAAGGTCGAAACGACCATCTTTCAACATTCTAAGATCATCCATGGAACTCTGTATTAGCTCAAGATGAAGTTTCCTTTCTCTGGCAACCTGTCGGTCAAGGTCAAGCATTGACGCTGACAGGTCGACAACCGTCACTCTCGCACCGGCTGCTGCATAGAGTGGTCCATGCTTCCCTCCACCTGCGGCAAGACACAGAACTTCCAGCCCCTTCAGGCTCGAGGGAAGCCAAGGGCGATCGGCAGGACCACCTGTGCCAAGCCAGTTCCTTGGATCTACAAATGCTTCGTCACAGGCAGGATTTGCCAAAGCGTCGTGTGCTTTGGCAAGTCGATCCCATGCTGCAGCATTTTTATACAGTGTCGCTTTCGAAACGGAAGAATCGGAATCATTTTCCATAACGGAAATTTTAGTCACGTGGGACTGATGAAAGCAGCCCCATTTGTCTCATTTCCGCAAGTGGTGGCCCTGGCCGCCACTTTTTTTGACGAGCGTCGTAGACTGCTGGAACAAGTGTCTGACGACCAGTTTTAGGATGCTCACAACATTCTCCAGCGAGTGGAAGCTCAAAGACTTTGCCACTTTCTCGGCAAACGTAGTGAATAACAATCACATCATCGTTCTCAACGGCGGGGGGTCTCTTTGCAAATACGGACGGATAGAGAAGCCACGAGGCAATAGCCAGACCGAGTATCGCACCCCAGAGACGCATATCTTTCATAAGAAATCTCCTACGAGTGAATAGTTTAGTTTCGGTCCCACAACGCATCTGCTTCTGCGTCATCTAGAGGATCCCCATTGCAGATCACCCCAATATTATGGAATTCCATCTGAGCCACTTGACCATCGCTTGTCCACGGTCCTTTTCGAAACTTTCGGCTGAAGCCTTCAACATGCCCGTCAACAAAGACCGCATTGGCAAACCCACCACCATGACGAAAATGAACCACTGGGTCTGCCGTCGAGGGCTTACTAAAACCACCAAGCTGTTCTCTCAGACCATACGGTGCTCCAAAATAAATCATAGCAGTCTCTGCAAATGCAACTGTCCGAGAACTCTCAGGGACATCTCTGATTCGATATGCCTTATCCTGATACGGACTGGGGTCATAATAACCTCCTGATCCAGGACCGAGCTGCGTGTTGTACCCAAATGCGGTAGCAATACGATCACCAAACTTGACCTCTTCAAGCATAGGTTCTGAAAAGTTTGGGCACTGCAAAACAGAAGCGTTTGATTCAAAATATGGCTGCAATGGACCCTGTGTGACATCAAGTGTGCCATTGGAGTCAGTCGTGTAATCAACTTCACCAAACCAAAAAAGAGCTTTTCCACCAGGCGTCCAGCTTCCAGCAACAGACGCTGCATAGCGAGTATCATCATCAATCTTTTGACAAGGAAACTTTTTATTTGCAGACATATAACTGTGCATCGCGACTCCTAACTGCCGCACGTTGCTTGAACAACTTATGCGACGAGCCGCCTCTCGAGCTTGCTGTACTGCAGGCAGCAATAAACCGACGAGGACACCAATAATTGCTATGACAACAAGCAATTCAATCAGCGTGAAGCCTGTTTTTTTTCCGCCACATGCCTGTACCGTTCCGCTACCTTGCAACGACACATTTTCCTCGTGGAAATAGAGATCTCGGGTCATAAGAAAATCCTCTCGACCACAGCAGAATGCACCCGCTGTGACCATGAATGTAAATCTGTCTACGGACCACTCACGCGGCCCGTGCTCGTGAAACCGCCCTCGCAGTCACACGTGCTCTCAATGCGTATTGGTAGGTCTTCTGACTCTCAGACACGCTTGGACAATACCTTCTCGCAATCAAGCCTGATTGCAATGGTCGTAATTGTTGTCCAAGCCAAGTAATTGAAGTGATTCGACTTACTTATCTGATTACAGCGGCGGGGCCGTCCCGGAATTACACCGGTGTTCCCTGAATGCTCCTCAATGCCAACTGGCCTGAGGAGCCACCAAACGCTAGGCCGAAGCATATTGATATGAAACGCAATGTCAACTGCTGGTCCTATGCTCCGTATGCACATTCGGAAAACTCAACTTGGCCGGAAAAGCCTTCCAAATGACAGCCTTGAAGTGGTGAAGTTTTACGGTCAGGTGATTTTTGACACTCGGGAATACCGGTAATAGGACGCCAGTCCTCACAGTCAGCACGACAGTCAAAAGCACCATCTTTTTCCCGACTGATACAGCTAAGTCGTTACTGAAAAAAAACTTAGAGCCAACTCAAGCCTGTTTCCCTTGTCCGCCGATAGCCCCTGTGTCCCCCGGGGCATCACTGTGCCCGTCGGGTAACGAAACGGGGGCGGTAGTAACCTGATTTTTCTCGAGTCACGGATTGGCTCGGGCAGGCCTACCGCAGAAATTAGTTCGTAGATCACACCCTCGGGGTGACAAGACCGCGCGGTCGGGATGAATCATTCAGGCGTGATCTACAAGCAAAGGAGATGTGGCTCGATGAAGCGTATGATGTTTCTCGGTGCACTAGTTTTAAGTGTTACCGTCTGTAGTCAGTCTTATGGATTTGAGCTTCTTGATAGAATGCTCGGCCATGGCTGTTGTGATTCGTGTTGTGATTCATGCGAGCCGGCTTGCGGTTGTGAGCCAGCTTGCGGATGTGAGCCGGCTTGCGGTTGTGAGCCAGCTTGTGGATGTGAGCCAGCTTGCGGATGTGAGCCAGCTTGCGGATGTGACGATGGTTGCTGCGACAGTTGCTGCGATAGCGGTTGCTGTGGTCGCAAAAAATGTGACTTATTCGGTGGCTTGAAAGGTCTTTTCGAGCGATGCCACCGTCGTGGATGCTGTGACAGTTGCTGCGACAGTGGTTGCGAGCCAGCTTGTGGTTGCGAGCCAGCTTGTGGTTGCGAGCCAGCTTGTGGTTGCGAGCCAGCTTGTGGTTGCGAGCCAGCTTGTGGTTGCGAGCCAGCTTGTGGTTGCGACAATGGTTGTGACAGCGGATGCTGCGACAGCTGCTGTGGAACTAGCAAGCGATGCTGCAAGCACCCACTTCGCGACTTGCTCCGTGATCTTCACGAAGCCAAGAAGCGTTGCTTTGCTCGACATCATCGCGGATGCTGCGACAGCTGCTGCGACAGTGGATGTGAGCCAGCCTGTGGTTGCGAGCCAGCCTGTGGCTGCGAGCCAGCTTGCGGTTGCGAGCCAGCTTGTGGTTGCGAGCCAGCTTGTGGTTGCGAGCCAGCTTGTGGATGCGAACCAGCTTGTGGATGCGAACCAGCTTGTGGAATTGAGGCAGCTGTTGCCCCAACTCCGGACGCTTCCGCATCAGCTACAAGAGCTACCAAGGTAATTGCGGTCAGTCGTACCGTAAGCACCAAATAGTGTAAACGTTCGGTCGGACGGAAATCCGTTGCCCGACTTCGGCCAGTGATCTCCGCTCGGGGTACCTACCCCGGGCGGAGTTTTTTATTTGCTGGACTATGAAACGTCATGCCTTTTCGGGCTATCGGAATACACTCGTCCAATTGTAATACCTACATCTCAGTTTCACTTCACAACAAGCCCCAATACATGAGATGTCTCTCATTCCTCACGTGTTGAAAAATGTTTATAAGCATCGCCCACTTCCAGACAAAAAATCATTCTCGGTTTGGGGCACTCAGCAAGTAAGGAACAGTTTCTCGTACAGGGTGAAGTACGGGTTGAAAACCCACACAAATCAGACTGACCGTCCCGATAGGACCCGTTCGCCCCGACTTTTCAGAATACACCCATACTCTGGCTCAAAATGGAGCGGCTCAGCCCCCCAGAGCACTTCTTTCGATTGTCGAGTGCGTCGGTTAGCCCTACAATACCTAGTAGTGGGCCCAGTGAGTTCTGGCAAGCAGCCTCGAATTCCAAGACCCTGCCATAAATAACGCCCTTTCTCCAAACATTTTACAATGCTTGAACGTCGACCACTTTTCCCAGGTGTCATTGAAATTAACCATCAAGCTGGATGGCGAATTGGATGCAGTGTCTATCTTCTCTTCGATGAAAATGAATGGATTCTTATAGACATTGGATATGAGGAAAATGTCGATGAGATCGTTGAACTTATCCGTCAAATCGATTTCCCAATTTCTCAATGCCTAGGAATTATCGCCACCCACGCAGATGTTGACCACATTCAGGGACTCGCCAAGGCAAAAAGCCTTTTAAAAGCACCTGCTTTTGCCCATCCAAAGGCGGTGAAATCACTTGAACTGGGCGACCGGATCAAAACATTTGCTGAGATTTCAGCACAAAATGTGCATCTTGAAATGCCCGTCGTAAAAATTGAGAAGCCTATTAGAGACGGTGAGAGAATCAAAATTGGCAACCGAGAATTAGAAGTATGGCACACACCTGGTCATACGGACAGCCAACTTGCATTCCGCTTCGGTGATCTCCTTCTGTCAGGTGACAACATTTACAGAGATGGGTCTGTGGGAGCAATTGACGCACATCACGGCAGCGATATTCCTTCGTTTATTTCATCGCTGGAGCGAATTGCCGCCAGTGACATTGAATGGCTTTTACCAAGCCATGGACCTGTTTTCCGAAAAAATGATGAGTTGCTGGGAAAAACAATTACCCGACTGAAGGGCTATCTCACTTTGGCTGACTTCGGAACCTGTGCCACCCACTGGCCGCTTATGGATGAGTGGGATAAGGAATTAGCAGAGGGACGCTTGCCTTCTGAGCCGACGCAGACAGCATAATTTCTTAACTTATGCCGAAAATACCACTTTTTCCGTGAAGTCTGATCGTCCTGCTTGCCGATAATTTTCCTGATGTGCGGAAGAACCGTTCGCGGACTTACCGAATCAGTACACGGGGGGAAAATAGCATGAAGTGGCATATGTATGCACTGGCACTAGTTGTTGCCAGTGCCTTTCTCGGGTATTCGTTACCTGCGAGCGCCCAACAACCACCAACAGCTGGCCAACAGGCTTATGGTTATCAGTGGGCAAACTCGTACAACACCCACGACTGGAATCGTCTCTACCATTATCCGTATGTCTGGTATCCCCAGAATTATTATGCTGATGGGTATATGAAAAGCGCCAATGATCTCTACCATCGCTATCCTCAGGAAATGCGAGTACCTGTTTACAATCGATCATGGCAAAATTACTATCCGAAATCTCGTCGGTACCATCAGGGCCATCATTTTCAACTCGATGTATTCTGATGCGGCGATACCTAAGAGTGAAATTGCCTGAATCTACAGATGCCGTAACAGAGCTTCTTATTGAGATTCACTTTGCATACGACTAGAGATTACATCCCGCCAGCACATCCAAAGAGGTGTTTCTGGAACGGGAGCATGTGCTACAACTCTCTGCTTGTTTTCAGGATCGTCATATTCAATTGACCATGCATGTAAAGCAATTGGCTGATGACGAATGTTTTCAATGTCCTCCATTGATGCACTCCCATACAGTGCGTCATCAACTATTGGCATGCCACGACAAGCTGCCTGAATTCTCAATTGGTGCATACGGCCTGTTTCTGGATGCAGTTTCAATACATAACGATCCTTACTGGATGCCAACACAAAGCCTGTTGTTTGGGCTAACTTTGCTTCACTGTCATGCAGAGTCGCCACTTCGACACGAGGCTCTCCGGAGACTTTACGTAGTGCGTCTTGCCACATGAATGGTTCTTCGCTTATTGGCATCGCACCTATTGGCTCAACGATCGCGACGTACGTTTTTTGGATTTGTCGACGTTCAAATTGGCGGGAAAGCTGCCTGGCTGCTCTTGGGGTCAATGCCAAAAGCATGACACCAGAAACTGCACGATCAAGGCGATGTGGTACTCCAAGAAATCCTCCAGGATGACGAGTTTCTCCCAACGCGAGTGCTTCCTCGAACCGCCGATGAAAATTCTGCCGCCTCATTCCGGACTCAACAGATTCAATGCCCCATGGCGCTTGCGATGGAAGGCAAGCAGGCTTATTAATAGCCAAAACCCCATTCCTCTCAAACAATACCTCAACTTTTGGGAGATCATTCATGTACGATATTTGTAGTTTGAGACATTGGTTTATTGAACATTTTTTGAAGGGCTTGTTTTCGTAGCAAAACGGCTGAAATGATGTCATTTAATTCTTAGTAATGCCATCAGGCCAAAATCGACCACAAGGACATTCCGAGAGATATGACCATACAAAGAATCATCGCTTCATGCTTTGCACTATTTTTTTTGATTTTGAGTCGTTCACTTCACGCAGAGCATATCCCTGCTAATGAATTTGATATAGCCGATGGTTTCGAGGCAACAGTATGGGCAACGACTCCACAGCTTTTTAATCCAACCAATTTCGATATTGATGCTGACGGCCGCATCTGGGTTACCGAAGCTGTAAACTACCGGAACTTTCGAAACAACGGTCTCGGCCTCACCAATGAAGAAGGTGATCGGATTGTTGTTTTACAAGACACCGATGGTGATGGAAAAGCAGATTCATCTCACACATTTGTCAGAGATATCGATCTCGTTGCACCTCTTGGAATAGCCGTCTTGGGAAATCAGGTCATTGTCTCATGTGCGCCAAACCTCTTGATTTATACCGACGTAGATGGCGACACCTATTTTGACGAGGATATCGATAAGAAGGAAATATTCCTGACCGGATTTAGTGGCCTTGACCATGACCACAGCCTACACAGCGTCACTGTTGGACCTGATGGTTATTGGTACTTCAACACTGGTAACGGAGGCCCGCATACGGTCACGGATAAATCTGGTTGGACACTTCGAGCTGGCAGTTCATACGCTGGCGGCAGCCCGCATCTCAAGGAAAACTTCCCTGGTCGAAAAAGCGATGATGGGAGGATATGGGTCGGTGGTGTTGCAATGCGAGTACGACCTGATGGCACGGGCCTTGAACCAATTGGTCATAATTTCAGAAATGTATATGAGGAGAGCCTGTCCTCTTTCGGTGATGTCTTTCACGCTGACAACGACGACCCACCTGCCTGTAGAACTACCTGGCTGATGGAATACGGTAATGCTGGATTCTCTTCCGCAGATGGCTCGCGAAAATGGAAACTTGATCAACGACCAGGTCAGCCAACAAGAGTTGCCGAGTGGCGTCAGGAAGATCCTGGCACAATTCCTGCCGGTGATGTGTACGGTTTTGGCGCACCAACTGGCGTTGTCTTTGGCGAGAATGGATGCTTCGAAAAAATGTATTCAGACGGACTTCTCCTCGTATGCGAGTCTGCACGAGGAGAAGTCTTTCAATACTCACCAAGATCACAAGGAGCGGGGTTCTCCTTGCAGCGATCTCTATTCATGAAACTACGTTCTGGCAGTACACATTCCGGTATGTTCAGGCCGTCTGATGTTGCTATCGGTCCAGATGGTGCCATCTACGTTAGTGACTGGTACGATCCTGGAGTGGGTGGACACAGAATGCAGGATTCTCAAGGAAGTGGGACCATCTACCGGGTGGCACCAAAAGATTTTGTTCCAACGATAGATAAACTTGATATTTCAACAATTCCCGGAATGATTCGTGCATTGAAAAGCCCCGCAGTTCATGTTCGAGCTCTCGGATTCCGATCTCTTCGGGCCCTCGGAAAAGATGCCGGACCAGAGATTATTGCACTCTCACAATCTGACCAACCGTTCTTTGTTGCTCGCGCTGTGTGGCTTTTACCAAACTGCGGACAAAAAGGTTTCGATCGCCTCACTGAATTGCTGCACCATGAGAATCAACAGATACGTGTTGCTGCTTTTAGGTCATTACGTCGTGCAGCATCTGAACCAGATACCTCGAATGAGATTCGTCACTTTTGGCTACAAGCCCGAGAGCAGGCATGCCGTGATTCAGCCCCTTCTGTTCGCCGAGAGGCAGCGATATCTCTTCGTGACGAACCTTTTGAAACGTGCCGTGAACTACTGAAGAAGCTTGCCGATGGTTTTGATGGCTGGGACCGATGGTATTTGGAAGCCTTGGGAACGGCATGTGAAGGGAAAGAGCAAGAAGCGTATGAGATTCTTGTGAGTCATTCGGAAGATCCGCTTGTATGGGATCACCGTCTCTCAGGAATAGCATGGCGTCTTCACCCTGACGTTGCAGTGGGTTCACTCAAAACACGAGCCATGACTAGAACACTACCTCTCGTCGATCGAAAACAAATGGTCGATGCCATTGCATTCAATTCAAGCTTCCAAGCTGCTTCAGCAATGCTGGATATTGCTCAACACGGCCCGAAAGACATCCGTGGATACGCCGCTTGGTGGGGACAGCACCGCCTGCAAAATGATTGGAAAGACATACAACTAAGCGAGATATTTCCAAAACCACCACCGATTCAAAAGATTGAGCCAAGTACGAGACTCGACACATCTTTTATCCCGCCGGGGCAACCTGTCTATAAACGTAGCGGCAAGGCAGCAATCAAAATTGATATCCGTGGCGCAAAACGCCTTTATCTTGTCGTTGACTCGACCCACAACAAGTCAGAAGAAGCCCTCTGGGTTGCTCCCATCCTTATGACAACAGAATCAACCGTCGACCTAACACAGATTCCTTGGACAATGGCTTTTTCTGGAGGAACTCCGAGCGGACCACCACCAAGTCACATTGAGGTCACGGCACGTCGCAAAAAGAAACCTGCACGACCAGCACTAACTGTTTCCCCTGGATTGACACACGTAGACAATACGAAGCCAGCCATACAGGTGGCAGGCCGATCTGTAATTGCATATGACGTAAGTGCTCTCACTCCACTTCAATTACACGTTACTTGTAGAGCTTTATCGGAAGCGACAGACACCGCAAACCATATATCTTTTTCGATATTCGTTGATCGATCCATCGCAGGAAAAGACCTTCTGCAAACCGGTATACTTTCAAACGTCAACGGCAGTTCATCACTCGGCAGAGCCGTATTTCATTCGGAACGTGTAGGATGTGCCAAATGCCATATTGTTGACGGCTACGGTGGAGAAATAGGCCCTGATTTGACTCAGATCGCTCGCAAGCACTCAATTGTTGCACTGCAAGAAGACATTCTGAAACCACACGCAGCAATAGCTGCTGGTTTTGAAACAATGACCGTTCTTACAACCAAAGGCACAGTCACTAGTGGGCTACAAGTGTCTGCTGGAGATCCTGTTGTACTGAAAGATGCTGGAGGAACAGTTCATACAATTTCTCGAAAGAAGATTGATGAAATATTTCCCGCAACCACCTCTCTGATGCCAGAACTTATAAATCTGCTCACTGCCGAAGAAGTGTCCTCGATTATTTCATTCCTTCAATCTTCAGCCAGTGAAGAATGAATAACGTCAGTCTCCCGGAAGCAACCACTCCTCAGCAAAGACGTCTGATCCAATTTCCGTTTCCAAAAAGAAACACAAGGAAGCGAACATCTTTGGGCTAACGAATCAACTCCAAGGCATAACCTAATTCTTTTGATTCAATCTCAGGCAGGTCAACTTCAATCACATCAGACTCTTTCCTCCAGCTGATCTTTTTTGCTGAACCAAGAAGCTTTATGTCACTGAATGCATAGTCATTCAGTGACCGAACTTTAGCAGTGCCACTTCCTGGCCACACCATCCCGATCACATACAACTTGTCACCTTTTTTCGTAAACCAGAAGTCTTCGCTTGTGACATCGAGCTGAAAGCCGTACTTACTGCGGTGCTCAGTTCCCTTGATTGAAATTCCGGCTGGACCTTCATGGGTTATCGCCCATGGTTTTGTTCCGTATATTGCATCACCATTGACCTTGAGCCATCGGCCTACTGCTAACAAATTATCAACAGATTGCTTCGGAATAAGGCCTGACCCATCAGGGCCAACATTCAGCAAAAAATTGCCACCTTTGCTGACATTTTCAAGCAGCCAGAATAATGTTTCCTGTGGCGACTTCCAATCTTTATCGTACGACTTAAATCCCCATGAATTATTTGTTGTCGCTATACCTTCCCACGTATTTTCACTTGCTTCGTCAGGAATAACATTATCTCCTGGAGTCCCAATGTCACCGAACTCATTCCCAATGCGCTGGCTCACAAGAATCTCCGGGTTTGCTTCGTAAATCGTTGTATAAAACCTGAAACTAAAATCTGGAGGAGTATAAATCGGCGTGTCGAGCCAGATTTCAGAAAGCTTATAATTTGAAACCAATTCTTTAACCTGAGGCAACGACTTCTGAGTGATGTAATCGCTAAATGTTACAGCAGCAGGATCAAAATTATTTATGAACATGGCTTGTTTCGGTTTCTCGTCATAACAAAAGTCTTTCATTCCAGAATCACCGCCGTCCCGCCAGTCAAGAGCGTGTGAATAGTAGACACCAAAAGCAATTCCACCTCGCTCGCATGCTTGCTCAAGTTCACGAATAACATCTCTTCTGAACGGCGTTGCTTTCACAACATTAAAGTCACTCACTTCTGAATCAAATAACGCAAACCCATCATGGTGCTTTGATGTGATGACGATGTATTTCATGCCGGCTGCCTTCGCAATTGAAACCCAATCATCCGCATCGAACTTTACTGGATTGAACGTGCTAGCAAGCGTTGCGTACTCTGCTCGTGGAATTTCTTTTCGTCGCATAATCCATTCGGCTACTTTCGGTCCCGTGCCACCATCTTCCATCCGCTCCCCTTTCCAAACACCACCACATTGAGAATACAGCCCCCAATGAATGAACATGCCGTACTTGTTTTCATTGAATCTATCTCGTCCTCTCTGCTTTGCTGGAGAAGCATTCATCGGCTTCCATAGTTTGTGCAGCCTAATCATCTCTGGTGAACCAGGAATGCCCGAGCCGTTTACGCCAGCAGCGGGTAAAGAACATGTTGAATAAATCAAAAAAAGAATCGCTACGCATCTACTTGGAACGACAAAAAAATAACGCTTCATTACTTCCCTAACTACGTATTTGTGGAACGTCTTCAAAGCAATCGGTTCTTATAGAAACCTTTCCCAATCCATCCCTGGTTTTGCAAACTCTTTAAGGACAGTTTATTGTCCAGAAATTCTTCCCTCACTCTGGTTTACTTGCGTGGCCACAAGGCAGCACTTACACTCCAAACGACTTGAGGAAATCATAACCCTAATTCTAACGAGGTACGATAATGCGTTCAGTTCGATTCATAGCATGGCTTGCACTTGTAGCCCTCACTGCCCTTGGTATTGCTGAAACACACGGCGAAGAAGGTGAAAAAAAACCAGCGAGTGCTGAAAAACAATTCAAGCAGCGAGACAAGGATGAGGATGGGTTTCTCTCACTTGAAGAATTCAAAAGCGTGATTAAAAAAGAAGAGATGAAGGAACAGGCTGACAAATGGTTTAAAAATCGTGACAAAAATGACGACGGAAAGCTTTCATTCGAAGAATTTGAAGCTGGAAGAAATCAGAAGAAAAAGACCGACTGAGTTTTTCGATCAAAAAGAACCTCCTGCCGGTCCATAACGGAAAACGGGAGGAGGTTTTTTTATTTTTGTCATCGCTTCTGACGAGCGTGGCGTGGCTGAATGACATCTGTTGCAATCCCAAGTGACTTCAGCATGAGGATGACGTAATACGTCATATCAAATTCCCACCACTTATGCTGGGTGCTGGCACTCGCTGGATCATGGTGATGATTATTATGCCACCCTTCTCCCATTGCTAATATGGCCACCAGCCAATTATTTCTACTATCTTCTCCCGTTGAATAGGTGCGGTATCCAAAAAGGTGCGTAAGAGAATTCACACTCCACGTGATATGCCAAACAAGAACGGTTCGTAAAAAGACACCCCAGACAATTAAACTCACAGCAAGTTGAGTGCCCGCTACCCAATCACCTGAAATCGAGCGACCAAGCAGTAAACCAAAAATCCCAAAAACTAACGCGTGCGCGATATATATCCAAAGAGCTGCCGTTGGGTGTTGTTCAAGTGCACGATAATAAGGATCAACAAGAACATCGCGAGCATACTTATCGAGAAAATTGAGAGATTTCCGGTGCGGTACGTGACGAAAAAGCCATCCCATGTGTGACCATGCGACGCCATCACGAGGTGAATGGGGATCGGGTTCATCATCGGAATGGCAATGATGAAGACGGTGGTTTGCAACCCAGCGAGAAGGCGTGTCTTCGAGAGAGCAGACTGCAAGAGTTGCCAGCGTACGCTCCAGCCATAGCGGAACTGACAGGCTACGGTGACTCAAAAGTCGATGATAGCCGAGATTAATACCAAAGGTACCAAATACTATTGTGCCAAGACCGGCAGTGATCACTCCAAACCAACTGAAGCACCAGGGCAAAATAGCAAGACATGCAAGGAGATGAATCGTCGCGATAGGTACAGCGTACTCCCAATGCATAACGTGCTTGGGAGTCTCAGTCGCTTGGGCGGAAATTGGCACGTAACGGCTTCTGTTAGGGGCGCCTTCGCCCAAATGTACGACTTTGATTTATTTAGTATCACTCAGTTCACCAAAAACTACAAGAAGGCCAATGTCCTCATGGCAAGAAAGAGCAATGAAACTTACCGAACCGTAAATCACAAATGCTTTTCCGATTACACATGCTTGCCAGAAGAGCTTTACTATGCACTCACTCAAACCGTTATCTCTTACCTTATCCCTACTGCTTTACCATCGAGCTGCCATGCTGAATCAATTGGAACACCAAGATGTGTGAGCGCTGTTATTGGAACATCAACAATGTAGGAGGGATCTTCGATCACACCTTTTTTGGATTGAACACCACTGACTATCAGAAAAGTGGTGACTATTTCTGGAACGTCATGGCCTCCACGGTGTTTCCTACCGCGACCTCCATGATCCGTGGAAATAACAACGAGCCAATTCTCTTCAAGGTATTCCGGACGTGACTGAATTGCTCGAATAAGGGTCGCAACATGGGCATCCACCGTCCGTAGGGCCTGCAGATAGGTTGGCACACTTGGATGAAACCCATCCTGATGACCAATTTCATCAACCTGACCAAAATAGACAAAGACCGCGTGAGGATTTTGCTGGGCCAAGAACTCCGCTGCCTTGTTGGCTAGTTTTTCATCCTTCTGTGACAAGCTATCTTTACTCGATGCCGGACAAACTTCTCGTACATCTGCATCACGAAGAATAAACGTGTCAATCGGCTCCCAATCAACAAATGATCCCGTGACGGCCTTGGGGAACGCTTGCTTCAAATACGCAAAAAAATGCGGATACTCATCATAGTTTTCACCACGAAACGTATTGTCGTTAACGCCATGTTTATCTGCCCAGACTCCCGTGAGAAAACTTGACCAACCCGGCCCACTGATTGTTTCATTGTCGCGATAGCGATCGCCGAGAATTTTCGTGTTATTTGTAAACGCACCTGCTGTAATAAGTTCGTCAATAGCTGGAGTATCTGCAATTTGAAGTGCATCAGGCCGAACGCCATCTATTCCAATTACAAGAACACGGCCCTTAGGAATAGTTGGTTCCGAACCACAACATACGACCTGGTCGTGCAGAAGCATTGCATTCCAAAACACGAGAACTATTCCAGTGGTTCTGGCATATGAATTCACCATCAGCAGTCCCCCTAACACTTTTACTCAACGCACGTAACGGCAAACCCGTAACGCCTGACTACTGCCCACGACTGAGTCCATTCGAGGCCTCAATCAACTGAATGGCTTCTTTTGCAAATCGCCGACCTAATTCGACATACCCGGCTGCTGAGTAATGCAAGTCATTGCTGATTTCTTTTCCACGACGATTGACTCCATCATTGAGATCATCCGTATTGACTAAAATACGTCGTGGACCATCCTGCACAAAGGCGGCCTGTTGCTCACGAACCAGATTCCAATGAGGATATTTTGTATTGTTCATATCAAAATCACTGAGGCGACCGATTACAACATTGATGTCGTTTCGTTCCAAATCACCAGACAACTGCTCAAGCAGGCCCTCAAGACTTGCTTTGTACACCTCTCCATGCTTTTCCTTTGCATCTCGCTCGCCCTGCATCCAGATAAAAGTAACCGTTTGAATTTCTTTACCACCTGTCACCGCCTGAACTTTTTCCATAAGACGTTGGTACAGGTCTCCTGTTGACTCCGGCCGACTGCCATCTGCAGTCTCCCAATTCTTGTACCATCTACGAATTGGTTGCCCACCAAGGGCATCTTTCACAACAATGACATGGTCTTTCCCGAATGCTTCCTCCACATCGGGGATGAAAGACTCTTCTGGCCTCAGGCCAGCCATATTGGACTGCCCCGAAAGAATAAAGAGATGGTGTGCAGAATTACTTTCGTTGGCACAAGCAACGTGGGGAATGGAAAGACCAAAGACAAGCACTCCACAAAAGAATGATGAGCATCTAGATATGTTGGCATTTTTGACTAATTTCATCAGCAACAGCCTCACGAGTAAATAAAAAGTTATCCGTACTTGGAAACACCATCACGAATCCACACAAGACATTTTTATGCAGCTCGTTGTCATGAAGACATTACAGACTGAAGATTCTCATCAATTGCATTCAAGAACTCTTGCGTATGAAGATATGGCTGGTCTTTCCCAACGAGTAAGGCCAGATCTTTTGTCATCTTGCCTTGTTCAACTGTTCCAATACAGACTTTTTCGAGCGTTTCTGCAAAGGCTGTCACATCGGGCGTCTGATCAAGCTTGCCTCTGTGTGCGAGACCTCGTGTCCACGCAAAGATTGATGCAATCGGATTTGTGCTGGTAGGTTTCCCCTGCTGATGCTGGCGGTAATGCCTCGTCACCGTACCATGGGCCGCTTCAGCCTCAACGGTCTTTCCATCAGGCGTCATCAATACACTTGTCATCAACCCTAATGAACCAAATCCTTGGGCGACAATATCGCTCTGCACATCACCATCGTAGTTTTTACATGCCCAAACATATCCACCTTCCCACTTCATGGCACATGCCACCATATCGTCAATAAGACGATGTTCGTAGGTGATTCCTTTCGCTGTGAATTCCTCTTTGAATTCTGCATCAAACACTTCTTGAAACAGATCTTTGAAACGGCCGTCGTATGCTTTGAGAATTGTGTTTTTGGTTGAAAGATAAACAGGATAATTTCGCGCCAGACCATACCGAAAGCTTGCACGAGCAAAGTCACGTATCGAATCATCCCGGTTGTACATTGCCATCGCTACACCACTGGACGGAAAGTCATAGACATTCATCTCCATAGGCGCAGATCCATCAGATGGAGCATACGTCAAAGTAAGTTTCCCGGGACCTGGAATCTTCAAATCCGTTGCACGATACTGGTCTCCAAATGCGTGCCGACCAACAACAATCGGTTTTGTCCACCCCGGAACGAGCCGCGGTATATTGTTAATAATTATTGGCTCTCGGAATATCACCCCTCCGAGGATATTGCGAATCGTACCGTTCGGACTTCGCCACATCTTCTTCAAAGCAAACTCTTCGACTCTCGCTTCATCCGGGGTGATCGTGGCACATTTTACACCGACGCCACACTCTTGAATCGCATGAGCTGCATCGACTGTAATCTGGTCATCAGTTGCGTCTCGACTTTGAACAGACAGATCGAAATAACGAAGATCTACATCGACATACTGAAGGATCAGTTTCTCCTTAATAAACTGCCAGATAATTCTGGTCATTTCATCCCCATCGAGCTCAACAACTGGTCCTTCTGCTTTGATCTTTTTTGCCATACCGTGATTCACTCCTCGTTACTTTCCGTCAGTCTGATCCTATCTTCATATGTGCTTATGGTGCCCATGACTAACTGTTGTACCAAGACACCGGCTGCCTTCCACAGGTGGTCCCAATCTCGGGTGAATTACCGTAGAAAAAGTTGAGTACATGACTTCATATCTTTCGTACTCCCCGCTTCGTACTCCCCGCATAGAACACTCCTGTGAAACGGCACGTATTCGTTGCCTTTTAGCGGGAGAGGCTGAAGGAGCTATCGACCTAGCGTTCTAGACATCAACCTACTGAAGTACTTCATCTAACTCTTGACGAATCAATATTGACCATTTTTTATACCCATCACCGTTGAGATGAAGCTGGTCATCAACAAACAGTTCATCCCGTGGATTCCCAGAAGGGTCCAGGAAATGATCTGCTGTCGGAATAAAGTAGGTGGCGGGTGTTGACAAAGACAGCTTTTGAAGGCGAGTATTTGCCTTGCGAATGAGCGGCCATGCAGAAAACCGTTTTCGTGTCGGTGTTATTTCGATGAAAAAAATTGGGGCCTGTGGGCAATGTTTTCTGGAAACTCCTGCAATGTAGCTGGCACATTTTTCTACCTGTTCGGGGGAATGATCTTCCGGTTTCCCCTGAACATCATTGGCTACAAACACAACTAATGCGCTGTACTCGTGCGGATGAATCAAACGTTTTGCAAAAACTGCCAAGTCAGTGTACTTAGCGCCACCATACCCTCGCTGGACGACTTGGTATGGCCTCATATCAATCTCAATAGTATCCCATCGCCGGATGCTACTGCTCCCGATAAAGAGGATGGCATCTTCTGGATCTCTCTGAACGACATCCCTCTGCTCAAGTGTCTCAATATCCTGACCCCATCGCTTCATTGCCTTTTCCCGATATTGAACAAGAAACTCTTCAGCCCGATCTGCCTCCGTGTCATGAAGGCTCCCTGTTGCTGGACTGCTTTGTGCTACCAGATCAACGGCATCAATGAAAAAAAGACACGTGAGAAGTGCGCAGACAGACAGAGAGACATGCGAAGACATCAGTGCAGAGTAAAAGTTTTTGCACATAATTAAATAAGCAGCCTTTTTCATATTAGAATAGGATTAAATTTCCTATCTTTTAAACATATGGTTCTCAATAAACAGTCGAAGCATTCCAGTAGCTATGATTTCCCTGGTTTTCACAAGAGAGGCTTTCCATGCACTCCTCCTTTTCACCATTCTTTGTCTCTTCAAGAAACATCTTGCCCTTTTTGTGCCTGGTCTTCGCTCACTTTCTCTTCCCATTGAACGATGCACACCCTGCTCCGAACAGCAGCCGTCCAAATGTTCTTTTTATCGCGATTGATGACTTAAGGCCTGAGCTTGGTTGCTATGGCAATAAAGATATTCATAGTCCAAATCTCGATAAGCTTGCAAAACAAGGGCGATGTTTTCTTCGCGCATATTGCCAAGAAGCCATTTGTTCGCCATCGCGAGCAAGCCTACTTACTGGATCCCGACCCGACACAATTGGTGTGATTGAAAACCGAGCATACTTTCGTGATCTCAACCCGCAAATCGTAACACTGCCACAACACTTTATTACTCATGGCTATACCGCTGTATACAGCGGAAAGATATTCCATGGGCGGATGACAGATGAACAGCACTCGTGGAATCACAAGCCGAATAGAAAGGGTCTCACTCGCCCAACAACTCCTGGTGGAAACGCACTTCCTGGAAACCAAAGAATCTATGCAGAAAATAAAGATCGTATGGTGACGCTCTATGGAGAAAGTTCTTCCCGAGGACTGATTCATGGCCCTGCGTTTGAGGCTGCACAGGTTGAAGACGACGGGTATGTTGATGGGTACAACACAAGCGTTGCAATACAAACCCTCGACGAACTGGTGCAACAAGACAAGCCGTGGTTTCTTGCACTTGGCTTTTCACGACCACACCTTCCTTTCCATGCCCCAAAAAGATATTTCGACTTATACAATCCAGAAGAAATACAACTTACGAAATTCTCCGAACCTCCCCAGGATGGTGCATCAATGGGGCTTCATGCATCTTTTGAACTCCGTACACGACACGACATACCCAAGTCGGGACCGATTAATAAATCACTCTCCAGAAAACTCCTCCACGCATATTACGCATGTGTAAGCTACGTCGATGCTCAAATTGGACGTGTCATTGCATCGCTTGAAAAAAATAAGGTACGAGAGAACACTATTATTGTTGTGTGGGGCGACCACGGCTGGCACCTTGGGGAATATGGCATCTGGGGAAAAGCTACTAATTACGAGATTGCCACTCGCGTCCCGCTTATCATCTCCACACCATCAATGCCTCAGAAGGGAACTTCTTCCGATAGTCTTGTTGAGTTGATTGACATCTACCCAACACTCTGTGATCTCGCCAACATCCCTCAGCCAGATCATCTTGCTGGAAAAAGCCTTCTCCCAGTGCTTCGTGATCCCAGTGCGGTTGTAAAACGTCTAGCCATGAGCCAGTTCCCGACTCCGGCGCTTCGTGAATGGGCCGCCAATCCATTGTCACCCGAAATGCGAGAAACCTTTTTTGGCCCACTCATCAATCAGGTAGAGCAAACGATCAAGAAACAACAAGGCAGCCGGTGGAACCGAGAACTTTTTGAAAAGTACCTTATGGGCTACACGCTTCGGGACCCTCGCTACCGATACATTGAATGGCGAGACACACGAAATCCAAATTTAGAACCCATATATCAGGAACTCTACGACCATCTCAGCGATCCACATGAAACAGTCAACATCGCACATTCACAGCAGAAAGAAGTCGTACGCCTATCACGCGAACTTCAACATCTTTTAGAAAACTAAACGTACCCTTCGTTTTCCCACGTACTCTTATTTTGGCTTCAGTGCACGACGCGTTCCTTGCCATCCTTCAGTGTGCCATTTCTCGAGGCGTTTGATTTCTGATGTATACAGGTGAGAATCGATGACGTTTTCATTTTCTTGTGGATCCTCACGGTGGTCGTACAACTCTGCAAACACGACCTCATTGTCTTTTTTCTGATCCACCCACACCGTATACCGAAAACGATCTGTTGTCATTGAATACCCCATAATATTCCCACGTGGATATTGTGAAAAAGCAGCACGCTTCCACGGGCAACTCGGTGTCTGAAGAAGCTCGGCAAAACTGTCGCCTTCAAGGTGCCGAGGTTTGTCAAAACCAGCAAGATCACAGAGCGTTGGATAAATATCAACAAACTCAACTGGCGAAGCAATCGCTTCACCAACGGATTTTTGCTGTGGTGCAACCACAATCAGTGGAGAACGCGTATCAAGTTGGACATTTGTATGCTTACACCAACAGCCATGTTCTCCAAGTTTCCAACCATGGTCACCCCACACAACGACAATCGTATTCTCAGACAATCCGGACTCTTCAAGTCCCTTCAGCACTCGACCAATGCATGCATCAATAAAACTTACAGCTGCATAATATCCATGCCTCAGTTTTTTTGAGGTCTCTGCATCTAAGGGCCCCTTCGCTGGTATTCCTTCATAATTCCGCAGCTCACCGAATGTTGTTAGTGCCTTACTGTATGCGTTCTTTGGTAGGAATGGGTTTGTAGCCAGGTCAATGGCCTGCGGCTTGTAAAAATCCCAATACTTCTTCGGTGAATTGAATGGAAGGTGTGGATTCTGGAATCCTACGGCCAAGAAAAAAGGCTGATCTGTATGCGAAAGCTGCTGTATCGTTTGTACGGCCAATGTCGCAAGCGCGCCGTCTGAATATTCCTCATCATCAACTTCTGCCGATTCAGTTGGTGGACCTCGACTTGCTCTACTCAAATCCTTCCCTTTCAGACCTTTTTTCCTTGCAGCCCGCTTCTTCTCATCCATACGAGTAATATTTTTTTCTAGAACATATCGTGAACCAGTACCCGGCTTCAGTGCTGGCTCTGACCATGAAATCGCATCATCAAAACCACCGTGATATATCTTCCCCATGCTGATCGATCGATATCCATGATCTTTGAAATGCTGAGAAATGGTTACCACATCAGGAACATGATCACGAAAATGTGTATTAAGATCCCAAACATTTGTTGAGTCAGGGCGCAAACCAGTCATCAAACTTGTACGAGAAGGTGAACACACGGCCTGCTGGCAGTGTGCGTTTGAGAACGCCGTACCCCGTGAAGCCAACTTATCGAGATGTGGGCTATGAATATGCTCGCAACCAAAGCAACCAAGTTCAGGCCGTAAATCATCCACTGCGATAAAAAGAACATTTGGCTGACTTTTTGCAACAACTGAAATCAGGGCGAGAGAAAAACAGTACACGAAACGTAACGTCGCATGCCTAACGATACGACTCGAGCTGAAACTGCGGGTGTTCCAAAACATGGCATACATAACGTGGGACATAACAACTCCTCCTACGGTTCAACGCTCTGGGTTTATTTCGAGAGTTATCTTTTTGACTTCCCCCGAAAAACGGCTGTTTCGGTGAGGACCTAATTGACGTCCTACAACCGGAGACCCGCGATCGCAAGCAACGTCAGCCCCTTCATCAATTGAGAACTGGCTTGGAATCGTACGCTTAATACGAGCAGAAACAGGTGATTCCTCATTCACAATCAGATTCACATCACCACCGGCTCCTTTCCCGCCTCCGTCATACTGAAAATCAACAACAATAGTGTTGGAACCAGACTGGAGAGGCTGGCTTGATTTCACAACTATTCTCTCACCTAAATCGTTGTACACATAACTCGCGCGTCCATCTTCAACAAGTATGGCCCAACCACCAAAGCGACCGCCTTGGGCAAATATCACACCATTGGCTTCTTCCGTTATTTCAACTTCAGCAGTTACTCTGCTTGAACAGTTCTTAATACTCAGAAGTGCATTCTCATTAATATTAATTGCACCCGGATACAGGGTAAGACTTGTGCGATCACCCATTAATGTTGGCCGACCAGCGACCTCTGGCAAAAGACGCTCTAGCAATCGATCATCAAGAGGAAAAGCTCCGTTTTCCACTGCCTCTTGGACAAATTGCTCTTTCATTGCCGCGAGGCGATCAGGGTATTGGCTCGATAGATCGTGCGCAAGGCTGAAGTCTTCCTGTGTATTGAATAACTGCCAACCAGTATCGTCTTTAATTTCATTTAGTTTCTTGTTTTCCCACGGAAGTTTAACCGTTGCACGAGCCAACCACCCATTATTATAGATTGCACGATTACCGATGATTTCAAAATACTGGACTGAGTGTTTTTCTTTTGCATCACGATTATCGAATGCATACATCAAACTTGTTCCTTGCATGGGAACTTGAGGCACACCATTTACGACGGTTGGTTCAGTAATTCCCGTGGCTTCAAGTACCGTCGGTGCTATATCAATCACATGACTAAACTGACTTCGAATCTCACCTTTTGCTTTAATTCCTGCAGGCCAGTGAATGACTGTTCCGTTCCTTGTACCACCAAAGTCACCAGCAACCTGCTTTGTGAAAGCAAACGGTGTATCAAACGCGATTGCCCAACCGACCGACATATGCGGATAGGTCTCACGGCCACCCCATTCATCAAAATGAGAAAGTTGCTCTTCAACTGTCTCCTGTCTGCCATTGAGCATGTTGCCCCAGTTCCAGTTCCCCGTGTAGTTCCCCTCTGCACTGGTACCGTTATCTCCAGAAATGTAAATAACAAGTGTATTGTCAGTCTTTCCAAGATCATCGATTGCACCAAGGAGTCGACCTACTTGATGATCCGTATACTCTGCAAAGGCTGCGAAAACCTCTGCCTGCCGAGCAAACACTTTCTTCTCATTCTCTTCCAATGTCTCCCACGCCGGAATACTATCTGCCGTTTTGGCTAATTTCGTTCCAGCGGGGACGACACCCATTTCAATTTGCCGAGCAAGAGTCTCTTCGCGGAGAACGTCCCAACCGGCATCAAACTTTCCTCGATATTTCTCACACCACTCACTGGGAACCTGATGCGGCGCGTGCACTCCCGGGGCCGAGTAATATATGAAGAATGGCTTTTCTGGCGTCATCGAGTGCTGCTGTTTCATCCACTCAATTGATTCCCGAGTCATGTCATCTGCAAGGTGATAGCCCTCATGGTCTGGAAAATCTATATTCGTTACTCCATCGTGTAACGTCGGCTCATACATGTTCTCCTCAGCCCCAATGAACCCATAAAACTTTTCGAACCCCTGACGAGTTGGCCAGGTATCTTGAGGCCCTGAGACAGTTGTTTCACGACCAAGGGTTGAGTGCCACTTACCAAAGGCTGCGGTGTTGTACCCGTTGAGCCTTAAAATCTCTGCAAGTGACGCTGTGTCATTCGGAAGACGACACGTATTTCCAGGGAAACCCGTTGCTATCTCGGGGATTGAACCCATATTGAGCACATGATGGTTCCGACCGTGCCGCAAGGCTGCACGTGTTGGTGCACAGAGTGCCACAGTATGAAATCGGTTGAATCTCAATCCGTTTGAAGCAAGACGGTCGAGCGTTGGCATCGCTATCGGACCACCAAATGATGCGGGACCCCCAAAACCAAGGTCATCAAGCAGTATTACCACAACGTTTGGCGAACCTGCAGGAGCCGAAATACGATCATCTTCTGGCATGCTCACTTTAGAGGGATCAACTTCATGAACGGTTGGATGGCGGACGTCGGCAACAGGAAGATGCTGATGGACGGTGCCTTCTCTGG
>Ga0315321_10000722_pt1 | contig 25097 bp, 13 predicted proteins | sample M180m21515metaG_FD_203464 | JGI IMG/M metagenome (GOLD analysis project Ga0315321, IMG submission 203464) | Ammonia-oxidizing marine archaeal communities from Monterey Bay, California, United States - M1 80m 21515 | ecosystem: Environmental > Aquatic > Marine > Intertidal zone | place: USA...
ATTCCTGCGGTTCGGCTATCGGCGGCTCGAGCCTTATTTGACTACCTGCCGCGACAGTGCATGGAAGTTTTGCTCGATTTATTGGTTGCGAATGAACAGTCGATCAAGCTACAAGCTGCTTGGTTGGTCGCCAAAGCCATGGGAGACACCACTGTCTTACAATCGAAATACAGTTTCAATGAACAGGCTGCCAGATGGACTCAAATGTTTACACAAGATCGTTCGTCCGACACCGCCTACGTTCTTGGAAGTGCCCGATATAGGCTAGACAAATATGCGGCAGGTTTTCTTGAAGAGTTCAGCATCGCGACTGACTCAATAAAATCCAGTTACCGCAAGATGAAGTACGTCACCACTGTTGACGGGGCAACCGCCTCCGTGAGGGACGGGATCGCAAGACTTGATGGCAGACACAACGAGGGCGAGCAACGACTCCTGATGTCGGCTGCTCAAGTGGTTGGCCAAAAGACGTTCACGGAAGCGTTCACCGTAGTAGCCAAGATTGGGGGAGAACAGGCAGGCGCTGGCGGATACCACGTAGGCGTGTCCATCGGAAATCTCAGAATTCTGTTCCACCCTGGGTACATAGGTGGAGGATTCCGGGTGCAGCGTGTCGACAACCAACAGTATCTCATAACAAATCAAACCATGCCATTCACGCCCATCGGTGGAAACCTTTACACGATGAGCATCGAAGTTTCCCCCTCTGCAAACAATAAACTTCGCCTGAAAACAACCATCGTTGATCACAAATCGCCCAACAACCGCTTTACCAATCTCTATCAAGCGAACCGAGATAATATTGGAAAAATTGAAACGGTGGGCGTTGAGCGCAGCGGACGCATCGGTGGAGCCGCGTTGATTGGATTCTTAGCCATCGATACCTCAGGCATTCATGCACCAAGTTCCTCCGCAAATCCCAAGTTGAAGTGAAACGCCGCTTCGCATGCCGGTCGAGCCGAACGTCACCAATCTCTCTGATCCGTCCCATGCTCTCGCGCCCCCCCCGCAAAGTAGACTCGCTGCACCCGCAGGCAGCCCGATGTCAGCATCCTCTCAGCCCATGAAGCAGGCGCGACAGAAACGACGGCCTGAACTCCCATTCCAATCGCGATCCACCTGAACGCTACGACAACATCCCTTGCGTGCGGCGCACACTCGGTTTGCATGCATTTCGCAGGACGAGACCAAATTTTCTCGAGGAATTCCTCCACGGTCGAACCATCGCGTCAGTTTTAGGTGAGGTAAACCAGTTTTAAGTGAGGTGTCCACCCTGCAGCTTCGCAGACCCACGTTGCTCATCGCACGAACGAAAATCGCGATTTTCACAAAAACACCGCCTCAAACTGGGCCAACAAGGGCACTGATGTATGACGTTTCATCTAGATATCGATGCGTGCAGTCAAAACCGCGGACCTGACCAACTGAAGTTCGGTCACCGTTTCTCGATTTAAACCGAGTTTCAGGTCTGATAGGATAAACGTCTCACAACAAAATCAAGGAAACGTAATCATGCGCTCAGCATTTCTCGCACTACCCTGCGTCGTACTGGCTTCCCTCGCGATGGCAGATGAGGTTAAGAGCATTGACAACCAGTCGACGCATGCACAAACAGGGATCATTCAGTTCACGGGTGCGTCGTCAGTTCTCAAGATGAATGCATTTTGCCTGAACAACCAAGGACAGATCGTTGCGGTCTGCGGGAACGGTCCTGGTGAGATTCGAGTGGCCAACGATGACGGTAAGATTTTGAATTCCTGGAAGGTCGATGTAAAGCCAGAATCAGTCGGCGTAGCAGAAGATGACACGATCTTGGTTGGCGGTGAAGGCAAGCTGTTCCGCTTTGCCCCCAATGGCAAGTTGATAACAAAAGTTGCGTCTCCGCATGCTGCTCGCCTGCGAGATAGTAAAGCGCAGCTGCGTTCTGAAGCCCTCGCAAGCTTGAAACGCTCGATGACTGCAAGAGACCCACTTGCAATGGCGGAGAGTCGGGTGACCTCGTATGAGAACATGCTTACCCAACTCAAGACGCGGAAAGAAAGCGGCACGCTTAATGCATCCGAAGAACGATTGATCAAAATGTTACCAGACCTGATGGAACGTTATCAAAAGCAGGTCGATGATCTGAAACGCGCCGCACTGGACAGCGACGAACCCGAAACGAAGTCTGATACGGAACCCACCGAAGCACAAATCAATTCATTAGTGGACAGCATGATCCGCACAAAAATGCGGGTATCGTCCATTAGTTCCACTGGAAACCATCTGTTCGTTACGACTCGCGGCACCACCGGCTATGGCTACGACGTTTGGAAAATGGATCTGCAATTCAAAGATGCTGCCGTGATTGTGAGCGGTCTAAGCGGGTGTTGCGGGCAAATGGATGTGCAATGTTGCGAGAGCGGGATTTATGTCGCTGAAAATTCACGCGATCGAGTGGTGCACTACGACATCAACGGTACCGAAATCAACAAATGGGGAAAATCGGACCGAACGGGAATCAATGGGTTTACCAGTTGCTGCAATCCCATGAATGTCTGTTTCGACAAAAAGGGATATGTGTATACCGCTGAATCGGGCTCGGGCCGTATCAAGTGTTTTGACTCCAATGGAGCCTTGGTATCATACGTCGGTGACGTCGATCTCGTTCCAGGTTGCAAAAACGTCTCCATCGCGGTATCCCACGTCAACGCGAAGGTCTACATGCTGGACCTGACCCGCAACCACATCAAAGTCATGGAGCCCAAGCCTGCTGGCCTGAAAGCCAACAAAAAGAGCAAAGTTGAAAATCAGAAAGAAGCAAAGCTTCAGCCGACCACCATCGGACAAGGCGTCACCGCACGACTTACCATCGAGGCATCCAAATGATTGAAACCTTCATGAAACGCCGATACTTATTTTCCGTCTGCTGCATGGTGATGCTGTGCTGTTTACCGCTATCCCAGAATTCCAAGGCAGCTGATCAGACGAAGTTACTGACCATGGTGGTGATGGACCCACTTGCGGCACCGCTATCTTGCCCTTGCGTTGAAGGCTATGCCCAGCGGGACTACACAGTTCTTGCAAAGCATCTTGAAACGACGATGAATTGCAAGTTAACAGTCGTATTCAGCGAATCTCTCCCGTCAGCGTTGAAAAAGACTGGTGGAAAATCGGACATCATCATCGGGAAGCAATCAGTCGTGCGGGCGGATTCGAAGCTTGCAAAGAAGGCAATGAAAGCGATCAGTGAGCTTACCGACCAAAATGGTAATACCACGCAATACGGCATGATCGTCGTTAATAAAGAAGATCCGGCAAAATCTGTTGCTGACCTGAACGACTATACGATCATTTTCGGACCCTCCGAAGCAGAAGAAAAGCACAGCGCTGCGCTTCAATTGCTGAAAGCAGCTAACGTTCACATTCCTACAGACCGGCAGAAAATTGATGAGGCTTGCAGCGATGGGGCCTGCAAAGTCATTGACCTTGGCCCTGAATCAAAAACCGCTGCGGTGATTTCCAGTTACGCACAACCACTTCTGGAAGGTTGCGGAACCATCAAGAAGGGGGATTTACGAGTGGTTGGAAAGACGATTCCAGTCCCGTTCGTAACCGTGTTTGTTGCTGACTCGCTGGACATTAAACTCCGACAACAGATTGCCACCGCATTGGGCGATGCTGCGATCCAACCAACAGTGCTACAGGCGCTTGAGTCACTTGCTGGCTTCGTACCACTGTCGGCGAGCACTTCGGTCGCAAAAAAAAACTAACACCACAGCGAATTAATTCATGGGGTAGCTGGCTTGGTCCAGCCCGCAATGGCCACCTAGCCAAACTGCCCTCCCTCCTCCCTGACTCCCCTGATGTGGTTTGGGACGTTCCCTTAGTGCATGCGGGTTTGGGTGGGATTGCTGCCAACGACAAATATGTCGTGTTCGGGGATCGCGACCAGGATGACTTCCAAGACGTCTATCGTTGTCTGGACGCAGAGACCGGCGAGCCAATTTGGCGAGTAGAGCGGCTTGCTGCTGCTGCACTTGACTACGGTAATTCGCCGCGTGCCACCCCCCTCATCCTTGAGTCCCATGTGATTTGCCAAGGTGCGTTGGGCAACCTGCTGTGCGTTGACTTACACACCGGCAACGTGCTCTGGGAGAAAAACTTCCGTGATGAGTTCCCCTTGGACGCGGAACTACCGTGGGGATATTGCGGATCACCACTTCTTGCTGATGGCAAACTCATTGTTGCGCCCGGTGCCCCCGATGCCTCTTTGATTGCTCTCGATCCAGACACAGGAGCATTACTGTGGAAGGTTGCAGGTTTACCACCCTCGCACGGATCACTCATCGTTGCCGATTTGGGAGGAGTCAAACAGATTATTGGCCATGACCAAAAAACTCTTGGTGGCTGGGCCCTCGATAACGGAAAGCGGTTGTGGACGATCGAACCGCATGCGGACGGCGACTTCAATGTGCCGACTCCTATCCTGTATGCAAACGAACAAGGACAACAAGTACTTCTCATTGCTACTGAGAATAATGGTATCCGCTCCATCGCATTTGACAGTGCTGACGGCACCCCGTCTAAAACGGTATCAAGATCAATGCAACTGCGCACCGACATGAGCACACCTATCGTGGTCGGCAATCACATCTACTGCGTCAAGAATTTTCTGTATTGCCTCGATGCTTCGGATCTGTCGGAGAAGTGGCGTCTGCGAGATCGCGCGTTGGGCGATTATGCTGCGACCTTTGCGACGGAAAACTATTTGCTGGTTGTTGGCAAAGGTGAATTGTTGCTGCTACGAACCGACGGAACAAAAGAAATCCTAGCACGGTGCAAGGTGTTTGACGCCCCTCAGGTCTTGTATTCGCACCCTGCAATCTACGCGAACCGAATGTATATTCGTGGCGAACATCAATTGAAATGCATCACGCTATCGCCTGCAACGCTGCGGACTGAATCAACTCACGAAATCGTAGAATGACCAAATCAGCACAGTGATACGTGATGGCTAGACTGCGTTATTGGATTGCTGCTCCCTATACCTTCTTTCGCTGCCTGTGAATCGCCACCGGAATCACGACAGCGATCAAGGCCAAACTCACCGAGACTGAGGCAATGGCCACCCACATCGGGTACTTGCCATCCGCTGCAAACTTTGGCCCAACCACCGGCGACTCGTAATACTCATTTTCAAACGCCTGTTCAACGTTTTCCCCAGCAGTGATCCATCCCTGTTCTTTGTTTACAATTGTTTCATACCATAGGTTTGCTTCATTTAATTCCGACTGGAACTGAGATTCCAGTTCGGCAAGAGTCAAGCTACCTTCAGAAGCACCCTCCCTGGTCTGAAACTTAAGACACTTCTCCGCCTTCTCTCGATACAACTGCTGAACGGGTAATTCGTCAACTTCATAGGAGGCCTTCAGGTAAGCCCTCGCAGCAAGTTGCTTTGCATCGGAATCATATCCGCGACTGACAAGCAGATCCCCCAACGCCTCTAGCAACACTGGGGAGTCGTGGTTGCCGAATTTCATCATTCCAAGCACACCCTTGATTCCCTCGTCGACCACCTTCGCAGGATCCTCAACCACAACCTCCCCAGACTCGTTACTGACAAGAAATGCTCCGAAGCCTATGGGGCTCATTCCGTTGGGGGTGTTTTCCGAGAGCGGCAGAAGCGGTTGATCTTCCTGCCTATGACTGAGCAGGTATTCAACCAGTCGCTTTTGATAGATCTCTCGACCAAAATGGGCGTTCGGGTTTATCAAAAGTGCTTTATCAATTTCTGCTAAACCTAAGTCAAAGCGACCAGAATGAAAGTAGAACGTTCCAAGATTGGCATGTGTCGAGTAAAGCCCGGGGTACAGCCCATCCTTCGCTTCAATGACACGGATTGCCTCTTCCGTATCTCCGGATTTTTCATGGGCAACGGCAAGATCATCATATAGATCAGCACTGGGCTCGGCCTTGATTCGCTCCCCACGATCCTCAATTCTCCACCGGTAGAAATCAGCAGAGTGACGGAGAAACTTCCCGGCAATCAACTCCAAAGCTGTTGGAAAACGCTGGCGTTCCATCGCTAAAGTATCCCGGTCCCATAGGCATGCAGCACACGACACACCAAATGAGACACTGGCAAGCAAAACGGCTGCGCTCACGAATTTTCTCACCATCTTGTAATTCCAACCTAATCGAATAGTTTCATTTCGAAGATGCATCACTGTTTACGGCTCGCATCGAATTTCAATAGGGACAGGGGACGCACTCAAACGTGGCCCGGCCCGTATGAAACCACCATGCTGAATCATGAGAAAGGTTTTCTCACGCAGCACAACTACGTGTCACCCAGTTCCTGTTCTACTGCCATGGAAACATCTCTACCGCCGTCGCTTCCATCCTTTCGCTGCGCCACAATTGTAAGAGAAGCTTGAACCTTGATGACCTGCCGTCGCATATTTGCGAGCGGATGCCAATCCATGCTATTCAGCGATGGTCAGCACACCTGGATTTGCGACCAAAGTTGTTCCGTCTGAAAATGTCACCTTCAACGGCGCATCGTCAAAGTTGTACGCAACGTAGGTGTTTTTTCCATTCTTTTCAAATACGTTCACGAACGGGTGATTTGAGGTAACTTCAGCGTGGTTCACCCCATAGCGGTTAAGTACCTGCAGCCAGTGGAACATAAACGCATGAGTGTTCCCTTCCTCTATCTTACACTGGGGATGTTTGCCTAAGTGGGTCAAACCTATTGCGGGGTCTTGAAGTGCACCGAACATGACAACTAAATCGCCCCAACCATTGTTGTAGTCAGATCCCTGCTTGCGTTTTGCGGTGATACGGTCAAAGTTTCGCTTGATGTAATCAGGGTGCCGCCCCATGTAAATGGAAGCTGGCGTGAACGGCAACCAATTAATGCCATGAATGCAATCGATGTCTGCAGAGAACCAGGTGGCAAACGCCCCCTTCCCGCCCCACACCATCCCCAACGCCACTTCTGGAAAATTCGCAGGAAAATTGGTGGAGGAAACGTCGAACCAATACTCCTCAATAGCCACGCGTTCTGTGTTGTAAAGGTAGACACCCCGATCCCGGATCAGATCATTGCCAGTAACCTCGCCCCAAAGCATCATTCCATACCAGGCGTTCATCGCCTCAGATGATGACTCCTGGTTATTCCCATCACCGAATTTGGCGTGACCAGACGCCCATGAATGCCCGGCATAAACATCAAAGCAACGCAGTCTCGGGAATAGATCATCCTCTGCGCTGCCCGAGGCAATGTCACGAACCAACAGATCCACCATTTTTCCCCATTGTGCTCCCCACTCTGGATTACGCCTGGCCACCTCAGCGGCTGCCCGAATGAAATAACCGTAGTGAAAATGATGATCATTCAATTCAGCGTCACTGCCATAAGACGCGGGACTGCCTATCAACGTTCCCCAATTCTTATCGTAGAAAAACAAGCCATTCGTTTCATTGGGCGAAGCAACAAACCAGTCTTCCAACCGAAGTTGCATCTCGTTAACAAACTGGTCCTCGATGCGATCTTCGCCGAGCACCTCAGCAATCCCTGCCAACGTAGCCAGTCTTCCAAGGTGTTTTCCCTCCCAATAGGTATCCGCTGTTTTGGGTTTTGCTCGACTCACTTCCTGTTTGAGATAACCAAGCAGACGTTGACGATCAACACTCCCGGCCACCGGCAGCATTGGCAACACTCCCTGTAACGGAAGACGAGTTCGGAATTGGTCTCCCGTTCCTAATTTCATGTTCCCACGAACAGATTTGTATACAAGATCCGTCAATGGTGTTGTTAGGTACTTCCACTGGTGGGGATAGGTAGCAAACAGAGTGCCCGACGTGTCTGACCCACCCAACGTTTCGATTTCAAAATTATATTCCGTGACGAGGTGCCCATCCGCAATTTTGTATTGTGCATCGCTACCCACCACATGGTTGTGCGCGTAACCCGCGAACATCCGCAGAGTCCGCTCGCTACCGTCGGGCAACAACGCGACGCTGAAGTAATCTCTCGTGGATTCATTGGTGAACGTCGAGCTGCCTAAGCCATCCCATGAGGACCCGTCTGCCCCAAAAATCCCGTAGTGGTTGCCCCGGACAGTAATTCCCATTACCGAATCACTTAGTTTCATGAACACAGTGGGGACGTGTGCAAACGTTAGTCGTGGCGTGCCTCCCGCATATCTGCAAAACACAAACGGACTACCATGCCCAATCGTCATCCGAAGAACGGCGTCTCCTGACTCCTGCACGCCGGTGATAAACCATTGCGAATTTGAATCTAAATGCGTTGAGTCAGCACTCACAATCTCACTATGCCCAATCACAATGTCTCCATTGCTGGAGACTCCGCCACCCATGATGGAATCGGCGCTGCTGACCATCGCAGCACCGGGGTAGGCAAGCGACAATCCTGAATCCCCAAACACAACCCCCATTGGGTGAGGAAACATATTCTGCGAATGTTTCTCCCAAACCAGTGAGCTGAACCACTGATTCGTCGGGGCACGACCCTTAAAACGCTGTGAGACGTAAATCGTCTCCGGAAGCGGCTTGCAGCCCTCTGGTCGTTCCTCCGCGAAACCTTGAACTGGTTCGCCGTGAACGATTGAATTGCCACCAGTGACTGCCAGACACGCGATCGCTAAACATCTTAAAACTCTCATCACGACCAAAACCCTGGGTAGTCGGTTCTTTCTTGCACATCGCCACATTGATTGTCAACATCGCCTATCTAAGGCTCAACTGCGGACAAACTTCACGCTGCTGACACTGTTACCTTAACCCGCCACAACCGAACGAATCAACGTCGCACCCCCACATCTGTGCATCCACAGTCAATGCACCTCACGAGCCGAGCGAGTAAAACCTCGATCAAAGCGACCACTTCACACCTGATCCGACATGCACTGGAGAAGAAAAAACTACTCGTTCCGCAAATTATCACTGCCGTCTCCTTCTCCGAATCGAAAAACAAGACTTGCATCAGTCATGACACGCATTCGACCGTCAATTTCTTTCGCAGGACACGCACACGCGAAACAACTTCTTCATCCCGTCAGGCCGCCGTATTCGTTTTGGCCTCACCATCATCCCCACCACTCCTGTTTGATCGTTCGTTTCCGATCAAAGATGCAGGATGCACAGCCTGACGCGGATTCCATGTCATGGGACACAGGCAATATCCGATCAACGCCGTAGGTTTGGTGACATTCGATCACAAACCTTCCGGGGAAATAATCGCAGCTTCAATATGCGAAATTTTCACCGGACAGCGTCACGGCTCTATGACGCCTCAATCATCAATTGCCACCATAAAACAACCAGCACGAACATGTCGTACCGCCTCGCCATCTTCAGTCTGTTAACCTCCGCCGCTCAAAACTCACATGCTGAGCATGACTGACGCTTATTCAAGTCACCTTTTGCAAACAATTGCGACTCTTTGACTGACTGTGACGCCAACCCCTGCACTGTAGGTTGTGACGGTGGATGCGATAGCTGTGCTTGCGCACCAGCGAACACATGTTACCTAAGTCTGTTCGGTGGCTTAACAACATTGAATGATTACAACGGCATAAGTGACGAACACCCCAGCCCTCCAATCATCACCCCTCCTCAGTTACGGGGCAGTTTTAGTGATGGCTTCGGCGTCGCAACAGGCCGCGAGTTCACGACTGATTTTCCCGCTGAGTTGGAATACTCTTTTCGCAGCAACGCATCGGATCGTTGGTGGGTGAACGGAGCTGGAACAGATTGGACCGACACGCTCAACACTTCTGCATTCATGACCAACGTGTACTACGACTTTCAGAAGCGGGACTTCCACAACATTGTCCCCTACGTTGGAACCGGTATTGGAGTGGTCATCGCCGACGGTGACTTCAGCACACCTGCAATTGACCTCAGCATCAAAGACGAAGCCTTCGCATACCAGTTCATTGCAGGGGCTTCGAAGCAGATGTCCCGTTCAATGACCTGTTTGCAGAGTATCGTTTTCTCGGCAGCACCGATCTTGAGATTCAGAAAACGTCAACGCCGCCTTCGTTGAAAATCGGTGACTTCGCCACCAAATCCAACAACGTGTTCTTCGGGATTCGCTGGTCTCACTAGAACCTGAACTCTCATCAAAAATCGTACGCTTTCGCGGGAGGCCGTGATACCAACCGCACAGCGGACAGCGACTACGATGTTGTCTGGAGAGAGGCGAAAGAACTTTATTCGTATGAATGAACCATAAGTGAATTGCGTTCAGGCTACATGCAGAACATGAATTGCTTGCGAAGTGGCGACCAACCTCTTCATGTGGTGTCATCGCGTGTGGTGACAGTCTTTTCCAAGCGAGAGACATCCAGCTCAAACGCTAGCAGCACGCACAACCACTCAGCAGACGGTTGCCATGCAATCGTTCTGTTGAGCCAAACCACGCTTTTCTGGGTTGGTTACTGCCGCCCTCGCAGACAACTGCAACCGACTCCATGCTCCATCGAGCTCTGCAGCAGAGTGGTTCCAGCCCCATTGTTTTGCCAATAAAAAGGACGTCTTGGCTCGGGGCTTCCAAAACGATTCATTCTGTCAGCTTCGTAGATTTCACCATTGGCGACAACGTAGTGGACCTGTTCCGTATCACGTATGTTCTTCGCGGGATCTGCCCCGCTCTTGAAAATAACCAAATCAGCGAGTTTCCCAACCTCGACGGAACCAAGGTCACCATCCAATCCCAGATATTGCGCTCCATTGATCGTGCCGCACATGAGCGCCTGCATGGGCGTCATGCCACCTTGAACAAAGCTCCACATTTCCCAGTGAGTACAGATACCGTTCAACTGGCCATGCCCACCAGCCTGAACCAAGCCACCCTGTTCAACGACTTGCCGGGCAATCTCAGCGACCTTCATGTGATTGTAATCTTCGTCGGGAGATTTCTGCCGCCGCCGAGCACGCGGATTGAGGACATGGGGTGGAATGAAAGTTCTCAGTCTTGGGTGAAGCCAGAGATCCGCAATCTGGTACCAGTATTGTTCCCCTGAAATCCCCCCATAAGCAACATTCAGTGTCGGGGTATAGCCAACTCCGGTTCCCCGCCACAGATCCATCACATCGTCATAGGCGGTTTGAACCGGAAGGGTGTGTTCAATTCCTGTATGGCCGTCGACGATCATGGTCATGTTATGCATGAAAGTGGAACCGCCCTCCGGTACCACCATCATTTCCAGCTCTCGCGCCGCCTGCAACACCTGCTGACGCTGATCACGACGTGGCTGGTTGTAACTCTTGACCGTAAACGCCCCGACTGCTTTCATCCGCCTCAGATGAAACCTTGCATCTTCAAGGCTATCAATTTCAGCTTTAGTCGCGCTCGTTGCTCCATACAAAATGGTGCCTGTCGAGAATGTGCGAGGTGCAGAAATCAAACCAGCCTTGGTCATCTCACTGGCAGCAAAGATACTGTGGGTTTGATTGCTTGGATCGTGGATGGTGGTCACTCCAAACGCCAGCCGCGCGAAATCGACCCAGTTCTGCTGCGGTGTCATCCCATTCGCGGCCTGCGCACCATGGGCGTGAGTGTCAATGAACCCCGGTGCCACCACCTGCCCCTTTGCATCGACGCGGTAAGCATCTTCTGGCACTTGAACCTCTCCGGACTTCCCAACGGCAACGATACGGTTGCCATCAATCACCACAGTCCCCGACTCTATCACCCCTTCCGCCGCCATGGTTAGGATTCGAGCATTCAGAATGGCTGTTTTCCCACCAGGTTTAGCATGTTGTGCGGTGAAACCAATTCCAACGCTTCCTGGTTCAGCATCAGGTTTGCTGAGGTCCTTGGTAAAGAGCTCAGCCCCCAAGCTCCAATGAACTGCCTTGGAATCCCCCGAAAAGTGGATAAAGTCGCCGGCGTCAGAACTAACGCGTCGAGTCGGCAGGCCTTTCCCATTGGGCCCCACTTTGATGCTGCGACCGGATTGGACGAACGGTGCCACGTAAACGTGGAAACGTTCAATGAACGCTATGCTGTTGGAGTCTTGCGAGACACGAAAATCAGTTGCCCAGGTGCTGCTGTAGTGTGTTCGTTCCTCATTTCCTGTGAGGTCGACTGACCGCAATTCCAGATTGTCAGCTTCCTTTTCAGAATTCTTCTTCTGGAAAAAGACACGCTCCTGCTGCTTGCCAAACTGCGGTCGAACACCGGTTTTCGAGATTCTGATTCCCTCGCCATCCCGTGTTGGTATTACGTACAGGCCCGAATCCCGAGACCAGAGGGGACTTGTGATGCCGCCACCAGCTTGCTTTCGATAGACGATCAGCTGTCCATCTGGCGAAAACACTGGATCGGTGTAATGACCGGGTTCGGGTGTCACGATCCAATTTTCGTTTTGCGCTGGATCCACTGATGCAATTCGCACACTTCCCAAAGAGCGGTCATTCCAAGTCGTGTAGACAACGTACTTGCCGTCACGAGAAAAGCTGGGACAGAATTCAAACTCAGTTTCCTGATTGGTAAGTCGCTTTGGTTCACCGTCCGGAAGATCACGAATGTAGACATGCCCCAATGCCTGATACGCCACTCGGTCAGCTTCTGGTGAGACGGTCACCCAACGCAACATCTTTACGTCGAAGCTATCACGTCCGATCTCCTGAGCAAACCGAACCGCAGGCTTAATCACACGCTTGTCCTTAATGTGAAACGGAATCACCTCAGCGGTTCCCATCTCAACATCAATCTTCCGTATTTTTCCCTTTGCCCATGCCACGATCGCATCCCCATCGGGCATCCATGCAAAATGTGGATAGACGCCATGAATTGCCCATGCCTCCTGCATGTCCCGTTCCAGAAGTTCGTAGACTAGTCGCACAGCACCCGATTGCAGGTCAAAGAGATGCAAACCGGTCTTGGCGCCCACCCTTCGGACAAAAGCTAGTTGCTTCCCGTCGGGCGAGGGTGTCGGGCGACAAGCGCCACCAGGTCCACGTAACAGAACCTCTGTTTCCCCCCTCTCTAGATCAAGACGCTTGATCGCGTAAATTCCTTTGATCGAATCTTTGTCGTATTCAAAATCGCTACCCGGCGTCACGTCTTGTGAGTAGTAAAGATACCGACCATCTGGCGAAAACACCGGCTCATTAACGTCCTTCTGATCGCTCACACGATTTGTGAGCGGGACTCCCGCCGTCGATTTCAAATTCATGGAATCTTTGTGGTACATCCACATTTCGCCAGCCCCCAAGGAACGGCGACTTGTAAAGTGCTTTCGCCCCACCAGATAGTCCCCGTCCGGCGACCATGAAGCACCATTAATCAGACGATACGACTCCTGAGTCACTTGGATGGGTACTTCTGAGTCAAGAGAAAGAACCCAGAGGTTATCCCCTGCTTTTTTTTCAGCGCCTGTTCGGTCACTCGTAAAGGCCACTTCCTTACCACTTGGGCTGTAAACGGGTTGCATGTCCCATGCGATCCCCGACGTCAGTTTTTTCGGCAAGCCGCGTCCGTCTTTACCGTCTGCGCCCTCAATCGGCATCTCATACAAATCACCGAGCAAATCAAATACCAGCTTCTTGCCATCTGGGCTAACATCAACCGTGATCCAAGTGCCTTCAGTCGTATCGATAGCTTGCTCGACCGTCTTTCCGGGTGTTTCTTCGATATCCCAACCCGCTGTATCAGCGTCGGTTTCGTCAGCACCAGTCGCAGAACGATTTCCATCCTCAGCAATCACCAAACTGGGGAAAGTTGCCAGAATAAAAATGAGCAAAACGCGGTTTAAAATGAACACTTTTACACTCACAGGTTTTACACAAGGAAAAATTCATCCGATTCAGAAATCGGCAACCTGTAGCTTACTCGAATACGCGAAAACGTCGATGTGGCTAACAAGCGGAACGCCGACACACGCTCGTCCCTCACTGCCCATAGTGAGCTTTCTGCAACAGAAGAATTGATCAGTGAATTCATCACCACAGCGTTCCGATTCCAGTCTGCCCAGACCGGCCCCCCCGAACTTTCGCCAGAAGCGTGCCGAGAAACCTGAATAAAGCAGAAAAAGCAAAGGCCAGGCGAGCAATTCAACCGGCCGAGTTCACCGGTGGTGCCGACCCCCTATCTCACCCGTTGATGTCTTTCGGTTTCCCACCAATCGTACTCACGAGCATACCTTCAATCAGACCGGTCACCATTTCTGCCAAGTAGCATAGTTCAGCACACGCACCACCTAACAGAACGCATTATAAACTTCCCGATGTACCCCACCATGTTCGATCGATACAAAAAAAGCCCATCCCAAATGGGATAGGCTTTCTCTGCTAAGAACGCTGCGAACCACCTAGCCGCCCGCAGGCAATCCGCGGTGTTCAAACGGACTCGCTGTTAGAATCGGATCGTGAAACGTGAGCTCCCACCACCGATTGTAATTCCTCGACTACGAGAACTGGGCCATGGCTGGTAGTACCTCGTGTCGACCCGTCCGAACGACCTCTCGGGACCGACGTGGTTGTCGTAATGTCGAACGTGATTCAAAGAGCGAACGTCATCCTGCAGATGGTGAATGTTCAGTTCCATCGAATGCATCAAACGTCGGACATGCAACGTCGACCCACTAAGCCGACAATGGCCACGAAAACAATCATCCTCGGCATGCTCAAGAGTCCTTTCAAGATGATGGAACGCTGAATCGAGTTGACGTAAGTCCGACTCCAAATGAGCAATACAGCCATGATTGTGGGCAACTTCGTGCATGTGCTCAGCGAGACGCGAGAGACGCCTTGAGTCGGCAAGCAAATGACCGTACTCAGGCGAGAACCGGTAAGCTGACATCTCTCTTTCAAGCTGCCGAGCCTGCCGCTCAACTGTGACTGCTAGCTGATCAATGTGATGGTAAGTGTCAGCGAATGCGGTCCCCGAAAGAGTGGAACACGCCAAAGTGAGTACAGCTGCAGTCTTTGCGAATAATGTCATCGCCATGCCTTTACTTGTATGAAGCGGGTGTTGTCTGGGTAACTAACAAAGCAGCGGCCGTGCCAAAAGCAAAAATTCACCGGTATATAACTGCGATACGCGCCTCCAATGCGTGAAAACACGTGTTTCACGACAGCTAGCCTTGCTTGCAACCCACAATTATCCGTGTCACCCATTTGATGGCGCGTTTTTGAATCCTGTATTCAAACAGATCGCAACCACCATCACCAGAACTTCCGAGTCATCTCGAGGAGCCCGGAGATAGCCCGCACTCAATGCCCTTAAGAGCAACTAACACGGACGAAAATGCCTCTCAATTGGCCGCATCAGCCAATACGGCCACTGCAGACAGGCAGCAGATTCGAGACCTCACATTTGCATACCGAATGACTGGGATGACAATCATCAATCAAGTCGATGAAGGTCAAAGCCAGATTCCCTCGCGTGCCTTACCGACAGCTTTTGCATAAGTACAAATTGGTATCACTTCGTCCTGTTCCGCCGAGGTGTCAGTCATCATCTCGCCGCCACGCCTCGCCCTATCCCATGATCAACCCCACCTGGCAGGAACATCACGCTGTGACGGCGAATGCAGCGTTTGCTGACCGGTAACGCCTTGATGACTGGCTTAGCGGTATTGGGGCGAAACCAGACTTGCGTTGGTCATGTCACTCTCACGAAAGACGTTCGTTTACAGACAGCCGACGTGGCTCGCACAAGTTGTCCAAAGCAGGCCATGAATCAATGCTGGTCGAATCACCTTCCCCGGCGTTCTCTGGGATAACATCATCGTGCATAGAGCCGGCTACGATTGTAGGATATGGCGATGGACGACGAAGACACCCCCAATCGCACCGATGCTCAATCAGCCCACTTTGCGACCACAAACTGGTCCATGGTGCTGGCTGCCGGCAATCGTAAGAACAAACAATCGCAAATAGCTCTCGAACAGTTATGTTTGATCTACTGGCCACCGCTCTATTCCTACGTGCGCCGGCGTGTCACTGACACAAATGAAGCCCAAGACCTGACTCAGGCTTTCTTTGAGCGCCTTTTGGAGAAAGACTATGTTGCTGACGCTGACCCTCAACGTGGTCACTTCCGCGCGTTTCTGATTACTGCCTTCAAGAACTTCCTGTCAAAGGAATGGGCCAAGGCCAAAACACTTAAACGCGGTGGAGGGCACTGCAACATATCACTCGATTTTGCAGTAGCCGAGACGCAGTCCGCTTTAGATGCCAATTCTGGCCTGACTGCAGAACAATCGTACGACAAGCAGTGGGCGATCGTTTTACTGGATCGCGTCATGGAACGACTGCAGACCGAGTTTATTATAAAGGGAAAGTCAGAGCACTTCACCGAACTCAAAGGCTACATCCTGGGAGCTGATTCAGAGGCAACGTATGCTCACGTGGCAAAACGCTTGAACATGACGGAGGCAGCCGCAAAAAAAGCCGGTTCCAGACTCCGGCATCGCTATCGCGAGATCTTGCGGCAAGAAATATCCCAAACAGTATCCGAGCCTGAGGATATTGACGAAGAGATGCGGAACTTGTTCATCGTCCTAGGTTTATAGAAATCTCGCAGAAAACAAGTCACCATTCCCACTTCCCCCGTCATTAACCGTAGAGAGAATGATCACGTTTGAACTTCATAATAGGTCCAGCTGATGTCTGAAACAGGCACCTGCCCGAAATGCGGGAACGACTTACCGGGAAATGCTCCATCTGGAATTTGCCCAAAATGCTTAATGCAAGCGGGTTTTGCAGGAACAAGCCAAACGCATCCGCAGTCGACGGCTGATTCTGCGGCCACCCAATATCGTCCCGGTGCATTCGTGCCGCCCGAGCCGAACTCGCTTGCCGAGTACTTTCCTCAACTGCAAATTATCGAACTAGCGGGCTTTGGCGGCATGGGCGCAGTTTACAGGGCCCGACAACCCAAACTGGACCGAAACGTTGCTCTCAAGATCATCCGCCCTGAAGCAGCCAATGATGCTGCTTTTGCGCAACGTTTCAATCGCGAAGCACAAGCACTTGCACGCCTGAGCCATTCTCACATTGTTACGATCCACGACTTCGGCGAAGTCAATATTTCCAACCGCGATGGTGATTCTGAACGCACACACAAGCTCTACTATTTCCTGATGGAATATGTTGCAGGTACTAATCTTCGCCAGCTGATCCATGCGGGTAACCTGCAACCAGAACAGGCGTTTCTGATCGTCCCCCAAATATGCGAGGCATTGCAATATGCCCACGATCAAGGCGTGGTCCACAGAGATATCAAACCGGAAAACATCCTCGTCGATCGAAACGGAAAGGTAAAACTTGCCGACTTTGGGCTCGCAAAGTTGGCCTCCGATTCTTCAAATGATCAACCACTTACCGGCACGCACCAGGTGATGGGGACACCCAACTACATGGCACCTGAACAAATGCAAGGAACACGTGCCGTCGATCATCGGGCTGACATCTATTCCCTAGGTGTTATTTTCTACGAGATGCTAACCGGCCAAATTCCAGCCGGACATTTTGACCCACCCTCTAAAAAAGTCAGCATCGATGTTCGCTTAGACCAAGTTGTCTTGCGATCACTCTCATCTGAACCGGCGCGGCGTTACCAAAACGTCAGCGAGGTAAAAACAGATGTTGACTCCATCGTAAGTGATTCTCATCGAATTGACGCGACACCAACTCCACCCCACACAACGGATAACCAACGAACCGAGCCAGCCGCCGACGGTAACCATGCCGCAAGTAAGGTGATCAAATCATATCTCGCGGGCAAGATTATCTTTGTTGCGACCACTGTGATCCTGCTTTCAACAGCCCTTGCTTGGTACCCATCGGTGCATTCGTTTCTCGACCTTGCTCCAGACTCTGATGGTCCATTGTCTATTGGATCGGTCACGATGGCCGAGCTACGATTTGGCGTGACGACGAACGCTAATCGTTTGACACCATGGAACTCCGCTCTCGCTTTTGCCAGCAAGAAGAATCCTTCCTGGTTCATTGAGATCCCTAATTCCGCTATTTTTGTTGCTGCAATCCTGATCTTCGGCATCACGTTAGCAGAGCGATTAACGATGCTCCCGCAGTGGTTCAGCCAAGTCTGCCAATTCATATTCGGCACTTGCGGAATACTCCAAACGGGGACGGTCACATGTGCTCTAACCCAAGGACTCGACCAACTACCGGTAGCACCCTTCCTGAGCTTTTGCAGCTTCGGCGTGATAGCCCTGACCGTGGTTGCCCAGACTGCTGCACAATTGATTCGATACGCGATCACGCGAGACATCAAACTTCAGCGACAAGTCGCTGGAATCGGCTTGATCCTAACCGGCGTCGTCGTATTTATCTACGCGTTTGCCGTCCTTAATCTTCTTTTGTTTCACCAGATCGTAACTCGCGAAGGGACACAAGAAACTCTTGATTTCGTTGCCCTACTTGCAATCACTCTCTCGATGCAAACCGCTGCATTAGTAATGGCGTTTGGAGGCCGCGCATTCATGAAAGGTTCAGCATCCAAATGGGTGTTTGTTGCCGGTGTCCTTGGCCAACCCATTGGCCTATGGGTCCTTTGGATACGGTACAAAACAAATTCGCCAAACAGTGCTAAAGGGAATCCTGACTCCCCCGCGTCCTGACCCCTCAGCGCAGCAGATTAAACGATCAGGTAGGCCACACCACTATCCACAGATCAAATCCTGCCCGAGTCCACAAGCAAGCTCACTGCACTTACTCACGTCTACCAACGCTGCAGCATCATTCGAGCGCTGAATAGAACGGATCAACCTTGCCCCTTGCGTCGTCTCAGGTGAGACGCACCCACAAAACATTCATCCCAACAAGTCGCAATACTGATCGTAAAACAGCACGCATCGAGGATCTTCCACGCGATCCTACCGCAATCAAGTCGAAAGAACGACTTTCATTGAGTCAGGCAATCAGTTCCTTGATCGGACGCCCATGATCGACAATCGGTGTTGGCCGCCCGTTGAAATCCTTGAGGAACACCTTGGACGAATCGATCCCCAAGTGGTGATAGATCGTGGCCAGAAAGTCCCCTGCACCACAATGCCGTTGGATCACATCTTCACCGCGTGGATCGGTAGCCCCAATGAAACGTCCCGTTTCGATTCCGCCACCGAACCAGATATTACTGAAAGCACGGGGCCAGTGATCACGCCCAGGTTGCTTGGTTCCCGCGGCAGCACTCGCGTTGCCAGCACCGGTGCTGGGCTGATAATTGATTTTTGGCGTGCGTCCGAACTCACCTGTGACGACCACAAGCACCTGCTCATCAAGCCCACGCTCATAAATATCTTCGATCAATGCTGCGACTGCCTGATCGTATGCTTCTGAGCGAAACCGCATCGCATCAAATACATGGTGATTCACAGCATGATCATCCCAATTATTGACACGCCCACAAAGCGGCCCCCTCAAACTGGTCGTGAGTACCTCGACCCCAGCCTCGACCAAGCGGCGCGCCATCAACAATTGTTGCCCCCACGAATTGCGCCCATATTTATCACGTGTTGCCTCATCTTCACGTGACAGGTCAAAAGCCTCTTTGGTTTGGGGATTCGTCAACAACGTCATTGCTTGGGCTTCGAATTGATCCAACGCTTCAAGCTCGCCATAGGTATCGAAAGCTCTTTGCAAATTATCGAGGTTCTTGCGAAGTGCGATCCGCCGATCGAGTCGTTCAACCTCCTTGGTATTCGTTAAACCAATATTCGGGACGGAAAAATTGGGTTTACTCGGGTCTCCTGTCACGGCAAACGGGGCGTAAGCATCACCTAGATACGCCGGACCGTTGTAAGTCGTGGGTGGATTCACACCGACGTAGCGTGGCAGCGGATTTTCCCGAACACCTTGCTGTGACCTCAAATGGTTTACCACTGACATCCAGTCAGGCAAACGCGGTTTGGGCTTATCACGCGTGTCTGAGTCTCCTGAGAACATTTGCATTGAGCCGGCGGGATGCCCACCTGCGCCCTGATGCATGGAACGCAAAACCGTGAATTTATCAGCCAAAGCAGCCTGCCTGGGCAACAACTCCGTGAACCGCATCCCTGGGACTTTTGTCGGGATCGTACCAAAGGGACCACGGTATTCAGCCGCGGCATCGGGTTTCGGATCGTAGGTGTCGAGATGGGAACAACCCCCTGGCTTCCAAACCAGAATCACGGCTTTCGGCTTCTTGTTTTCCTCTGGATTAGCCGCACGAAGTCTCAGCAGTCCTGGCAAACTCAGGCTGGTAAACCCAGCGAGCCCAAAACGCATGAAACCACGGCGGTCAAGATTGACGGGGCCGGGACAAAGTACCGACGAGGCATGGAAGGGATTGCTACTCATTTGGTTTCCCGTGGATTAACACGAATCCTGATGGGTTCGGAAACAACAATGTCGACAATGTCTTTGGCTTTGGCGGCAGAGGTTGCAGTTTTCACGCGAGCATTCCCTGCCTTCACTCTGACCGCATCACGCTTTTCTTTTTCAGTCAGCTCAGCAAGCGTCTGCTGCAACTCGGATTTTTCCTCCGCTAATGCATCTGTGAGGGCCGCTTTGGTCTTCGCAGCTTTCGCTTTTGTTAACGCAAGTTGGGCCTCGGCATCTTTCAGTGCTTCAGTCGCCCGCGCCACCCCCCCTGGATTGTGTTGATACTTCGCAACCGCGCCACCATAAAACGCGATCAAGTAATCCCCCGGAGGCGTTTTCAAAGCTGCTAAATCCAGGACCGTGTCCGAAGCATCCTGATCCAATGGCAAGTCAAACTGGTGACGTTCAAAACCTGCCCCCAACGTCTTCGCAGCCATGATCGCACCTGAAAATTCGCCGCGTCGCATGTGGATCAGTGGGATCGTCAGTTTGTCGCCCTCCATGGCCTCAAATACCTTGTCTTCACGAGCGGTGATAGAGATCGGTGCAGGTTCATCTCCGCCCACTGACACCAGAACATCTGCAAGCAAGCGTGGGCTGGGCACTTCGCTCCAATGATTTGGAACAGGCCACGCCATCGATGCCAGATGACATCGCCGACTGACCTTTTCTTCCCCCACGAGGGCTGACCCAGTAAAGCTCGCGATACTCACCCCGCGAGGCGCACCCTCCTTAGCCGTCACAAGAAGAATCCCGCGGCTTTTCCCTGATGGGATGGTCAAACCTTTCGATTCCACTCCATCTGGCAGATTGTCCATGGACAACTGTATTTCGCCATCAAAGCCATCGCGTCGAACTGCAACCACTTCAATCGCCATGGTCGCACCACCTCGCAAAGCGATCGGTTTTGACAAGGCATTTCGGTCGCCGTTTCGCAACTGCATGTGAAGTCCCCATGCCACAAGTGCGAAATCCGGCTTAGCCTTGCGTACAATCAACCGATAAACATTGGCTGGATCGTTTCGCGTGCCGCCGAAAAGATCGGCAATCCGCAAACGATGAATCCCAGATTCCTTCACTTCAAATTTGCCGAGCACATCTGAAGACCCAGCGTTGTAGGGTGGGCCGTCATAGGCGTAGCCATTGGACGAAACCTTAATGGGACTAGGGATATCATTGAGTTCAGCCAAGTCTGTGACTACCGCTTCACTCCCAGACAAATCCACGTGCTCCACGATGACGGTGGGGTCCGTGGGCCTACCCAAGCGTTCCGAGGCAACTTCAACCCACCATGTTTCACCTTTCTCGGCATTGAATTCGAACACATCGGTATCGGCCGCCTGTGCAAAGCTGCCCATCAGGTCACACGGCAATGTGATCTTTTGCGGCGTCGACCCACCATTGGGCTCGATTTCCGTCGTGGTTGCACTTCCAGAAAGTCCCGCTGGTGGCCAAGAAAACGCATGTACCTTTTGGGTCATTGCGTGTCGTGTGATCTGCTGGTCTTTCCCAAGTGCTGCCACGTTCAACCGATAGAAGTAGTGAGCCCCACCTTTGAAAGTCAGATCATGAACCTTGATCACATAAGCACCATCCTCTGGAACCTCAAAGTCAATCGCACCGCCCCGCCGTTCCACCGCCAAGTCCTGCCCATCGGCATCCGCCACAATCACGACAGGATTCAGTTTGGAGTCGATTCCCTTGGCAGCGCAATCAACCAGAATTCTTTGTCCACCCTCGGCTTTGAACTGATAAAAATCAACTGATCTCGCAGTCATCGTCGCATTGCAAACGGAGTTCAACTCAATGGGCATCGCAGTGGCCAGTGTTTGGTTGCCTTTGCTCTGCAAAATTTCCTGCACGCTGCTAACGGTGAAGATACGGGAGGATGAAAGCCCTAACCTTGTCATCACACTCGCCTCGACGAGTCCCGGCTTTACCTCTTTGGGAATTAACACCCGATAGCGGCCCAATATCTCGGTTCCCTCTGCACTGAGCACCTTCTCAGCCCGAATTTGAGAATTCGAAAACCGCAATTCACTCGCGCCTTCGATATACTCCCCCGACAGCGCAATGTCAATTTCAGAGCCAGCCTGCGCCCCCATCGGAAAAGTTGTCAACAATCTCGGTGACGGCAGGCACACTGACTGCGCCCGCGTCGCGTGACCGTGAGTCAATACGCCGAATACAAAAACCAACGCCAAGTTCATAAATGCTCGGCAGTCGCTAGCTATTCTGTTTTTAACGCTCATGATTCCCTAATGGTTAAACAGGAACTCTTTAGTGTTAATCAATGCCCAGATCAAATCTTCGAACTCAGCCTTCCCCACCTTCGGAGTCGCCTCAGTCTTTTCATTCTCGACAGACGTCGGTAAAAGAAAGTCCAATGAAACCTTCAGTTCCGCTTCGGTAGGGGGACGAGAAAACGCCGAGAAGTAGAGCCCAGTGATGCGTTCAGCCAGTGGGCTCTTCGAAGACGCTAATTCCTGGGCCATGCCGCCGGACACGGCAAGTTTGGATTTAAGGTCCGAAGCATTCATCAAATGCAGGCTTTGAGCCAAACTGGCCGACTGCACTCGCTCGCACTCACACACGCTTAAACTTTCCGGACGCCCAAATACACGTAGAAATGGAGAGGACTTGTTGTAACTGTTGTCTGGCAGTGCGATTGCTCGTGTTCCCAGCGGCAGGTTCGCAAAATTCGTCGTTGCCCCCGTCACCTCATCAATGGCGTCAAGAAGGACCTCAGCCTGAAGCCGCCGAGGATAAAATCGGGAGTAATTCTGCCTATCGACGACGTTGCCACCGGAAGGGACTGCACGCAATTGATAAGCTCGCGAATTCGTGATCGCACGAATCAACTCCTTCAGATCAAAGCCACTCGATAGAAAATGGTCCTCGAGTGCAGTTAGCAACTCCGGATTCGTTGCTGGATTGGTATCACGAATGTCGTCTTCCGGTTCAATCAATCCGCGTTTAAAAAAGTGTTTCCAGTACCGATTCACCAACGCTTTGGAAAAAAATGGATTGGCGGAATCACTCAACCAGTTGGCAAGCCTCAAACGCGGGTCTTCGTCGGGAGCAATCACCCCCACCACATCACCCAAAGCGGCGGGTGAAATCATAGCCCCAGTCTTGGTGTTTTTGGCTTCCGCTAACCCGCGTTTGTGAAAGATGAGATCTTCACCCTGAATCCCCGTTGGCTTTCGCCCAACGCGAGTAAAGAACGCAGAAAGGCCATAATAGTCATCTTGGCTCCAACGCTCGAATGGATGGTGATGACATTGTGCGCACTGCATCCTGACTCCAAGAAACAACTGCGCCACATCCTCCATCTGTTGCTTTGGTTCTTTAACCCGCTTGTACCACGCCACTGCTGGATTCGCGATCACGGTGCCGGTCGCCGCTAATAGTTCTCTTACCATCTGGTCATACGGGACATTCGTCAAAAGACTATCTCTCACCCACGCATGAAAGGCAAAGTTTGATGTGATATCACTCGCGTCGTCTCGCCGGTTTTTTAGTAAGGCGGTCCACTTGTTTGCGAAGTAGTCCGCGTAACTGGGGCTCTTCAAAAGGCGATCAATCCACACCGACCGTTTCTGTGAACTCGTATCAGCGAGGAACTCGCGTGACTCATCCGCCGTCGGAAGGCGACCAGCAATATCGAGCGTCACCCGACGCAGAAACGTCGAGTCATCGCAAACATCAGAAGCAGGAATTCCAATCTGACTCAAATTAGCAAACACATGATCATCGATGAAGTTATTGGACTTGGGCGTATCAGCTTCAGCTCCCAGAGGGATTGAAGCGTTGAATACACTCACGCGTCCCTGATATCGGACCATGACCCCCACACGACCAGGCAGATCAGAGGCAGTTACCAAGCCATTCTCTGTCACCGTTGCCATTCCCACGTCGTTGGATTCGAACAACGCCAAATCCGTAACGATTCGACTGGTGCCATCCTCATAGTGTGCGATTGCTTTTAATTGCCTACTCGCCCCCGGTTCAATCCGCTCATGGGCGGGCAGGACTTCCAGAGACTCCAACTCAGCCACAGTCTCTCCGAGTGGGGTTCCTTCACCGATCCAACGTCTGAGCAGGCGGTAGCCATCCGACTCTGGGGGCAAAACCATACCTCCACGATGTGGAGTCCTACCCGATATTTTCCTCAGCAGCAAACTTTCATCCGGAGCCGCGGGAAACAGACGGCGCCCTCGGCCTTCGAGCACCATGTGGTCGTAGTCTTCTAGCGGCTCAAAACCTAGCAGTGAAAGTTCAAAACCATTTTGACCGCCACCAGCCTTTGCGTGGCAAACCCCGGCGTTACACCCAGCTTTGGTCAAAACCGGAACTATATCATTCACAAAGCTGATCTTTTCAACTTCGGCGTCTGCGGCGTGGGCAACCGAAGCGGTGCACATCATCAGGATCACAATCCATAGGACCACGATCCCCAAGAGGGCCGGCGAGTTTCGTCTACGATCTGTACGGACCATAAAACGTTTCTGGGTAGGCGATATCAGTGGTACGCACTGACATGTGGAGGCGGGCAGGAGCCAAAAACAGCTAAGAGAAGTATACTCCAGCCCTAACCGAAGGTCCAGATAGAAGCGTGATCTGTCCACCTGTGCAGCACAAAACGTGCAACATTCCCTCCAACCCGCAACACCAACCATCTAGTCATCCCCCGAGATGCTCAACGAGTCTATTCCACGAACTCTCACGGCTCCGGAATC
>Ga0315321_10000725_pt1 | contig 25034 bp, 21 predicted proteins | sample M180m21515metaG_FD_203464 | JGI IMG/M metagenome (GOLD analysis project Ga0315321, IMG submission 203464) | Ammonia-oxidizing marine archaeal communities from Monterey Bay, California, United States - M1 80m 21515 | ecosystem: Environmental > Aquatic > Marine > Intertidal zone | place: USA...
CAACCCAACATCGATTCCCTGCTTCAACAGCTCAATAATTTCAGCAGAAGCAGAAGCTTCGTTATGACTATTCGCAACAATGAGCCGACTAACATGAATTCCCAAATGTTTAAGAAGTCGGCCTGTACGACGCGTATCTTCACACGCTAAAACCTCAACCGACCTAAGTGTTTCTACAGCTCTATATGTGATATCTGAAAGATTCCCGATAGGAGTAGCAATAAAGTATAGAGTGCCGCTTCCGCTCATTCGTCACTTCCAGCCATTAGACCGACACCTGCATGGCTACACGTTAAACCTAAACTCCACAACATCGCCATCAGCCATCAAGTAGTCCTTGCCTTCGAGCCTCATTCGTCCTGCTTCTCTCCCCGCAGACCAAGAACCCAACTCGAGTAATACCTCATGCTCGATAACTTCGGCACGAATAAAACCTCGTTCAAAATCTGTGTGTATCCGTCCAGCGCATTGAGGAGCTCTCCACCCATTCTTAAACGTCCAGGCACGAGATTCTTTTTCGCCAGTCGTCAAAAAAGTTCGTAAGCCAAGGAGTCCGTGAGCCGCCCTCACGAAACGCGGTAGAGCTCCTTCGCCTAGACCTAATCCTTCTAACAATTCCCCCCTTTCACCTTCGGGGAGCAGCGCTGCTTCTGCTTCTAACTGAACACTTAAAGCCAACACCTGAGAATCAGGCAGCACCGAATGCACTTTCTCACTAATTTCATCAGCTTTTCCTAGTTGGTCTTCTCCAAGATTAAGGACAGCCATTACTGGCTTATTCGTTAATAAAAAATGTTCTCTAAGCCCTTCTCGAAGCTCAACATCTATCCCACTCCTGAACAACGGCGTTCCCTCTGACAAAAACTCAAGCGCTACTCTCAACGCTTCAACTTCAGTGATCAATTCACTATTGCGAGGATCAGCTTTTAATGCTTTTTGCCGCCGGCTAATTCGAGACTCGACCGCTTCCAGATCGGCCAACGTCAATTCAATCTCAAGAATCTTTAAATGGTCAATCGGGTTTGTCGGACCGGGAACGTCGCCATCAGTAAACGCTCTTAAAACGAAAACAATCGCGTCTACCTCTCTAATACCTCCGAGGAATTTATTGCCAAGACCTTCTCCTTGGCTTGCCCCTTCGACTAACCCACCGATATCTACAAATTCTGTGGTCGAATAAACTATTTTTTTGCTCTTGCTCATACGAGCTAAGGCATCAAGTCGCGAGTCCGGGACCTTCACAACTCCCACATTCGGGTCTGTAGTCGCAAAGGCATACGGAGCTGCTAAGGCTCCGCCACCAGCCAGCGCATTAAACAATGACGACTTGCCTGCATTTGGGAGGCCAACGAATCCAAAGCGTTCCATTGCTTGCAGAGGCTACAGACTCGAACTTCACCCACATCTATTCGAGACCTAAAACTAAACAAACAGTTTCTTCAGACCGCTTCCCACTAGCACGTTACTTCAGTCTTTAGTATGTGCAAGACTTACAAAGAGCGACAAAGGAGAATGAATGGGTCCGCTAACTGGAATACGAATAGTCGAACTAGCAGGAATCGGCCCAGGGCCCTTTTGTGCCATGTTGCTAGCTGATCTCGGCGCCGAGGTTATTAGAGTTGATCGCAGCTCTCAGGTTGATATCGGAATCGACCACGGAAGAAAATACAGTGTCCTGAATCGGAGTAGAAAATCAATTTCAGTGGATCTTAAAAACCCTGAAGGAATTGAAACAGTTTTAAAGTTAGTTGAAAACGCAGATGCGCTTATAGAAGGTTTTAGACCCGGCGTAACAGAACGATTGGGCTTAGGTCCAGATGAGTGCATGGAGAGAAATCCGGCATTAGTTTATGGCCGAATGACCGGCTGGGGGCAAGAAGGCCCAATGGCCCACGCCGCAGGGCACGACATCAACTACATCTCTCTTACAGGAGCTCTGCATGCAATCGGAGGAGCTGACAAACCATCACCACCCTTAAATGTTGTCGGCGACTTCGGTGGCGGAGGGGTCTTTCTAGCCTTTGGCCTCTGTGCTGCTCTATTAGAATCAAAAACCTCAGGTCTAGGACAGGTTGTAGATTCGGCGATGACTGAAGGTGCCGCTACCTTAATGAGCTCTATCTACGGAATGTACGCATCCGGAAGGTGGAGCAACAAACGCGAAGACAACTTCTTAGACGGTGGATCCTACTATTACGGCGTCTATGAGACCGCAGATAGTAAATTTATTTCGATTGGTTCAATCGAAGGTAAATTCCATGATGAACTCCTCGAGATTACTGGCCTTACAGATGCCACAACTGTTGATCGCAACGACCAGTCTACTTGGGAGGAGAAAAAGCAGCGCATGGCCCAACTCGTTAGATTGAAAACGAGAGATGAATGGGACGAATTAATGCTCGGCACTGACGTTTGCTATGCTCCTGTACTTGACTTTGAAGAGGCTCCGAAGCATCCGCACAACGTAGCGCGGCAGTCTTTCGTAGAGGTTGAAGGTGTTATGCAGCCAGCTCCGACTCCTAAATTCAGTCGAACTCCAGGCACAGTTCAAATGCCGCCCCCTGCGCCCGGGCAGCACACATCTGAAATACTCTCGGATTGGGGATTTAACGCGAACGAGATTGAAATATTAAAGAATATCGGCGCTGTAAGCTAGAAACGTCAGACCCAAGCGACCTAAGTGCAAGCTCTTGGTTACCAAACTGGCTGTTTCGACTAAATCCCCGGTATCATGGGACTTCTATGTCCAAGAAGACCAAGAAACGTACACTTCGCGCAAGACGCAATAAAGCCAATCACGGTAATCGTCCCAACGCCGGACGTGGATAGCTGTTTTTTGTAAACGACTTTAGAGGCTGAAGGACCTTCGCCTTCAGCCAGCATTGGACAGTATCTGTTGCCACACGGCTGCAGTGACCAGTTCTGCACCATACCATTGATAGTGGACTCCATCAGACACTCGAACTTCGCGCTCCAAGCCATTAGAGTCCGTCAGGTATTTCACCCAGACTCCAGATGGAGAGACTATCTCGCTTGCATCCACCCATCTTGATCTTGGACGTGATGCGAAAATGTCTTTAGTGATAGCGTTTACGACAGCGGGTAATTTTCTTAAGGACGCCGGAAGAAATGCTGGAAGGCCAACCCAGATGACCAGACGACCAGGTCGAGAAACTGAAGCAAGGATAGCCTCTACCCGCCTTTTATATTCAGCCATCCATTCAGACCCAGCTATCGTCGAAGGTCCCTTATAGAACGGCTGCCAATCATTTCCACCCATAGACAAAATAATTACGTCGTATGGTCTGTCTGAAATTTCATTCTGCAAATAGGTTTCCCAGTCAAAAAACCAACTATTGACGACCCCAGTGGACTTTCTTACGTCTTCAAAATACAAAATATTTTTATTAGTTTTTGCTAGCTCCCTGAAACCGAGTGCAGGCCCACCTGCTATCGAATCTCCTCCCACATAGATACGTAATGGCCTAGCTAGAGTTGCTTTCGGGAGCACCGAATAATGATTCTCTCTAGTCCAATAATAATAAAGCTCTTCGGAACCAAGATTTAGACCAGCGCTCAGATCCGGCCATCTAATATCAGGAGCGCTCCAGCTTCGGGCAGCTGCGGTAAACCCAAACATATTATTCTCGCCGTTAATCGACTCCCTCATATCCGCAGCTAAGTACGGATTACCTTGAGTTACTGTGTCTCCTCTAAATGCTGCAACAGAGCCCACTAGCCCAAAAGCACCTAACGACAGAGCAGCTGAAAGCCAAAGAATTTTAAGTCTCAAGACGTTTCAGGCCCACCGCTTAGATCAACGATTTTTCCAAGTTCATTCATTAAATATCGAGACAGTCGCTGCCCACCGAAAGAGCTCAAATGTACGCCATCGCTAAGGCGAGCATCAACAGTCTGTCCGTCATTAGAAGCTAAATACTTTGAATATTCGCCATTTTCGTCGCTAAAAAGCTCAGATATTTTAACAAAATAAACCTGCTCTCTCTTAAGCGCTTCTTTTTCGTAAATCAAATTTAGCCGCTTCATTTTGTCATCAAAGGCTTCTGACTTCATCGGCGGTTGGGGAACCCACATCACCAACCGGTTCGAACCTTTTGATACAAGATCCATGATCTCCCCGACCCTTCGCGAATACTCTTCTATCCACTCATTGCTGAAGGTCTCGTACCATGCTGTCGGCGGCACAAACATAGATTGGCCATCATTCCCCCCAAACATCATCACCACTACATCCGGATCCTCATCTTGCATTATTTCTGTCACACGAGTTGGCCAGTCATAAAAATCAGGGCGAACAAGACCACTAGATAAAACCGATTCCGACTCTGCTTCAATCACATCCGAAGACTCAGCATAAGCAACTAATGTCTCACCAAAAAATTGAACCATCGAATCACCTAAGATCCAGAGTTTCAAACGGTTAGAAGAGCTCGGGCCGGGCGAAACTTCAGGATCCGCAGAGAGATTGTCAGCTTCATCCAACACCCCGATTTGCTCTGAGCCATTGCTGTCAGAATTTAATTTTTCTGTGTTAAGTCCTTGAGAGTGAATGGCTGACTCCTCGACTACCACGCTTTCGAAGTCTTCGTCTGGCAATTTGCCTAGAGGCTGACCAGTTTTCTCACCTCGTAGTAGACCATCTATTAGTTCTTGCGGTCTAGTCAAACCGAGACTTCCCGCTACCTTCTCTATCGGCGTCCACAAAGCGATCGAAAGAGTCCGATCTCTTCCTAGCGGTTTGGACTGAGCTTCTTCCAACAAAATTTTAGAATTAAGAAATGAAGCAAGCAGCAAGCCCAAGAGACCCCAAGCTAATACCTTACCCGCCGGTGTACCGAGTTTTTCGGGTTGTTCTTGAGACACATCTACCATCGTTACATTTAGTTTTTCGTCATATCAGAATTGGAAATATATAAACGGAGCAACACCATCAGGGCCCAACCAGTCAATGAATACAAGGCCCAAGGCAAAGAGTAAGGCCTGAGTTGGAGCACTTACTTCATTCGTCTTCGCCTGGAAAACCTCTCTTACCTCTTTAGAAACAAATTGCATTCCAATGGCTCCGAGGATCACTAACAACAAGGTACTTGTAACTAGGTCAGTACCGAACCTGAAGGAGAAAAGTCCGCCGAGCATAGTTAGCGCATCACCTACTGATGGGGCCCTAAAAAAAATCCAAGCTAGGCATACAACGTGAAAAGTTGTCATCCAACGAATCAGAGACCAGATCCGAGGGGAAAAAGGGTTTCTTATCTGAGACTCATTAATCCGTTCACTAACAATGCGCTCTACAACAAGTGCTAGCCCATGGATTAAGCCCCAGACTAAAAAAGTTCCTTTGTTCCCATGCCATAGACCACCCAAAATCATGGTAAGCATCAAGTTTGCATATAACCTTCTTCTCGTTCCCCTGCTACCTCCTAGCGGTATGTACAAATAATCTCGGAGCCATGCGGACAGCGTTATATGCCAACGATGCCAAAAGTCTTGCAGTGACTTAGCTCTATATGGAGAATCAAAATTTTGTGGGAATCTAAAGCCCAGAAGCAACGCTACTCCTATGGCGATATCTGTATAGCCCGAGAAATCTGCATAGATTTGAATTGCATAAGCGTAGACGCCGACCATAATGTCCGTCGAGCTATAGCTCGACGGGTTGGCAAAAACATCCTGAACAATAACGTCTGCCAAGTAGCTAGAAATAACAACTTTTTTGAATAAACCACCAAGGATTAGACGATACGCAGTTGCAGATTGAAGGTATCGAGGATCTGAACGAGTAGACATTTGAGGTGCCATTTCAGAGGCGCGTACAATCGGCCCGGCAACAAGCTGGGGGAAAAATGATAAGTAAACAGCGAAGTCCAATAAGGGCAGCGGCTCTATATCCTCTCTACCTACGTCAATCACGTAGCTGATAGCTTGAAAAGTAAAGAAAGAAATACCGATTGGTAATGTCAGGTCTAACAAAGGCAGACCTATATCAAAACCAACTTGATTCAAGCGATTAGAAATTTCTAGAACAAAAAAATCGTAGTACTTGTAAACACCGAGAAGACTTAGGTTCGCTATAACAGCAGTTTGCATCCAACGGCGAGCCAAAAAATTTTCAAGTTTTGCACTTTCGTCACTTATTTTCTTAGCGCAAAACCAGTTGATTGTGATTGAGGTACCAAGTAAGAAAACAAATCGCCAATTCCACCAGCCATAAAAAACTAGGCTGGCAGCGAGGATGACCATTTTCCACAAAAACGGCTTTTGACGAGTCATCCAATTTAGGACGAACACGATTACAAAAAATATTAGGAAAGTAAAAGTTGGGAACAACATAGTGGAATTTCAGATAGTCGCAGGCAAAGTTACCTGTCAATCAACGAAAATCAGGCACCATATTAATTATGACGGAACTTTCCGCTACAACCTCAGAGGTCATAGACCGTTGGATTGATGCTGACCCAGACCCATTAACGGCTAATCACATTGAAACACTCCGTTCTGACAGTGAAGGTTTCGATAGAGCATTCGGACAGCCACTGAGATTTGGAACCGCAGGATTACGAGGGAAAATGGGCCCAGGACCCGGTTCTATGAATCGGTTAGTCATGAGAGTCGCCGCAAAAGCAATTGCTAATCAACTTATAGCCGATGGCCTTGCTCAAAAGGGAATAGTTATTGGCTACGATGCTCGAATCCAATCAGACTTGTACGCACTAGATGCTGCGAGAATTTTTCAATCGATGAGTATCGAGTGCTTACTGGTAGACGGGCCGATACCGACGCCAGTTCTGGCTCGGTTAGTCGCTAGTCGCGCATCTGGAGCAGGCCTAATGGTCACCGCGAGTCACAACCCGAGATCTGATAATGGATGCAAACTGTACTGGTCAGATGGCTTGCAAATCCGACCGCCCCTCGACCAAAAAATCCAACGGTTAATGGACTTTCGCAATTTACCTAGGTCGAACGAGCTTGCGATTCCAGAGCTAGTGAAGAAGATAGAAGCAAGAGTAGCGATTTCAGAATATTTAGGAGGAGTAATAGAAAGAAGAGCTCACTCACCGGAACCCTTAGAATTTGTTTATACACCGCTTTGTGGTGTCGGAGCTGAGACTTTTGAGCTTGCATTTGCTGTAGCTGGCCTGACACCACCAATTATTGTTCCATCTCAACGGGAACCCGATGGGACGTTTCCTAATCTTCCCTTTCCAAATCCCGAAGAAACCGGAACGCTCGACGAGGCTTTCGTTACTGCAAACCATCATAATCTTGACTTGATTTTAGCAAATGACCCTGACGCTGATCGGCTCGGGGTCGCTATTCGAGATAAGAACAAGTGGCGTCAACTAACCGGAGATGAAATAGGTTTATTGCTTTGCGATTTTCGCTCACGTGAAACCAACGGTGCAAACCGAATTACTGCAAGCAGTATCGTTTCTTCTGATGCCGTCGCAGCTCTATGCAAAACACGAGACATAGAACACAAAAGAACGTTGACCGGCTTCAAATGGATAATGCTTCCTGTAATTGAAGAGCCTAACAAACAATGGATTTTTGGTTATGAGGAAGCGTTAGGGTATTCGGTCAATGATTTAGTTCTAGACAAAGATGGCATTGCAGCCGCCGTCGAATTCGTCCGAATGGCAGCTGGATTAAAATCAAATGGCTCGGGGCTGATTCAACGAATGGATGAACTAGCGTTAGAAATCGGAGTTTTCGAGAGCACACAGTTAAACATACGACTGCAAACCGATGAGTCCGAGAGTCAAATGATCACCTTACGCTCTAATTTACCTGAGTCAATCGGCTCAGAAACTGTCACTTTTATGGATGACTACCTAAGTCACCAAGGTTTAGGTAACTCAGACCTTTTGGTATTTTCGACGAACTTAGGTTCACGTATCTGCATTAGACCGAGCGGCACAGAGTCAAAAATTAAGATCTATATTGAGGTAAGGGACCTAAACGTTTCAACGACTAAAGACCTAGCAAAAGCGCGGCACCAGTGCAGAGAGAGACTAACTGCTATTGCCAATGATATTTCTTCTTGGTTCAACTAATTCTCAAGCTAGTTCTCCTACTAGCTGCCTCAAATTCGTTTCAGGTCGAGGGCCCATATGTGATATCACTTCGCCTGCTGCAATCGCTCCAAGCTTGCCACATCTCTCAAGCGGATATCCTTGAGCAAGACCATATAGTAACCCTGCAGCATACAAATCGCCAGCGCCGGTTTTGTCGACAACTTCGCACACATTTGCTGCCTCTAAGGACACAATCTCTGAATCACTTGCAATAACTGATCCTGTTGGGCCTTTAGTCACCGATGCTAGAGAAACAATACTTGTCGCTCTTTGTATAGCCAGACTGAGATCCTCAGTTTCAAACAGCGACAAAATTTCGTGGTCATTTGCCAGAAGAACATCGACATGGTCACTTATCAAATTAAGAAACGAATCACGATGGCGATCTACGCAAAATGAATCAGAAAGGGTCAAAGCGACTTTGGTATTCAAGTCAACAGCAGAAGCTGCTGCTTCCATAGCTTGTTTTGCCCAAGGTAAATCCCACAAGTACCCCTCCAAAAAAAGGATCTTAGCTCGTTGCACCAATCCTAGATCAACATCACTCGTGGTTAAACCGTTCGAAGCCCCCAGGAAAGTGTTTAAGGTCCGCTCACCGTCGGGAGTCACAAATATTAAGCATCTACCTGTTGAGTCCTCTCTTGGGGCACGCGGCGTGTTATAAAAAATTTTGAGCTTGGCCATATCTTTCGCAAAAATATCTCCTAAATCATCATCAGCGACACGCCCGATAAACCCGGCCGAGCCACCTAGAGAACCAACTCCTATCACAGTGTTGGCGGCAGATCCTCCTGAAACAGTTTTGCGCTCCGTTATCAAAGAATACAGCTCTGCTGACCTCTCACTATCTATAAGGTGCATAGCTCCTTTCGCGACGTTGATGCGTTCAAGAAATTCATTATTTTGATGAGATAGCACGTCAACGAGTGCGTTACCAAAACCTACGACGTCTAGCTGTTTGTCTGATCTATCCTTGTCACCAGCGCTATTACCCACCGAACTCACTTTCAATTCAAAAAATAAAATCCATATCCATGCTCTACTCTAACGAGACATTAAATGATAGCCCGCTAGTGTCGAGCAGGTGACTCAGCAAAACCAATATCGATTGCCCCGCAACATTCGACCTTATCGTTATGAATTGTCTCTTGAACCGGATCTTCAGTCCGCATCTTTTTCAGGTTCAGTAATCATTCACGTTGAGGTCGAAGGACCAACTAGCACTGTCGTTCTAAATGCTGCTGAATTAGATATTACGCAATGTTTCTTCGTTCAAGAGAACCGAATAGAAGCTTCAAATCTTAGCTTTGACTCCGAAAGCGAGAGAGTAACAATTGAGTTCCCCGAAAATCTGGCAAGCGGCACGGCATCAATAAGTTGCAACTTCGACGGAATTTTAAACGATAAACTTCGAGGTTTCTACCGTTCTACATACTCTGATCAAGATGGCAAAGAACACACCATAGCTACAACTCAGTTTGAATCGACTAATGCTCGAAGAGCTTTCCCGTGCTTCGACGAACCTGATTTTAAAGCTACATTTGAAGTTGACCTTATTGTCAATTCCAACCTTATGGCGATTAGTTGCGGCGAGTTAACTAACTCTGTTGACCTTGGCGACGGAAGACGTAAAGATAGTTTTGCACCGACGATGTCAATGTCTACCTACCTTGTCGCCTTCATCATCGGCGATTTGGAAGCAACAGAACCAATCGACGTTGATGGAGTTCCGCTACGCATAATTCATGTACCAGGAAAGGCTGAATTGACAGCATTCGGCTTAGAGGCCGGCGAGTTTTCGCTTCGGTGGCTAGTTGACTACTATGGTATCGATTATCCCGCAGGGAAGCTAGACCTTGTCGCTGTCCCAGATTTCGCTTTTGGAGCAATGGAAAATCTCGGCTGTGTCACTTTTCGAGAAACCCTCTTACTTGCAGATCCGGGCCGATCGACACAAGCAGAGCTCACGAGGATAGTCGATGTGATAGCTCATGAAATTGCCCACATGTGGTTTGGCAACCTCGTGACTATGGACTGGTGGAATGGAATTTGGTTAAAAGAAGCTTTCGCCACATTTATGCAGGTCGCAACTACAAATGCCTTCAAACCAGAATGGCGTCGCTGGGATAGCTTCAGCCTCGAGAAAGGAGCTGCGTTCGACACCGACGCTCTCAGTTCAACACGGCCGATTGAATTCGAAGTTGTTTCTCCCGAAGACGCGGAAGGAATGTACGACATTTTGACCTATGAGAAAGGAGCATCAGTAGTCAGAATGCTCGAACAATTTTTAGGTGAAAGCAACTTTCGTAAGGGTGTTAACAACTATCTCACAACACATTCATACAAAAACACGACGACGACAGATCTTTGGGATGCTCTCGAGGAGTCGACGGCTACGCCTGTGCGAGCGGCTATGGACAGCTGGATCTTTCAAGGTGGTCATCCAGTGGTTTCCGTAGCTAGCACTACTGATGGAATCCGACTAAGTCAACGTCAATTTTCATACGCCCAAGAGCCAAGCAACAAACTTTGGCATGTCCCAATTATTATTAAAGCGCTCGTAAATGGCGCATTAGTTGAACAAAGACTTCTGCTTGCAGAAAAGACGATCGAGGTTAGCTTTGATATCAGCCCAACCTGGGTGATTGTGAATGCAGGTGGGCACGGTTTCTATCGAGTCAGTTATGACAGCGCGCTTCTGGCTGATCTTTCTACTCGAGCCTTGGACGTAGCCTCCGCAAGCGAACGCTACGGCCTAGTTAACGATACGTTTGCGTCTGTTCTTGCGGGCGAGGTCTCGGCTGCTCGTTTCATCGCACTTGTTACGAACCTAGCTTCTGAAACAGATCTTGGAGTATGGCAAAAAATTTTAGCGGCCTTAGGCCACTTGCACTCTATAGCTGACTCGGCCGGAAGAACACGTCTGTCAATTCTTGTTCGGGACTTGAGCACAACAGCTCTTGGGATTCTTGGTTTCGAAGCAGTCGATGGTGAGCCAGCACTTGATCGAGAGCTGCGTTCTCTGCTCTTTCGAGCTGCAGGAACTATAGGCAAAGACACGTTAGCTATAACTCAAGCTAACGAGTTTTTTGATGCTCAGAACAGTGGAAAAGAAATCGAACCGAACCTTGCCGCTGCAGCTGTGACTATCGTCGCGACAAATGGGGATACTGAAACATACGACTGTATACTGCAACTTTTCAGAGACTCAGTAACGCCTCAAGAAGAGCTCCGTTATTTTGCAGCTCTATTAGAATTTCGGCAAGTTAACTTGTTTGATGCCACCTTAGAGTTGCTCCTAACTGAGTTACGAACCCAAAACGCCCCATTTATGCTCGCCTCAGCGATGACACATCTAGACCATGGCGCACGTGCGTGGACATTCTTAAAAACTAATTGGGACTTACTGTGTGAAAAGTTTCCACAAAACTCCATTCCACGAATGGCTGGGGGAATCCGAGCAATTTCCGATTCTACATTAGCAGCTGAAATTAAAGAGTTTTTTGCTCACCATCCAGTTCCTCAAGGAGTGTTGACTATCGCCCAACACTTAGAAAAAATGGAAATAAATGTCTCGCTTAGATCGAGAGAGGGCTCCTCTCTCGGAGCCATACAAAACTAACCAAAATGTTTGGTAGACCTCCTCGCCGCTCTCTCGGACCCCGATATACCGTCTGGGCATCGATAACCGCATTGCTTGCGGCAGCAATAGTTTTTTCTTTTATTTTCTACTGGTCGCTTTCGACTCTCAGCTGAGGATCACAAAAGTCTGTAGTAATTTCATCTTTTCCGTTTTGTTCTGACCAGCGCATCATTATGACGACAATCGAACCCCAAATAATTGGAATTCCGCCGAGCTTCATAATGAGGCCAGCCATCTGTTGGTCTGTCGTTGCCCCGATGTTATGCACACGTGGCGCTAGCTCATAGGTTGCATACAAGGGAAAACTAGCAAACGTCATGAAACCGGCCGGAATCGCAGGAACAACTCCCATTGCAAGAAATAAGTACACTATTTTGCCCGGGTAGCTACTCATTCTGTGTTCAGGCAGCGGAGAAATAATGGGAAGCCATACCAAAAGACCACAAAAAAGCCATAGGAAGTCCATGGCGAATGAGCCGAACTGACTAGATCTTAATGTATCTACGGCCCACGGAGAGTGAGTCAAAACAAGCATTAGATTGAATACCGATCCAGCGATCACCGGCTTCGACAAGGTGCAACTCAGTCGGTGCAACCGAATCCTCCGAAGCATCCGCCTTGCCATCCATTCAGGCGTCCCTAGCAGTATCAAAGGCGCAGCGATAAGCGTATACAACATGAACTGAATCATGTGAGCAAATGCTAGGTAGCTTGCTCCAAGAAGGCCGAGTGGCCAGTCAGAAGCAACCCAAAAGGCCAACGAGCCAAGCAGGAATTGAATCAACCTTTTCTTGTGCCCATGCCCTTGGCCCTGTGTTCGAAACTGGCAAATTAAGTACGGTACTACCAGTAGTAAGGTTGCTAGCCAAACACCCGGATAGGCACGGAAGGTCCAAGACCACGGATCTTCGAGCGTCGAACACCAGAATCGCAAGGAAGTTACCTCTTAGTTAGGAGCCAGAACTATTTCTGAAGCTATCGGAAGGTGAGAGCCATTTTCTTAACTTCACGATTTAGTTTTCCGATATTGAGCTAGTAACGGTAGATCATGGGCCCAACTAGTCTGACGAGTCGGATGCGGGTATTGGGTATATCCCATACCGTCCGGAGCAAAAGCAAAAACTCTTCCATCGTGCCCGTATGTGTATTTGCCTTCTGTCGGGTATTGAGGAACTGCGACGAGTGCTCCGAAAGCTAACTGAGCTGCCTCAATGTCAACTTTTTTACCTGATAACCCTATGAACTCTTTGTCAAACTGGTCTAGATAGCTACGCAAAACTTGAGGGGTGTCCCGCTCAGGATCAACCGTAATAAATAACACTACAACGTTCTCTGGCGACTGTGGCAGCTCCAAAACATCCTTCAACTGAGCGAGATGAATCGGGCATATATCAGGGCACTCAGTAAACCCAAAGTAAACAAGTCTGACCATCCCCACTGTGTCAGCTCTTAAGTTAAAAGCCCTACCATTCGTATCCGTCAATTCTAACTCTGGCATAGCGCTAGGTGGGTCCATCTCCAGACCTTCAAATTTTTCGTTACTTTTTTGACTTTCACAAGAAACAAGCAAAAGACTTATGACCATTAAAGTGGCTAAAACATGCCGCTTTTGAGTTGCCATGCTGAGCAAGTGTCGAAAACAAGAATCATACGTGGAGGTGAGGGGAATTGAACCCCTGGCCTCTTCGATGCGACCGAAGCGCTCTACCAACTGAGCTACACCCCCTGGATGGGATCTTGTGAAATATACAGGCCGACGCATTAAACCAGACAGGTCATCAAGAATCAGATGAGGCTGCTACAACCCGCAGGCCTACCTGCTTCTCGAATTCGACGATATCTGGCTTTTTTCGCCAGCAGCAACTACGCGAGGCTCAAAGTAGTAAACATCATCAAGTTTTTCTGTCACATCTCGTTTTCGTCGCAACACGAGCATTGAAAAACATCCCAACGCTAAGTCGAATGTTAGATGCGATAGAGCAACTATGATCCCGCCTCCGGCCAACCATCCGAATAAGGAAACTAATGAACCTAGAATTAGCAACAGAGCAATATCTCGGCGACGAGTAGCAGCTTCGGCAGTCGATTGTGGGAACACACTTTTAGGTCGAGCGTAAATACCGTAACTACTTTTAGATTCAACTGGGTGAGTGCTGCCCATCGACCTATTCTGTCCTGGGTCTGCCATAGACATAACACTTAGCTGCTTCCGCCACACGTTCATAGGCAGCCGGTTACCGCGCCCGACTCTGGCAGATCTAATCCAGCCTGGGACAAGCACGATGGCCCAGAGGACAATCAAACCAAGGAGAACTAGTTGGGTCATACTCCTATTTCCTCACACTCTCGTTCTTCTTGACGCTTCTTTAGCGTAGCTCGAAAAGAGAGGTAACCAAAAATAAATCTAGGTCTTCCAACAAAGTTACGCTGCCACTAATTCTTGGCTAAAAAAATACCTGCTATTCCAAACGAACTTATGACTCGGCACGCAGATAATCGCCTGATTTTCCACCTATTTTTTCCCACAACATAAGATCCGAAATAACTATTGCTTTGTCAACAGATTTACACATGTCGTAAATAGTTAAAGCCGCTACCGAACATGCTGTTAGTGCTTCCATCTCGACACCGGTTCTGTCCACTGTCTCTACCCTGGCTTCGACAGTAACTTTGTCTTCATTTATCTCAAAGTCAACGGATGCGGATCCAATCATTAGCGGGTGGCAGAGAGGAATCAGCTCTGAAGTTCTTTTAGAAGCTTGTATTCCTGCTATCCGGGCGACCGCAAGCACATCTCCCTTTGCTAGTGCTGCTGAAGAAATCAACGCAATAGTTTCCGCCTTCATCAAAACATTGCATCTTGCAACTGCGTACCTTCTTGAGCGGTCCTTTTGTGTGACATCAACCATTCGAGCCTGACCCTCTGAGTCCAAATGAGTCAGCTCAGATCCCGTTAGATCAGTCATGCACGTATTCTTCACATACGGAAATTCCAGTTACAGTCTTCAAGATTTCTCTAACCACCAATCTGGCTCATCGTTCTTTTAGGTCTAATGAAGTTGACCTGACCTATCGAATGTCCTGCCCATTTGGTACCTACTGCTCGTTCTATCTCTTCGATAAGGGCAGCGTCATTCGGTTCTCGTCTTATAACGGCTCTCATATCAAACTCATCTATAGCGAAAAGACACGTCCTAAATTGCCCTTCAGCCGTTAAGCGGACTCGGTCACAAGTTGCACAAAAAGGTTTCGTCACTGAAGCGATCACACCTATCTCAGCGCTATTATCCGCATATTTCCATCTTTCAGCGGGTTCGCTTCCGCGCACTATCGGCTCTAGGTCAAACTCTGCGCGAAGTGTTTCAATAATTTCATCAGCCGGAACAACGACTTTATCATTCCAGACATCTCCGGCTTCGAGTGGCATAAATTCTATGAACCGCACAAAGACATTTCGTTCTCGACCAAAACGCGCAAAGTCAAGAATCTCATCATCATTAACACCTCTCATCATCACCGCATTAATTTTTACTGGAGCAAGCCCAGCCTCAATAGCAGCATCAATTCCATCGAGGACACGATCTAGCTCATCTCTCCTTGTTAACTCAAGAAAACGGTCCCGTTGCAGAGAGTCCAAACTAATATTTATTCGGCTCAGCCCCGCGTCAGCAAGGGACTGCGCATGCAATCGTAAAGTTGCACCGTTTGTTGTTAACGCGACGTTTACTCCAAGTAAAGCTAAACGTTCAACTAATTTCGGAAGATGCGCACGAACCAATGGTTCACCACCAGTAAGACGAATTCCATCGAACCCGAAATGTTCTACACACACTCGGGCAAATCGCTCTATTTCTTCGAAGGTAAGAAGCTCATTTCGCGGTAACCACGTCATTCCTTCTGCAGGCATGCAGTACTGGCACCGAAAATTACATCGGTCGGTAACAGAAATACGAAGATCACGCACGACACGGCCATACGGGTCAATCAAATCATGTTTTTCTGCTGCAAGGTCCATCGTTACCTTAGGATACAGACCCAAACGCTCTGGCGCTAAGGATAAATGGAAACGAGGTTCGACCCTGACTAAATCAGTCAAGGATGAGTACTTCCAAGCTGTCCCCTTTCGAATAACCACTACCATCTGGGAGAATAGCTAAGGAGTTCGATCGAGCCATTGCTGCAAGCATGTGCGAACCTTGACCTCCGCCAGATCTAACAAATACTTTACCATCTGCGTAATCGACGATAGCTTTTACGAAATGTGTTTTGCCATCAGGTCGTCGTCCTAGACTTTCTGCCGCGGTGGCCACAACTCGTTTTCGTAATGGATTAGCACGCCCCATCATTGCTCTCAAACCTGGTCTAGCGAAGAGCTCGAAAGAGACCATCGACGAAACTGGGTTTCCTGGGAGCCCAAATATCGGGGTGCCGGCGATCAAACCAAAAGCAAGTGGCTTAGCTGGCTTTATGTCAATCTGCATCCACCTCATATCAGCAATTCGCTGCAGGACAGACTTAACGTAGTCAAAATCCCCCATGCTCACGCCACCAGACGTGATCAATGCATCGCAAGTAGCAGCACCTTCAACTAACCCTTTTTCAATGGCATCCTCATTGTCCGGAAGCAAACCAAGATCAACCGGTGACATGTCGTTTTCTTCAAGAAGCGCTAAAAGCGCGCAGCGGTTAGAGTCCCGAATCTGACCTGCTTTCAACGCAGAGCCATCTGCCACCAACTCGTCCCCAGTTGAGATAACTCCAACTCGTGGCCGGGGGAAAACTATTACCTCTAGCAAACCAAGACTCGAGAGAACCCCAAGGTGACCGGGAGTCAGAATCGTTCCTGCTTCAAAGACTAACTCCCCCTTTAGAACATCATCACCAATCGGACGGATATGGTTACCAACCGGAACTGAAATATTTACAGTTACTTCATCACCATCAGCTTCAGTCTGCTCAACCATAACTATTGCATTTGCTCCCTCAGGTACCGGGGCGCCCGTCATAATCCTGCTAGCTTCCCCTTCCCCGACTAACATAGTTGGCGAATGACCCGCCGCTATAGTTTCAATTATCCGAAGAGTAGCCGGGGGCTCTCTTACGTCATTCGCACGAAGAGCAAATCCGTCCATGGCAGTATTGGCAAATGGTGGAATAGCCTCTAAAGCCACGACATCCTGAGCGAGAACCAGCCCTCGAGCTTTCGCCACCGGAGTTAGGGCCGGCTTCAACTGTCGGCAATGCTGAAGAACATAGGATAGAGCGTCTTGGTAGGGAAACATGTTTCAAAATCTACTGCCCGACACCGAATATTTCTCTGTGTTCCAATATTCGTAGGACTGATTCTCGCCTCTGCTCTACATCCGACAGCGATTTCATAGGTTCGAATCTTGAATTCGGACCCTCAGCTTCAACTAACAGCATCGTTGCCTCAACAAATTTTGAAAGCTCTCCGATCAGAAGTTCAAATTGGACCAGTGGAATCCCATTTACATTTTTTTGAACGTCAAAATAGTTCAGCGCCACAGGAGTTTTGAAAATTTCTGCGTTAATCACCAGCGTATTTGTATTAAGAAACGGGTTGGTTTCAATTTTATCTATATCTCTCAAACAGAAATCTTCAACAATTTCCAGCCGTCCCCCAACAATACGTGGCGCTCCTCCATACGAATCATCTTTGACGATCTCACAAGTCATCTGTTTCCCTATCGATATGTGAGCTCCTAAAACAGCAGGATCGAAAGTCGCTGCTGCATTGTCGACATTATTGACAAGCACGTACTTACCACCGGTCTCATAAAACTGTTTAAAGTCCTCACTTCGACTCAGAACTTCTAAGAGGTCTCCATGACCCGGTGAGTAGAACGACACATCTCCATGATCTTCTCGAAATATCTGGCCATCAGTCATTAATCTCAATGAAATTGACTGCGGGCAAGTTGCGATCTTCACATAATCATTCGAATGAGATGAAGCCCAACTACTCATACTTTCATCGGATAAAAAACTCGTCATGAACAACAATTTGCAGGTCATATCATGTTTGATCGCATACTTTTCAAGATCAAGTTGTTTTACTTTTGCAAAACTCAAACCTTCGAGAATAGGCGCCAGGGCTTTAATGCCACCACCGAATCGAGTAGCCATTCCACCAGCAAGGACGACCACCAGCACTTCTCCATTGAGGAATGCCTCCTCACCGATCTTACTTAGCTGGGCATATTCATCTGAGCCTCGTGGCGGCATCTGTTCCAAGTCCTCATTTTTTGGAACCGTAGTAGGTCTTTTTAAGTAATTCTTCGACCGGTCAAATCCGTCTAGCTGAATTCGGTTCATCTGAAAATCAAAAATTGCAGCATCAAAATAGTATCTTTCAAGGATCAATGCTGTTGCGACATCAATCCCATACTTAGCCGTCAGGTCTGCTATCGATAATGAATTAACCATCACATAATCAAGCTATTTGAATTAAATCGTTAAGATGTCTCAATCTACCAAGTGTTGTCCTAAGCAGAGCGAGATAAGATTCGTTTGCGGTCTTTTCCTAGCAGACCGAGGAGCGCCAACGGCTATGCCAACTTATGAATATCATTGCGAAACATGTGACAAATACTTCGAGCTTCGGCAGTCCTTTACGGACGATCCCATTGTTGAATGCCTCGATACAAAATGTATGGGACTTGTAAAGAAAGTCTTCGGCAACGTCGGAATTGCTTTTAAAGGAAGTGGATTTTACAAAACCGACAGTCGCTCAAAAGCTAGTGGATCTGATTCAGGCTCTTCAGGCTCGCAAAAAACTGCAGGGAAAAGCGAAGCTTCGAACGAATCGAAAAGTACGTCGGATTCGACTAAACCTTCCGCAAATGAATCTAAGTCCAGTAGCGGAGATTCAAAAAGCGATAGCTCCAATAAATAGTCTCCTCACAACTCTCAAAATGCTCTGGGACAGAAATTTTAGGCTTGAAAGCCAAATGCAAGACTCAAAAGAATGCTGAGCCCCAGAACTACTCTGTAAATAACAAACGGCATCAGCGAACCGAATCTGAGTAAACGAAAAACGACCCACACTGCGATCCAACCGGTAACTCCAGCAGAAACCATTCCAGCTACCAGCGGTAATAAAAAGTCATCTGGAATACCAGTAAGAGCAATATCCGTGCCCCGGTAGAGCCCCGCACCGAATATGACCGGCAACGCCATTAAAAAAGCTAACCGCGCAGCCGCAGTCCGTTCAAATTTTAGGATTCGCGCCACTGTTAGAATTACCCCAGATCTACTCACTCCTGGCACCAGTGCTACAGCTTGAGCTAAGGCAAAAATTGCGATGTGGCTAGGAGAAGCATCCCCTCTTTGGCGTTCTTGTGTTCTCTTCCAGTCAGCTAAGCCCATAAAGAATCCAAATAAGATAAGTAAAATCGCTATTAAACTTAAACTTTCAGCTAGCACTAAAAGCACAGGCTCAATGGCAAGGGCGCACAAGGCGGCTGGGGCCGCCGATAGAAGTAAGCACAAGCCAATTTTTCCATCTTGAGTCCACTTTGCTTTTCTAGCGGATGCTCTTAATAGAGCCATGCCATACCGCTTCACATCTGCCCACAAAAAAGTTATCGCCCCAGCGAGTGTTCCGACATGAAGCGCCACGTCAAAGGTATTTTCTAATCTGTTGTCACTATTGAAGTCATTCCAACCCAAAACTCTAGGAAGCAGTTCTAGGTGGCCACTCGACGAAATCGGAAAAAACTCAGAGAGCCCTTGGATGATCCCTAGGAATACTGCGTGAAAAATGGACATTGTCAATCTTTCCGAGACATTAGCAGTCTGAGCTATTCAACCGTAGATGGAACAATACGGGGTCTCCACTGTCTTGGAGGATCATAATAGTGACCGACTGGAACCCCTTGGCGCATTCCATCTAGAAATTGGGTAACAGTTTCAAAATCTGGCATCTCCAAGTATGCAGATCCCAATGCCTCCGCTATGTGAGCGTCGCTACCAGCTCCGATAGCTAAGCCATGTTCTTTCGCATAATCTGAAGCCTTCTGATTGAGGCTTCTTAAACTCGTTTTACCATTCATCACTTCTATTCCATCTACTAAACCAGCCAATACCAGTTCATCAAGGACTTCCGGTCGCAAATTATTTCTCAACGGGTCAAATGGATGTGGAATATAAACTAGTCCGCCTTGTGAGCGAATTAACTCAGCCGCTTCTCGAGGTGGAATTCCCTGCGGAACCCGCTCATTAAGAAACAAGCCAATTATTTCACCAGCGTAAGTCTTAAGTTCCTCTCCAATGATGACGCGGCAGGGAAGATCTTCTTTCAGTTCAAAAGCGCCTTTTACGGCATGATGGTCCGTTACACAAAGAACATCTATTCCAGTCTCGACTACACACCGTAGAATCTCATCTGGTGTTGTAGTTGAATCTCCTGACCACATCGTGTGGGAATGAAAATCCACGCGAATCCAACCATCAGGACACTTCTCCGCTAGATGCGGATGTCGATCGATCGCTTCTTGAGTCGGGGTAAAAGGCACGAGCCGCAGGGTAGCAAGACTATCGTCTTCTCGCTGCTCGTTATGAGCCCGATAAGGCTATTTCCGCGATAACCAAGGAGGACATTCCTGTGCCTCCCGGCAGAAATTCAAAGTCGCCTCCAACTTCAACGATGTCTAGCAACATACGCTGCACCGTTGAAGCAATAGTGGCCTCACGGAAGGGCTCTCCTAAAGAACCCTCAACGATTCTGTGCCCATACGCTCCCACAGAAAAGTCTCCGCTTACTGGATTCACCCCACTATGCAGACCATTAACGCCACGAACGAAAATACCATTTTGCACGTTACGAATTAATTCTTCTCTTGTCTTATCTCCGGGAAGAATTTGCATTGCATGCATGCCAACCCCCGGCCTTGACCTAACTCCGCGGACTGCTGAGCCTGTTGAAACAACACCAAGGCGCCGAGCGGTGTAGCTATTGTGCAAAAAAGTGTTCAAAGAGCCACTCACTATTAGATCATTTCTTCTTGCAGCAAGACCCTCTCCATCATAGTTTTCAGCTCCTAGAGATCGTTCGTCAGTTGGGTCATCAAAAAGCGTCAAATCAGCTACAGCTATTGTCTCTCCCATTCGTTCAGCAAAAGGCGAGCGGCCCTTCGCCACCCGATCGCCTGTCAAAGATCCGGCCACCACTCCTAGGAAAGCGGCGGCTACTGATGGTTCAAAAATAACGGTGACGCGTTGACTGGACGGCTTTGTTGCCCCAAGTAAACTGGTGGCCCCATCCACCGCTTCTGCTACGACTTTGTCAAGATCAAGATCTTCAAGTCGCCTGGCCATATCTCCGTAATACCCTATTTGTGTCTCACCCGATTCCTCAACTAATGGTTGAACTCCAACACTGCAACTACCGCCCTCTTCATGGATAGCGATGCCCGCAGTTGATGCCAACGCAAATTCAGCCCAACCATTCGACCAACTTGAAGCACGTACACCCGTAACCCGTTTATCTCTAGCTAAACAGCGACGTTCCAAATCAATTGCTATCGCAATTTTTTCGTCCTCGGATATATCTATAACTGATCTATCAAATAGATTTAACCCCGGAGACTCTACGCCATCTGGTGTAGCAATAGCCTGGTGGGGATCCTTCTCAGCAAAAGTCAGATTTTGCCGAGCCTCGTTTACGACTTCTAACACAATCTCTGGATCTAACGAACCAGCTGAGGCAAATCCTTCACAACCATCGATGATAATTCGGATACCTACTCCCTGACTTGATCCAGATTTTAGGGACTCGACTTCTCCACGATACGCGTTCACGGTCGTCGATCGGCCGCGCGAAAGTGCTACCTCTATTTCTTCCCCGCTTTTTGCTGCATCCACAATTTCTTTTGCTATGTCTGGTAGTTCGCGTCTAGTCATGCTGCGGTTCCGCCAACTGTGAGGGCGCTAACTCGCAACGTTGGCTGGCCATCGCCAACCGGAACACCTTGTCCATCTTTTCCGCAAGTGCCAGGGCTTCCCATAGCAAAATCGTTGGCGATCACGTCAATATTTTTCAAAACTTCGGGACCATTGCCAATCAGATTACCCTCTCGGAGGGGCTCAGTAATTTCGCCATTTTCTATCAAATATGCCTCAGTCATTCCAAATACAAAATCACCAGTAGCCGTGTTTACTTGACCCCCTCCTAGCTGGGCAACATAAACACCGTGAGTTGTATCAGCAATAATGTCGGCTGGTTCAGTTTCCCCGTTTGTAACAAATGTATTGGTCATACGCACCATAGGCAGGTGTTGGTAGCTCTGCCGTCTGCCATTTCCTGAAGGAACACGACCAGCATCTTTAGAACGCAGGTGATCCCACATGTAGTCGGTTAATACACCATTCTCTATTAACGTGTTACTTTGGGTAAAAGCTCCTTCATCATCAATGGTAAGGGCTCCCCACTCCACGCCCATTGTCCCATCGTCAATCAGCGTTACAAGCGGAGAAGCCACCTGCTGCCCAATTCGGTCTTTGAACACAGAAGCACCTTTTTTTACTAAATCAGCTTCAAGCCCATGGCCGCATGCCTCATGAAAAAGCACCCCTCCGCCGCCATTTTTGATAACCACGGGTAACTCACCGCTGGGTGCAGGACGCGCTCGAAGTTTTGTTATCGCTCTGGCTGCAGCTCGTTCTGCCAGCTTCTCTACATCATTTTCTTCGAACAGTTCATAGCCAACTGTATACCCCACTGTTTCTCGGCCCGTCTGGAGGCCTTGATCACCTGTTGCTACGCAATTAACTGAAAAAAGAGTTCTCACTTGATCATCCGCCCGGAAGACCCCGGCAGTATTAGCTACTAGAATTCGCCTCCGTCCCTCGGAATATCCAACTGTCACTTGAGAGATCGCTCTACCCGCTGAACGCGCTGCTTCATCCGCTCTGCGTAAGAGTGCCACTTTGGCTTCTTTCGACACGAGATTTGGAAGCATCTTGACACGAGTAGAGGCAAGGCCATTTCCGTTAAGAGCAACTAAGGTTGTCTTAGACGAGCTAGTCGCCGCTGAAGCAGCTACTTCAGCGGCGTCTTTGAGCCCCTCGGAGCTGAGATCCGACGTATGGGCAAAACCCGTAATTTCTCCAACAGTGACTCGGATACCCACGCCGCGATCCCTGCTGGAAGACATGGAGTCGACACGGCCCTCGTCGAAGCTAGAGCTAGCACTCTGGCGATCTTCAGCGAACAATTCTGCCCACTCACCACCCTTTGCAAGGGCGATTCGTAAAGTTGTTTCGACAAGGGCGGGATCTAACAAAGGCTCGGGAGCGAAGTCTTCTGACATTGACTCTCTTTCTGCAGAATTTACTCAGATTACCCGGGATAATCGGTTAGAACCCCTTCAATGGGTTTCAACTTTGTAAGAATGGGACTACAACAGCGGGTAAGGCAACATTTTGCTAGCGTCAATGTTGTAGTTCAGCTCTATTGACCTTTTAGTTATTCCTGACCAACCTTCAACTTTCACAATTTTCTTATGAGTTCCAAAAGCAAGCTCCGTTGATGAAACATCAGACAACTGAAGATAATCACGCTCTGTCTTGGTGGAAGGAACTTCTTTATATAGCTGGCTTTTATTTTGTGTATAGCCAGATACGAAATCAGTTTGGTTCAAACGGTTTGTTTGCAGCTACTTCTAGCACAGCCGCTAACAACGCCGAACTGGTAATAAAGTTTGAACGTGCTTTAGGGCTCTACTTTGAGGAAACTGTCCAAACAACATTTCTCAATTTCACTTGGTTCATGTGGGCTTCTAACGTTTTCTACGGAAGTCTCCATTTCATAGTCACGATCGGAGCAGGCATTTATCTTTACTGGAAATTTCCTTTTCGTTTTCGCCGTTACCGAAGCACGTTAGGAGCTACAACTGCAATAGCGCTAACTGGTTTCGCCCTTTTTCCGCTCATGCCGCCCCGTCTCTTATCAGCTGAAGCACCGTATGGAGCCAATTTAATTGGATACAAATTCGTTGATAGTCTTTCTGAGTTCGGAGGACTTTGGTCTTTCGACTCAGGAACTATGCAAGCAATTTCAAACCAATGGGCAGCAATGCCAAGTCTTCATTTAGCATGGGCCGCTTGGTGTGTTTACGCTTTGTACCCAATCCTTCGTCGTAAAGTATCTCGCAGTATCTTACTTACTTACCCATTGCTCACTCTTTTTACGATAGTCGTTACCGGAAATCACTATTGGATAGATGGTATTGCCGGGTTACTTACCCTTGCATTAGGGGCAACAATTGGTAATAGGTTAAACGGTTATTGGGGAAGACGCCGTCTAATAACTTCTCTCAAGCTCTAGGATCCTTATAGATAACTGTCCTTTTTTTAAATGTCTGACATAGCTTTAATGTGAGACACAAATAGTTTCTTTCCTTGTCTAGAATTTGGTGACGCTGACCCATGCACCTCGAGAAAATTAAAAGTCCAGGTGATCTAAATCCACTGAATTATAAAGAACTCGTTGAGCTAGCTGCAGAGATGAGAGAATTTATAGTTCAAGCAGTAGCTAAGACAGGTGGCCATCTCGGCTCTAATCTAGGCGCCGTAGAATTGACGATAGCTCTTCATCGAATTTTTAAATCTCCACAAGATGTAATTATTTGGGACACAGGGCATCAAACATACGTCCACAAAATGATTACTGGCCGTCAGGCTGACTTTTCGCAACTTAGGAAACGAAACGGCCTCTCCGGCTATCCGAGCTCTTCAGAATCTGAGCATGACTTCGTTGAGAATAGCCACGCGTCAACATCATTGAGTTGGGCCTCTGGTCTGGTTACCGGATTTGAACTAACAGGCCAAGAGTCTCGCCGGGCAATCGCTGTGATCGGTGATGGATCAATGACAGGAGGTATGGCTTTCGAAGCCCTAAATAACCTTGGTCATTATGGTCAAAAGGCAATCATTATTCTAAATGACAATGGTCGGTCTTACGCTCCAACTGTCAGTCGCCTTTCTACCGCAGTGTCAAGGCTTCGCCAATCCCCTAACTACTGGAAAGGACGTCAAGCGGTTACAAGCATACTTGACAAAATACCACTTGGTGGAGAAGTTAAACGAGGGCTCTCTGGCGCTGCTGCAGCAATGAGAGACATGTGGGAACCACCAGCGTTCTTTGAGACTTTAGGAGTTCGGTATCTCGGTCCAATCGATGGCCACGACTTCGAAGAGTTAGAATCTGCGCTCCGTTCTGCTGCGACGTATGATGACGGACCCATAGTCGTCCATGTCTTGACAGAAAAGGG